>ERZ857629.1013-NODE-1013-length-34028-cov-5.415654_pt1 | contig 34028 bp, 33 predicted proteins | sample MGYA00519700_ERZ857629 | MGnify/ENA primary metagenome ERZ857629 (study PRJEB31778, sample SAMEA3449351) | human gut metagenome | biome: human gut; feature: human-associated habitat; material: faeces | place: United Kingdom | collected 2010/2012 ... | reverse complement strand
CGCCGGCGCTTCCAAGCTGGGCGTTATCAAGGTCGTCCGTGCCGCTACCGGCCTGGGCCTGAAGGATGCCAAGGATCTGGTGGACAACTGCCCCAAGACCCTGAAGGAAGCCATCTCCAAGGAAGATGCCGAGAAGCTGGTTGCCGAGCTGAAGGAAGCTGGCGCCGAAGCCGAGATCAAGTAATTGATTTCTTTCTGATTTTTACGCCCTCCGCTGCTTCTGGCGGAGGGCGTCATTTTACATGTGCGGCCATGACAATCTGAAATCTTAATTTTTTCTTAGTAAAATTGATTTTTCCCAGATTTTAGGATATAATCTTTCTGGGGCATATCTGAAAACCGTTGATGCGTCCGTCGCCTTTTAATGCAGCGCCGGCTTTCAGATGCGCCCGGATTCTTTTTTATAAGAGGAGGAGATCCATGCAAATTGACTGGTTTTCCGCGCTGGGTGCGGACCGGCTGATCGAGTCCATTCAGTCCGTTCTGGACAGCGCCAACGCCTTGATTCCGGCCTCACTGGAGAATATGATTTTTCTTTTCCTGCTGGTGATCGTTATAGCGCTGGGGATCGGTCTGGTGCTGCGGCTATTCTTTGGGCAGCGCTGTATTGTGAACCGCGCGATATCGGGCTTCCTGGAGATTCTGGCGATTTACGCCGCAACCATTGTGGTGTACACGCTCAAGCCATGGAATCTCACGCAGTACCTTGCTCCCCTACCCTTTGCCATCTTTCGGGGGGACGTTGTGATTATCAGCTACTCCGCCTGCTCTACTACGTCGCTGCTTTGCAGTCAGCTGCTGTCGCTGATTATCCTGTGTTTCCTCGTTCACCTGCTGAATTTCCTGCTTCCTTACGGCCGGTCCTTTATCCCATGGCTTCTGATGCGGTGCGTATGCGTCGTGCTGGCCGTTGCACTTGACTTGGCGGCCAATTGGGCGTTGAATGCGTTTCTGCCCGCCGCGGTCGCGGAGTCCGCACCTGTGGCGCTGCTGGCCGTCCTGGCGGTGGCACTGCTGGTGAGCCTGTTCAATCCTCTGCTGTGTATTCTGTTTACGGCCGCAAACCCGGTGATCGGTCTGCTGTACACGTTCTTTTTCTCCAACACCATTGGTAAGAACCTGACCCGCGCCGTCCTTTCCGCTGCACTGACGTGCGCGCTCTTTTATGCGATGGATTATTACGGCTTCAGTGTCATAGATATTACGGCAAATGCGCTGCTCCGTTACTCGCCTTTTGCCGCTGCCCTGCTGGGTGTGTGGTTTGTGTACGATTACAAATTATAAGGCGACACGGTACCCATTATCTGTGCCGTAGCCAAGCAAAAGCTGGATTCCATTCACGGTGGAACCCAGCTTTACTGTTTATTCAGCTTTTTTGATTGCCTCGATTGCCGGTGCAAGCGCGTCGGTGGGGATAGTTTCCATCTGGCCGTGGTCATAGGCCTCGGCTACGGCGGGGTCAATGGGGAGGCGGGCCAGGATGGGCAGGCCGTTTTCTGCGGCAATTTCATCCAGGTGGCTTTTGCCGAACACATTGATCTTCTTGCCGCAGTCCGGGCACTGGAGATAGGAATAGTTCTCTACAAAACCCAGGACGGGAATGTGCATCATATTTGCCATCTTGACCGCCTTGTTCACGATCATAGAGACAAGATCCTGCGGACTGGTGACGATCACGATCCCGTTTACCGGCAGGCTTTGGAATACCGTCAGCGGCACGTCGCCGGTTCCGGGAGGCATGTCTACAAACAGATAGTCCACATCCTCCCAGATCACATCCGTCCAGAACTGCTTGACAGCTCCGGCGATCACCGGGCCGCGCCACACCACAGGATCACCCGGATGATCCAGCAGCAGGTTGATGGACATCACCTGAATGCCGGTGCGGGTCAAGGCCGGGTAGAGGCCATCATCGTTGGCTCCCTGGCATTCGGTCACACCGAACGCGGTAGGCGCTGAAGGGCCGGTAATATCCGCATCCAGGATGCCGACCCGCTTGCCCTCCCGCGCCATAGCGACAGCCAGCATAGCGGTGACGGTGGACTTGCCTACGCCGCCCTTGCCGGAAACAACGGCGATCACCTTTTTTACGGTGGACTTCGGATTCAGCTGCGCCAGCAGGCTTTCAGCCTTGCGGTCGGAGCAATCCGACCCGCAGCTGGAACAGTTTCCGCTACAAGAACTCATTTCTATTTCGCTCCTTTAAAGTGATAACGTTATTATATGCCCAATTTCCCACGACGTCAATCTTTGCTGCGCTCAAACATCGGACTGGGCCTGCTCCCACTGCTCCATCAGCTCCATGAGCTGCGTTTCCGCCGTCTCCTTTTCTCCCAACAGCCGGGAAAGCTCCTGATAGTCGGCGGCCGCATTTTCGATTTGATGATCCAGCTGGGAAATGGCGGCCTCCTGCTTTTCAATTTCCCGCTCCAGCCGGCGAACCAGCTTCTCGGAATCTTTCGTGCCGCCCCTCGGCTTTTCCTTTTTCTCCTTTGGCGGCTGCTTTACGGTCTGCTTTGCGACTGCCTCATGCTCCAAAATGGAACGGTATTTCTGGTAACCGCAGCGGAAGTCCCGAATTGCGCCGCCCTCCAGCAGCCATATCCGCTCCGCAAATTTTTCGATGAAATAGCGGTCATGGGAGACGAACAGCAGAACGCCCTCAAATTCCTCGATAGCTGCCTCTACCCATTCCCGGGAGGCAATGTCCAGGTGGTTGGTCGGCTCGTCCAGGATGAGAAGATTGATCTTCTCATCCATCAGCATGCACAGCCTGAGGCGGGACTGTTCACCGCCGGAGAGATTGCCCACGGTCTTGAATACATCCTCACCCTGGAACATAAATGCGCCCAGACGGTCACGCGCGACCTGTGGGGTGCAATTCTTTTCATAGAGCATGGTGTCATACAAGCTGCGCTCCGGGTGATCGAAATGAATGATTTGCGGCAGATAGCCCCATTTTACTGTGGGACCAAATTGGATCTTTCCGGCACAATCCTCCTCGCCCAGCAGGCACTTGATGAATGTGGATTTGCCGGTTCCATTATCTCCCAGCAGCGCGATCCGCTCCCCTGCCTCCACATTCAGATTAACATCCGAAAAGAGGACCTTGTCTCCGAATGCCTTGGAGACATTTTTCATTTTGAACACCACATCGCCGGAAAACTCCTTCTCGCCGAAGGAAGCCCGCATGGTCTTTTCCGTCTTTGGCTTTTCGGTCTTTTGGATGCGCTCCATACGGTGCTGGATGGACATGGCCCGGCGGTAAAGGGCGCGGTTATTGATGCCCCAGCCCTTCATGCGTTCCATGGTAAATCCAAGCTGCTTCAGCTTCGCCTGCTCCTGCTCATACTGCTTCATTTGCAGGTCAAACCGTGCCTGCTTTTCGTCCATATAGAACGAGTAGTTGCCGGAGTAAAATTCCGCATGTCCGTCCACGATCTCAATGACCCGGTCGGCCACCTGGTCGATGAAGTAACGGTCATGGGAGATGGCGAGCACTGTCCCCTTGAAAGCCTTGATATACTGCTCCAGCCATTCCACGCTGTTCAAATCCAGGTGGTTGGTCGGCTCATCCAGCAGGAGAATATCCGTCTTTTCCAGCAAAAGCCGGGCAAGGTTTACCCTGGTCTTTTCACCGCCGGACAGGCTGGAAAACTCTTGACCGCGCTGCTCCTGAGAGATGCCCAGACCGTTGCAGATCTTATCCACCTCTACATCCATCTCGTAGCCGCCGCCGGCCTGAAATTGATTGCACAGGGCGTCGTATTCCCGCAGCTGCGCCTCCGATGCGCCGGTCTGCATTATGTCTTCCAGACTGCGCATCCGCTTCTGAATGCGCTGCAAATCGGCGTAGGCGGAACGCAGCACGTCCTCCACGTTGTAGCCCTCCGGGAAAATGGGAATCTGAGAAATTAGGCCCAGGCGCTTATTGGGATTGACGTATACCTCGCCTTCATCAAAATCAATTTCCTTTGTGAGGATGCGGAACAGTGTTGTCTTGCCGCAGCCGTTGCGCCCCAGAATGGCAACGCACTCTCCCTCCTGGATCTCAAAGGACAGCCCTTGCAGCAGGTTTTCACCGATCACAAAAAACTTTGTCAGATTATTTACTGAGATATCAACCATATGTTGTCTCCATTGCGCTTACCGTCTCCCGCAGCTCCTTCTCTGTTAAAAGCAGATTCAGCGCTTGCAGCAGGGCGTTTGCACTCATGTGCTCCGGCAGATGCAGCTGCTTTTGCAGCAGCCGCCGCTTTTGGTTGCTGTTTGCCCCGCCGGACAGACCCAGCTCAGCCAAAAGCTGCTTCGTAATGCCCTGGGATGACGGCTTTTTTCCTGTCTCATCTTCAATTGTTGCGCCGCAGGCGCGCAGCGCCTCCAGAATTACTTCCGGCCGCATTCCCTCCACGCCCAGCTTCCCCTCCTTGCCGGGAGATATTTTCCGTTTTTCCTTTCCGGGAATGTCCGGGATATAGGCGTGCTTTAAATACCGGCCGGGAATGGCACTTTTGATGTGGTTGCGGATCACGAAGCCCGCGCCGTCGGAATCCGTCAGGACGATCAGTCCCCGACGGATGGCTACTGCACGGAGCAATTCCATCTGCTCCCGATCCTTGAAGATCCCGAATCCGTTGGTTTCGAAAATCGGAGCATCCACGATCTGGCTGAGCGTATTGCGGTCATACCGCCCCTCTACCACAATGGCCTCCTGAATCCTAACCATGCCGTGCCTCCACCGCCAGGCGCAGAATCAACAGCTCCAGCAGGCGCTGACTGTCGTCATAGGAGGTTTTCATCTGGTAATCCGTCTCCATAATCATGGCGCAGGCATCGGCGCAGAAAAGCTTATCCAGGCGGCGGGAGGCATCCATCAGCTTCCTGGCCGGATAATCCGGGATGCCGCAGAGCTTTTGCAGCTCATAGGGGCCTTTCCCGCTCTCCTGCAGGCACTTGGCCACGCCCAGGCGGCGAAAGTGGCTGCCAACGGCGCCCAGGATGGCCAGCGGCTCCTGCTGCATTTTCAGGAGCTGCTGGAGGCACTGAAAGGCTTTTTCATAGGCTCCCTCGCTGATCCGATCCGTCATTTGGAATACCACCGCATCCAGCACTGGTTCTGTGACGGCGTCAATATCGCTTTTTTTGATCTCATCCGCCCCGGAATAGGCGCAGATCTTTTCGATTTCTCCGTTCAGCGCCGTCATGGTGCCGCCTGTGATGTCGATCAGATAAGTGCAAAGCTCATTGGATATCCGCTTTTTCTGTGTCGCAAAATGCCTGGAGACCCATGGGATCAGCTCCTTTTGATCCTGACGCTGGAATTCCACCATCAGGCCGCTGTGCTCCACCGCCTCCCACAGCTTTTTGAGCCGCTTGTCCGGCTTCCATACCACGGTCAGATAGGTAAAGATCACAGTACAATAATCCGGGATATCCCGAAGCGCCGACGCAAGCTTTTCCCGCTCCGTCTCCCCAAGCTTGAAGATATCAATGTCATCCACCTGGATCAGCGTGTGCTCCGCCATCATGGGCAGATTTTCCACAGCCTCCAGGAATTCGGCCAGGTCAAAATTTTCGCTGTGGAAGCGATGAAAATTAAATGATTCCGTCAGCGGATCAAGCAGCAGCTTTTTGATTGCTTCTAGGTAATAGGACATGAGGAAAGTCTCTTCCCCGAAGAAAAAGTAAAGCCGGTCGATGTTTTTATTTCGCACGGAGGCTTTCAGTGTCTGAAAAGCGCCATCCGCGATCCCCTTTTTTGCCATTGCTACCTCCTGATCAGCACCGATCCCTGCAAATCAGTCCGATAAATGGTACAGCCAAAGGCCGTCAGTCGTTCCAAAAGCGCCTGGGCCGGATGGCCGTATCGGTTGTTCTCCCCCGCGGAAATAATCACGACCTCCGGGCGGACGGCATACAGCAGCTCTTCCGTGGTAGAATTCTTGGAGCCGTGGTGGCCCGCAATCAGCACATCCACATCCGGGAGTGTGTAATTTTGCAGCAGCTCCCGTTCCCCGGCCCGGCCCCTGTCGCCGGTTATCAGTATAACACATTCCTTCGAATCAAACAAGACGCACATGCAGTTTTCGTTGGCTGTTTCGGTACTGTTTGGCGCAAGAAGATTGATCGTCCCGGACGGAAGCGCAATTTGGCTGTCTGACTCGATCCACTGGATATCCTCCGGGTACTCTGCCCCCAACCGCTGTGCCAATTCCGCTTGACCCGATTCAGGCAGATAGAACCGATCGATTTTGATCCTGGTAAGCAGATTTTCTACTGCATTGACATGGTCCTGGTCGTAGTGGGTCAGCACCAGGCCGTCCAGACGGAAGAGTCCCTGGCTCAGAAGTGTCTGGGCGATTTCGTCGGCTGCCCTGGTTTCGCTGTCGCCACCGCAGTCGATCAGGTAATTCTTGCCGCTGCTTTGCAGCAGAATTGCCTGCCCCTCCCCTACGTCCAGCGCAGTCAGGCGCAGGGCATCCACCCGCGGCACGACAATGGAGGCCGCAATGGCCACCGTCAAGCCGATGATTCCTACCAGGAAAAACCGAAGAAAATGCCTGCGTCTGCAAAGGAACAAGGCTGCCAGACAATAGGCGAAGATGAGCCATGCAATGACAAAGCCGCTCTGTGTATACACTGCCGCAAACGGAATGCGCGACATCAGGCGTGCCATCCACAGGATCAGACGAATGACCCAGGAAAGAAGCCAGGCCAGCGGACCGCACAGCTGCGGAACGACACCGCCGAAAGCGCCAACCACCGCGATCCCGCAAAAGAGCGGCGGAATCATCCAGATGATCAGCAGGTTCGCAAGGACTCCGATCAGACTGACCGCGCCAAAATAGTATGCGCTCAGCGGAGTGGAAAAGAGTGTTGCGCTGACGCAGACGGATACCGCGCCTGCAACCCAGCGTATTGCGCGCCCACCTGCGCTCTTTGCTTTTACCTTTGGGAAAAGTCCCACGATGCGGGCAGAAATCGGAGCAGCCAGCAGTAAAATACCGGCGACACTGGCCACGGAAAGCTGGAAGCTGACTGAGGAAATAACAAATGGGTTTGCAAACAGCATCACGAGGGATGCAAAGGAAAGGCTGGTCAGTCCATCGTATTCCTCATTGATTGCACTGCCCAATGCCATTAGCCCTGCCATCAAAGACGCCCGGACCACGGACGGAGAAAAGCCGGTAACGGCGGCAAAGAAAAGCAGCACTGGAACGCAGACTAGGACCGACAGCACCCTTCTGCGCCGAAGTAGAAAATAAATTGCGCCGAACAGCGCGGACACATGCAGCCCGGACACGGCCACAATATGCCGGATCCCACTGACTTTCAGAGAGGTATCTACTGTGTAGCTCAGCTCGGAGGTATCGCCCAGCAGGAGCGCCTTTGCAAAGGGGGCGGCATCTGCCGGAAAGGAGCGCTGAATGTGCTCCCGGGCGGCTCTTCCTGCCCGCGCCGGGAGGAACCATATTGAACTTCTCTCTGATTGAGAATAAGTCGCTTCTCCTTTTTGTGTTGCCACTACAAAGCAGCCGCTGCCGCGATAATAGGAGGAATCCTTCTGCCCTGCCGGGGTGGTAAGACGGAGCCTGAAATCCCCGTTAAGCACCATGCCGGGAGCAAGGGGCTGGTCCTCGCTTTGAAATACACGCAAAGAGTATATCTTCCCCTCCAGCTCCGCAACGGCATCCACCGTATAACCATGATCTGTCTGCTCGCTGAAATCGGTAGCCGTCACGGAAAGGTGGACTGTTTCCCCATCCAGCGCTTCCAGAGGGGAAAGATATACTGCCCGGTATAGCGACAGCCACCCGAAGCCGATCCCCATACCGAGCAGGAACAGCGCAGGGGTGCGGAATATAGGATTGCGGCGTCTCATAACCACGCACAGGCTCCCCGCGAACAGAGCATACAGCGTCAGTGGAACGAGACTTTTCTGCCACAAAAGACCCACGCCCAGTGCGCAGGCAGCGGCAAAGCCAATGGTAAACCGCATGAGCCGTCGCATTCTGCTTTCCCCCTCTCGGTATTTCAAAAATGGCGCAGCCGTAGACAGCTGCGCCATTTGAAGCATTTACATTCTGCCTTAAAGCTTGGAGCTTACAAAATCAGCGACCTTTGCCAGTGCCTCCTCCAGTTTGCTCACATCCTTGCCGCCACCCATGGCGGAATCAGGCTTGCCGCCGCCGGAGCCGCCGCAGGTGCTGCAAACCAGCTTCACCAGCTCGCCGGCCTTGATGCTCTTCGCAACGGCATCCTTACCGCAGATGGCCAGGAAAGAGGGCTTGTCTCCGTTCACCGAGGACAGCACACCCACGATCCTGGATTCCTTGTCCCGCAGCATGTCGCCCATCTGACGCAGTTTGTTTGCATCCGCGCTAGGGATTTTCGCTGTCAGGACCTTGACGCCGCCGATCTCCTTGGCATTCAGCAGCAGCCGGTCAACCTCACCGGCAGCGTCCTTTACCTTGTACTGCTCGATTTGGCGCTTCAATTCCTTGATCTCGTCCAGATTGGACTGGATCTTGGCGGCCAGGTCGGACGGCTTCACCTTCAGCTTGGAGGATGCCTCTTCCAGAGCGGCCTGGCTGGATTCCATTCTCTCCATGCAGGCCTTGCCGGTCACTGCCTCGATACGGCGAACGCCGGAAGCAACGCTGCCCTCGCTGATCAGCTCGAACGCGCCCACCTTTGCGGTGTTGTCCAAATGGGTACCGCCGCAGAACTCGATGGAATATCCGCCCATGTTGACCACGCGGACGACGGAGCCGTACTTCTCGCTGAACAGAGCGGTGGCACCCAGTTTCTTGGCCTCGTCAATGGGCATTTCCTTAATGTCGATGTTGTAGCCCTCCAGGATGGAGTCCTGGACGATGGCATTGACCCTGGCCAGTTCCTCCTGGGTCAGAGCGGAATAGTGGGTGAAATCGAAGCGCAGGTAATCCGGCTCTACCAGAGAACCTGCCTGGTGCACATGGTCGCCCAGGACGGTGCTCAGCGCCTTTTGCAGCAGATGGGTGGCGGAGTGGGCGCGCATGATCGCCTTTCTGCGCTCCACATCGATGGAGGCGGTCACTACATCATCCACCTTCAAAGACCCCTTTACCATTTTGCCGTGGTGCAGATATTTGCTGCCCTTGTCCTTCTGGACATTGTTCACCTGGAAGCAGCAGTCGCCCATGGAGATAACGCCGTGGTCAGCCACCTGGCCGCCCATCTCGGCGTAGAACGGAGTCTGATCCAGCACGATAATGCCATCTTCGCCGCCGGCAATGGAGCCGGAGACCTCGCCGCCCACGCAGACAGCCAGCACCTTTGCGCTGCACGCATTCTGTTCATAGCCGACGAATTTGGTGGGGGTGTTGTCCAGCCCCAGGTCAATACCGGCCCAGGCCAGGTCGCCCAGTGCCTTGCGGGCCTCCCGGGCGCGCACCTTCTGCTCCTGCATCAGCTTCGCAAAAGCTTTCTGATCCAGAGTCATATCCTCGTCGGCGACCATCTCCAGGGTAAGGTCAATGGGGAAACCGTAGGTATCGTACAGCTTGAAGGCATCCGCGCCGGAGAATTCGGTCTCGCCCTTTGCTTTGTGGTCGGCCAGCATTTCAGAGAAGATCTTCATGCCGCCGTCGATGGTACGCGCGAAGTTTTCCTCCTCCACCTTGACCACCTTTATGATATAGGCGGCACGCTCCCGCAGATAGCCGTAGTGCCCCTCGTTCTCCTGCACCACAGTCTCTACCACCTGATACAGGAAGGGATGATTGACGCCCAGGAGCTTTCCGTGGCGGGCGGCCCGGCGCAGCAGACGGCGCAGGACGTAGCCTCTGCCCTCGTTGCTGGGCAGAACACCGTCGGCGATCATAAAGGTAGAGGCGCGGATATGGTCGGTAATGACGCGCAGGGATACGTCCATCTTGACGCTCTGGCCATAGGAGGCGCCGGTCAGCTCCGTCACCTTATTGGTGATGTTCATCACCGTATCCACGTCAAACAGGCTGTTTACATCCTGGCAGACGACGGCAAGGCGCTCCAGACCCATGCCGGTGTCGATGTTCTTCTGTGCCAGCTCCGTGTAGTTGCCCTGGCCGTCGTTGTTGAACTGGGAGAACACGTTGTTCCAGACTTCCATATAGCGGTCGCAGTCGCAGCCAACGGTACAGCCGGGCTTGCCGCAGCCATACTTCTCGCCCCGGTCGTAGTAAATCTCGGAGCAGGGGCCGCAGGGGCCGGAGCCGTGCTCCCAGAAGTTGTCCTCCTTGCCAAAGCGGAAAATGCGCTCCGGGGCAATGCCGATCTCCTTGTTCCAGATGTCGAAGGCTTCGTCGTCGTTTTCGTAGATGGAGGGATACAGCCGGTCCTTATCCAGCCCGACCACCTCGGTCAGGAATTCCCAGCTCCAATGAATGGCCTCCCGCTTGAAGTAGTCGCCGAAGGAAAAGTTGCCCAGCATCTCAAAGTAGGTGCCATGGCGGGCGGTTTTGCCGATGTTTTCAATATCGCCGGTACGGATGCACTTCTGGCAGGTGCACACCCGGTGACGGGGGGGCTCCACCTCGCCTGTGAAATAGGGCTTCATGGGCGCCATGCCGGAATTGATCAGCAGCAGGGACGCGTCATTCTGCGGGATCAGCGAAAAGCTGGGCAGCCGCAGGTGCCCCTTGCTCTCAAAGAAGGAGAGGAACATCTCCCGCAGCTCGTTGACGCCATAAGGTTTCTGGCTCATTGTATGACCTCCAAAAATGAATTCAGATAAAAATATAAACCCCGCCCCCAGTATAGGGGCGAGGATTAATCGCGGTACCACCCTAATTGTTCTGCCGGTGCAGAACATCTCAGCTGCTCAATAACGGGAGCACCCGTCCCGGTCATCCCGGGCGACCGCAGAAATGGCGCACAGGCCGACACACGAAGAGCTTTCACCGTCCTCTTCTCGCTGAAATGGCCAAAACCCGCTTGGTTCCTACATTGTCTTTGCATATCGCATACATTTTACCACAAATGAGAGAATTGTCAACACTTTTCTGCACACTGATCCAATCGGGCGATTTGTGATTCCAAAATAGTGGAATCCGATTTATTCAGAGCTTCCCTGAAAATGAATCGCGTGGAAAAGGTGCAAAAAAAGAAGGAGGCAAAAGCGCCCCCTTCAAGCTGGATCGCGGTTATTTATTGTACTTCTACCACCCGGATATCCTTCAGGCCGTAGTTGGATTGGGACATTACCACATCTGCGATAACGGCCACATCCGCCGATTGCAGGCCGCCGTCCGGCGAGGATACGGCAACAGAGATTCCTTCGGATGTCATGTATGCCACGCAGTCCTGGTAACCCTTGGCGATGATCAGGCTTTCGATCTGTGCCTCGCTGAGGGCGGTCTGGACGATGTCTTCCAGATCCAGGGCGGACTCCGCCGCCTTGTCGGTCTCGCTGTAAGTCATTGCCTCCTGAAGCATGTTGAAGGCATTGTCCCGCGCCTGCTGGCGGGAAAGCCGGACGGCCGCGAAGTAGTCCGTTGCGGTGGTGCTGACATCCTCCCCTGCCGTGATGGCGGCTACGTCCTCGGTGAGCAGTACGCCGTCCTCGGACATGACCTTTTCATAGTCCAGGGTGTCGGACAGGCTTTCCACGGAGTCTTTTTCTGTGTAGAGCCAGTTGACATAGATCCCCGCGCAGACCGTAACCAAAACGGCCGCGGCTACCAGGTTCTTTTTCCATACTTTCATAAAACGAATCCTCCATTCATTTCATTTTCAAAATGGTTATTTTGTGATATCCCAGCCCGGTTGCGTTGGCGACGGCCTCGGTGATGGCAAGCCGGATGGACGGCTGGTCGGCCCCCTGACACAGCACCACAGCTCCCAGATAGGTGGGCGGATTGACCTGGCAGACCAGGCCCTCCTGATCCCGTGCGCTGTTTGTGAGGATGACGGTATCCGACCGATCCATCTGAGAGTTGTCGTTGGTGGACGTATCCTTGTCTGCCTGATAAATTGTCTGCTGGCCTGCGGCCTCCGTGAGCAAGACCTGTACCTTCCCAGCCCCGGCCATCTGGCTGAGGAATGCGGAAAGCTGGTCCTGAAGCTTAACGGTTTCTTCCGCTTTTTCAGTGGACTGCACAGCCGTCTCCTGCTTGCGCTCCCTGCTGCCCACAGGCAGGAGCATCAGAATGATTCCAACCAAAAGGATCAGTAGGACGGGCTTGTATTTTGCAAGGAACTGCTTGAGGAATGGGACTGCTGTCTGATCCATGTCTGATGCTCCTTTGGTATGCCAAGTTCATCTGTCAGCAGCCTGCTCAGCCTTGTTTCGATGGCTTCGTCAAAGTCTCCGCGCAGGGTAATTGCGGCTGGCGCGGGTGGATCTCCGGCGTCGAGCTCGATTTCCACCTCCAGGTTTGCGCCGATGGATTTGGCTTCTTTCAAGATATATGCCGCTGTCTCCTGCCGTATGATTCCGGCAACAGAGCGCAGGCGAATATTTTCTCCTGCGTCGGCGGCAACCTGTGCCTCTGCCAGGTAGCGGTTTTTTTCTTCCTCCCAGGCGGGAAAGTGCAGGCGCAGCAAAGGTGCGACCAGTGTAAAGGCGAGAAAAATGCTGCATGAAAGCCGAATCAGCTTTGCGAAGCCCGTTTTGGCGGACAGATCTGCTAAAATCCCGCAGATCAATGCGGCACAGACAACGCTGAGGACAACGTTTCGGAGCGTTTCCATTATCCGGCCCCTTTCATAAAGCATACGGTACCGATGACGGACAGAGCGCACATCACTCCTGTTATGCCCAACAGGATCCCCATGGCCGTACAGAAATCCTCCGTCAGGTTTGTCAGACGCTTGCAGCCCACAATGGCGCAGAGTGCGGCTGTCCCCTTCAGGACCAGGTAATGAGCGCCGATTTTGAAAAATGGGGCAAGAAAGATACCGGCGAATACAAAGATCCCATAGACGCCAATGGAGTTTTTTGCAATATCTGCACTGAGCAGGAGTGCCTCAGAGGCGTCAGCCAGCGTTTTCCCGATGACAGGAACCACGGTGGAGATAGCCGCTTTTGCGGCCTTCAGGGCGGTTTTGTCGGCAGTACCCGTTACCGCGCCAGTGATGCTCATATAAGTAAGGAAAAGGGTGAGGACTGCTTTCAGGAACCATCCGGCCAGCTTTTTTATGATATCGCGCAGCTGCTTCAGCGCTTCCTCCCCCAGGGCACAGTTTGCGACAGAGGCAGCCAGGAAGAGGTAGACCGCAGGGACAAGCACTCGCCGGAGGACATTTGTCAAGAAGGAAGTCACCACGGAAGTGCCCACGTACAATGCTGCCGATGAGGTCACGGCGCCTCGTGCGGAGGCTGCCGCTGTGAGGACAGGCAGGAACAGCTTGGAGTATTCGCTGATTTCCGTAACGGTATCAATGGCCAGCCCGATCAGCACCCGGGAATTCCGCAGCATCAGCCCGGCAATGCAGGCCGCGCCCGCGATTTCTGTTGCCGTGGAGGCGCAGCCAACGGACAGGAGAATGGAAACCAGGAACACACAGCTGAACACGGCCAACCCTGTTTTCAACGCCTGGCGGAATTCCACATAGGCATCCGGCAGGGCTTTTTGCAGCATAGACAGAAGCCCCGCGCCAAAATCGCCTTGAGGATCCGGCATCAGGTCTTCCGCCGCGGCGGGAGCCGTGGGGGCAGTCAGCGCCTCTGCTGCCGCGTCCGGCGACAATGAAAGCAGCAGGCAGAATGCGATCAGAAACGTAAAAAAGTATTTCATACATCTCCAAGGATCTGCACCAGCAGACTGGTCAGGGAAGAGAAAATAGGGATCGAGAGGTACAAAATCGCGGCATTGGAAAGAAAACGCAGGCCCCTGGCCAGCGAGGAATTTCCGGCATCCGTGCAGACGGCGGCAGCCATTTCGCCGGACATCCCAATGCCGAAAATTTTTACCAGGGCCAGCAGAAGGTCGCTGCGCAGATCGCCCAGAGATTCCAGCTGTCCCAGGTAATCCAGCACAGGCGACAAGAATTTTGCGGCGACAATGGCGATCATGCCGCAGGCGGCGACTGTTACAAGCAGGGAAAAATCACGGTTTTGCCGGTCCAATGCCAGTGTGAGGATGGCACTGACCAGGGCGGCTGCCAGAGTTTTCCAAAAGATATCCATCAGAACTGGAACAGCTGCTTCACCAGGTTAAAAAGCTCGGCAATCTTCTGCGCAAGCATCATCAGCACCACAACAAGCCCCGCAAGCGTGGTCATGGTTGCCTGCTCGTCCCGGCCGGAGCGGGACAGCACCTGGTTTAAAATGGATACAATGATGCCGATGGCGGCAATTTTAAAAATCAGGTCAATTTCCATATCAAATCAATAAGATCACCAGTGCGGCCCCGGCGCACAGTCCCAGAACACGATAGCTTCGCAGACGCGGCTCCCGGTCGGTGCGAAGCTCCTGCAATTCCAGTGCACACTGCTCTTTTACGGCGGACAGCCCCTTCAGCTGCCCTGCAAGATCGAACCGCCCCAGAGAGGAGCCCAGCAGCAGGAGCATTTTACGCAGGCGGGGAAAGGCGAGAACGGCGTCGTGCAGCTCTGCCTCCATACAGCTGAGCGCATCCGGGAGCACCTGCCTGTCCAGTTGGTCAGCCATTCCTCTGAAAAGGTTTCCAATCAGGCCGGTATTCTTTGCCACCGCATGACGGATCAAGTCCGGCAGCGGCGTGAGCTGAAACGGAAGCTCCCACAGCATCTCGTCCAGGATCCGGCTCAGCTGGCGCAGAAGGAGCTCCTCCCGCTTCTGGTGGACGGCAAGAGAAACGCCAAAGCCCGTGCAGCTTCCGATAATGAGGATTGCTCCGATCCATTTGTAGCTCATAGGCGATTTGCCTCCATGTGAAAAGATTTGTCGTTGTGGAGAATCACATAGGAATCAAAAACATTGTTTTCCCGCAGAGGGGCGTATACATTCCGGCGTCGAAAATCATTCAGCCCCGACGCATGGGCGGTGGCAATCAGCCGGACGCCGCAGCCGTATGCTTCCAGCACCGCCGCGCAGTCATCCTGAGAGGTGATTTCATCCACTGTAATACAATCCGGCGTCATGGTTTTGAGCACGGTTTCAATTCCCTGCCGCTTTGGACAGCCGAAGAGGATGTCCATGCGTCTGCCCTCCTGAAAGCCAGGCGGAAATAACTCCTGCCGCTCGTCCACCACCGCGACAGTGCGATCCGATGCAAGTCTGCGGGCCATATCCCGCAAAAGAGTTGTTTTCCCCCAGCCTGGCGCGCCCAGGATTAGCAGCGCCTGCCCGGAAAAATGAACGCCGTTGGATAACCCCGGAAAATCCCGTGCAACGCGGATGCACAGGGAACGAATGCTTCGGATGCCGGCAAAATGCCCTTCCCTTATGACTGCCTCACCGCACACGCCAATGCGATGCCCACCGGGCGCTGTAATGTATCCCTGGGCCAGGGTGGCGGCAGACCAGGGAGAATATCGGCTGGCAGCGTTGATGCAGTAATTCAGGTCGTTCACGGTAATGTTCCCTGTCCCCCACTGGCACCGGCTCCCCAGGACAAATTCGGGAGGACGATCGATCCGAAGCCGAATCTCCTGAAGCGCCGCTTCATAGGAAGCCGCCTGCGCTCCGATCCGCTGGGGCAGAATGCCCAGCAGCTCCTTCCACGCACATGTCATTTGCATCACTCCTGGGAAAGCCTATGCGCTGCCCAAAGGTATCATGCACCAAGGCAAAAAGGCAAAAAAATAATGGCCTTTCGAAAAGAAAAGCCATTATTCGATGTTGGTTCAGTCAAGCTCCTCGGGGACGGGAGCATTGTCAAATTCATCCATGCTCATTTGCTCTCCGCCATTTTTCATGGCTACCCACTGCTCCTTGGTGACAAGGATCGCGCGGGGCTTGGAACCCTGGAAGGGGCCGACGATCCCCTTTTCCTCCATCTCGTCCACGATCCTGGCCGCGCGGGCGTAGCCCAGCTTCAGCCGGCGCTGGAGCATGGATACGGAGGCCTGGCCGGTTTCCAGGATTACATCCACTGCGGCGGGAAGCATCTCGTCTCCCTCCAGCTCTTCGGAGGAGGGCTCCGGCTCGGCCGGGCCGGGCTTGCCGCCCTTCCCTGCCTGCTGGGCCTTTTTCTCGATCTCTTCCAGAACCTGCTGGTTGTAATCGGCCATGTAGTGCGACTTGACATAGCCGGCCACTGCCTCGACCTCAGCGTCAGAGACAAAGCAGCCTTGGACCCGCAGCGGCTTGCCGATGCCAATGGGTGCATACAGCATATCGCCCTTGCCTACCAGCTTTTCCGCACCCTGGGTATCCAGAATGATGCGCGACTCCATGGCGGAGGCGACCGCAAACGCAATGCGAGACGGGATATTGGCCTTCATCAGGCCGGTGATTACATCGGCGGAGGGACGCTGGGTGGCGATGATCAGGTGCATTCCGGCGGCGCGGCCCATCTGGGCAATGCGGCAGATGGAGTCCTCCACCTCTTTGGCGGCGACCAGCATTAAGTCAGCCAGCTCGTCAATGATGATAACCACCTGGGGAAGCTTCTGGCCACCCTCTTCCTGCACCACGATACTGTTATAGGATTCCAGGTCCCGGACACCCAGATCGGACATCATCTTATACCGCCGGAGCATCTCCGTTACCGCCCATTGCAGGGAACCGGCGGCCTTTTTGGGATCGGTGACCACGGGAATCAGCAAATGGGGAATGCCGTTGTAAATGCCCAGCTCCACCATCTTGGGGTCCACCATAATGAGCTTTACATCCTCTGGGCCGGACTTATACAAAAGACTGATGATGATGGAGTTCATGCACACGGATTTGCCGGAGCCGGTGGTACCGGCGATCAGCATATGGGGCATCCTCGCGATGTTGCCGACGATGCAGGAGCCACTGATATCCTTGCCCACCGCAAAGGAAGATTTGGACTTAGACTTGGCGAATTCCTGGGAGTCGATCACCTCTCGCAGGGAGACCATGGTGACCGCGCGGTTGGGGACCTCAATACCCACGATGGAGATCTTTCCGGGTACGGCTGCAATGCGGACGCCGGAGGCGCCAAGGCTCAGGGCAATGTCATCGGCGCAATTGGTCAGCTTGTTCAGCCGCACGCCCTTGTCCAGCTCCACCTCATACCGGGTGACGCTGGGACCGCGGGTGACGTTGATGATATGGGCGTCAATGTGGAAGCTAGCCAAGGTTTCGTTCAGGCGGCGGGAATTCTCCCGCATTTCATCCGTCCCGTCCGCGCTTCCGCCGGTTGGACGCTTCAGCAGGCTGATGGGCGGGAAACAATACTCCGCAGGCGCGTTGGCGCTCCCCTGCTGGATCTCCATGGCCACCTGCTTTGCCGATTCCTGAGCGTCCTTTTCGGTCACTTTCCCGGGCTTGACCTCAGCGGGAGCGGCGGGGCTCTTCTCCTGCCGGGCAGACTTCGGTGCAGGTGACGTCTTCCTAGCCGGCTTGATGGGGATATCCTCTTCCAGCGGAGGCATCTGGGCGGGGAGGTCGTCCTCGTCGGCTTCTACCCGCACAGGCGTTGCTGGCTTTACGGGCGCGGCGCTTCGGTCAGAGAAAAACAGGGGCGATTCAATGTCCAGATCGATGGTGGACATCATGTTGGCCGCATTGGATGGGGTGCCGCTGGAACGATCCTGTACAGTATCCTGAACGGCAGGCTCACTGCGCTTTGGCGGAAGCGGCGGCTTTGCCACCGGCTCCCGGGGGGCAGACGCCTGCTCCTGGAGATTCTTTTTAGGCAGCTTTGCAAGATCGTCTGCACTGACCTGGTGCATCAGCTGCTCACGTTGAAGCTGGAGCTGTTGCTGCTGGCGGCGCTTACGCTTGTTTTCGATTTGCTTGTTGGCAATGTGGTTGACCACTGCTGTGGCAGGCTCTACATAAACCTGCTGCTGTTCCTCATTCTCCCAATCATCCTTGGGACGGTTGACAATGGCACGAATCAAGCTGGGAACTGTGATCTCCAGCGCACCCAGCAGCGTCAGTACGGCGGATAAGCCAATCAGAATATACGAGACAACATTCCCCAATGCCCCCCGCAGCAGCACGGCCAGACCGCCGCAGATCACACCGCCGCTGCGGCCCTCGATCCCGCTGAGGTACAGGTCGGGAAAAATCGCTAGCCCGCTGGCCATTCCCTGGTTCTGTACAGCCAGATGGTAAATGCACCCGCACAGGAGTACAAACGCCACTGTGCAGACGCTGCGCATGGTCACTGCGGTCTTCCGGCCGAAGGTATTGATGATGAACAGGTACAGCAGTGCCGGGACGGAAAAATAGAACCCGGCTCGCCCAACAAGGCCCGTCAGCAGGCTGCCAATGGCCTTCAGCACTACTCCATCCGGGTTAATGCAGATCACCAGGAAGAGAATGAAGAGAACCATACTGACGATTGCGGTCACCGTGGTGGCCGGAATTCGGTTGTCATACTCCGTCTTGATCTTCGGGGTCTTGGCAGATTTGGAGGCAGAGCGGCTGCCTTTGGCCGGCGCTGCCTTTTTCTTGGAAGCAGAGCCGGAGGCTTTGCTCTGCTGCTTTGTTTTCTTCTTTGCCATTTGCAGGAATCTCCTTATGCCATCAGGTTCAGGATAAAGGTAAACAGCGCGATGCCCCAGCAGTAATAAGAGAAAATGTGGTATCCCTTATCGGCAGCAAGTGCCCGCATGATTCTGATCGCCAGTACGGCGCCGGTAAAGGCCAGCGCTGCCGTGAGAATGTAAAACAGAAGCCACTGGAAGCTGAACAGGCCAACACCGCTGCGGATAATGCCCAGGATGTCATATACGATCATCCCGGCCAGATACGCCATATTCATCATCAGAGACATATTCAGCGCATAGCTTCGCTCTACCCCATACATGGAACCGACAGACAGTGAAGCGCCGATGCCGGACATGCCGGGGACAGCAGACAGGCTTCCGCCGATGCCCATCACGATCCCCTCTATTCTGGAAAGGGAGCGGGCATCCTTATTGCTCCCCGGAAAGAACTGGGGGATGTACAGCAAAATTCCGTTGACAAACAGCAGAATTGAAATCGCCAGAAGCCCAAAGCTGATACCGGAGATCTTTCCATAGAACAGATCGATCAGCACAACCGGGAGCATCATAGTAAACAGGAAGCGGGAATCCATCAGGCTGCAAATATCCAGCGGGCGCTTCCGGCGCTTCTTTGGGACACGGGCAAGCCGCCTGGCACGGGCCATTTTTACAAGCTGCGCCTTGCAGGAAAGATACGTAGCCGCAAGAACAGCAATATGGATGAACAGCACCGGGAGACCGCTGATTTTTTCTGCGCCCAACACCTTCAACAAAATCGTGCTGTGCGCACGTGCCGAGACGGGAAATATCTCCGTCAGGCCGGACAGGAAGCCGTAAATCAAATGTTCAAACGCGGATAAACCCATGCCTGCCCCTCCCCTTCACAAAACTTTTCATTTTATTATAACATATTTAGGAATGGATTTCCAGCCTTTTTTCAAAAATACTATCGATATTGGATATGTTCCTTGCGGAGAGCACTTATAAAGCGGCAGCGGCATGTTTTCTGCCGCTGCCGCAAGGCCTCAGCGCTGGCGTTGCCTGCGCTCGGATTTCGGATGATCGATCATCTTGTGCAGCGCCGAAAGCGCGTCGTTCAGGCCACCCAGACGGTCAATCAGGCCGGAGGAGACGGCCTCCTTTCCATAGAGGATCGTGCCCACATCCGTGGCCATCTCGCCGGTGGCCATCATATATTTTTCAAAGTTTTCCCGGGAGATTTTAGAGTTGGCGGTTACAAAATCGGTGATCTGCTCCTGTATCCGCTGAAAATAGCGGAATGTCTGCGGTGCTCCAACCACAAGCCCGGTCATGCGTACTGGGTGGACGGTCATGCTGGCGGTAGGCGTGATGAAGGAACGCTTGGTGCATACGGCCAGCGGAATGCCGATGGAGTGCCCGCCTCCCAGCACCAGGGAGACAGTGGGCTTTTTCATTCCGGCAATCATCTCCGCAATGGCAAGTCCCGCCTCGATGTCTCCGCCCACCGTGTTCAGAAGCAGCAGCAGACCGTCGATCTCGTCGCTTTCCTCGATGCCTGCAAGCAGAGGCAGAATATGCTCATACTTCGTTGTCTTGACTGTCTCCGGCGCGACCTGATGCCCCTCGATCTGGCCAATGATGGTAAGTGTGTAGATATTGCTGCTGCCGGTACGGGTCAGGTCGCTGCCCAGCTCCACCAGCTGCTCCCGCTCCTGCTTTCGCATTTCTGGATTTTTTTGCTCGTTCATAAAAACCCTCCTTTTGCTGCTATGGTAACCAGAAAAAGGAGGAATATTCACCCTTGAAAGCCTTGACGACCTGTCGTATAATAGTGTCGGTGATCAAAGTGAGTACAAAAACAAATGCAGTCCGCCTGGTGGAGCAGGCGGGAATCCCCTGCCGCGAGGCATTTTACGAATTTGATGAAAACGACCTAAACGGCATGCATGCTGCCGAGGCGCTGGCCATGCCGCCGGAGCAGGTTTTCAAAACGCTGGTGGCGCGGGGCGAGCGCACGGGCATTAATGTATTCTGCATCCCCGTCTGCTGCGAGCTGGATCTGAAAAAGGCCGCAAAGGCCGCCGGAGATAAGAATATGGAGCTGATTGCCGTCAAGGAGCTGCTCCCCCTCACCGGCTATATCCGCGGTGGGTGCAGCCCTGTGGGCATGAAGAAAAGGTATCCCACCTTTATGGATGAAACCTGTATCCTTTGGGCGGAGATTGCCGTCTCCGCCGGGGAGCGAGGGCATCAAATAACGCTGAACCCGGAGGCGCTGGCAAAGCTGACCGGCGCTGTTCTGGCAGACATCACAGTATAACAGAAAGGAAGGAACAAATGCAGTACGAATACAAAACCAAGGGAACCTGCTCCCAGAAGATCTTTTTTGACGTAGAGGACGGCAAGGTGCACGACGTTCAGTTCCTGGGCGGCTGCAACGGCAACCTGAAGGGCATCGGCGCACTGGTGGAGGGTCAGGACATTGACGAGGTGATCTCCCGCCTGGAGGGCATCAAGTGCGGCATGAAGTCCACCTCCTGCCCCGACCAGCTGGCCAAGGCGCTGAAGGAATTCAAAGCGCAGGGGGCATAAGGCAACACCGCACAATTGAACCGCAAAAGGCTGCCGATTTGTTCGGCAGCCTTTTCAAATATGTAGGACGGTTTAGGCATCCACGCTGGGGCTGGAGACCTTCATCACCTTTTTTTGATAGGCGGCGATTCCGGCAGCCAGGACGTCCATGGCGCGGCTCAAGTCCTGCTGGTTCAGGACATAGGCAATGCGCACCTCGTTGATGCCCTTGCCGGGGGTCTCGTAGAACGGAGCGCCGGGGGCAAACATAACGGTATCACCGTTGTCATCGAATTCCTCCAGGAGCCATTTCTGGAACTTGTCGGAATCATCCACCGGCAGGCTGGCCATCACATAGAACGCGCCCATGGGTACCTCCACCACCACGCCGGGGATCTTCCGCAGGCCCGCGATCACCGTGTCTCTGCGGCGGCGGTATTCCTCCTTGCTCCTGCGGAAGAAGCTGGAATCCACCGAGTACAGCGCGGCAGCGCCAAGCTGGTCGATGGTGGCGACGGACAGGCGGGACTGGCAGAACTTCAGGATTGCCTGCTGCAGCTCCTTATTCTTGGTGATCACTGCGCCCACCCGGGCGCCGCAGGCGGAGAAGCGCTTGGAAACGGAGTCAATGATCACCAGGTTATCCTGAATGTCATCGAAGTGGGCCATGGATGGCACGCCGAATTTATCATCGTAGCAGAACTCCCGGTACACCTCGTCGCAAATCAAGAAGAGGTCATGCTCCTTGGCAATATCGGCAATCATCCGCATTTCTTGCTGATCCAGCACCACGCCGGTGGGATTGCCGGGATTGGTGATGAGAATGGCACGGGTGTTGCGGGTGATCTGGCTTTCGATCCTGTCCCGCTGGGCGTAGCGGTAGCCCTCCCAGGGGTTTGTGGGCAGGGCGCGGATGACGCCGCCCGCCGCATGGACGAAGGTGGTGTAATTGGGATAGTACGGCTCCGGGATGATGACCTCAGTATAGGGGTCGAGAATGCTCAGGCAGGTCAGCAGCAGCGCCTCGCTGCCGCCGGTGGTGATCAGCACGTCGTTCGGCTCCAAGTCGATGCCCAGCCCGGCGTAGTAATTCCGAACGGCATCAATGAGCAGCGGATTTCCGGGGGAGGCATCGTAGGCCAGGGTCTTGCGATTGAAATTCCGAATGGTCTCATAGTAGGCCGTCGGCGTTTCCAGGTCGGGCTGACCGATATTCAGATGATAAATCTTCTTGCCGCTTTTCTCGGCAGCCACTGCCAACGGGTGAAACTTGCGCATGGGCGACGGCTCGCAGCGGTTGGCATTGATGGAAATTTGCATAATTACCTCCTGGATGTTTCGCATGTATAAGAATTTGTGAGCCTTCGCAGCTCCGGGCTGAGAAAGCATAGAGCAAGTAAATTGGGAATGGCCATCAGGCCGTTGACGATTTCGGCCATTCTCCACACCATTGGGGTTTTCAGCACCGCCCCCAGGGTCACCGCCGCCGTCTGAAACACAAAGAAAACGGGAGCAGCCCTCCGGCCAAACAGAAACTGAGCACAGCGGAGCCCGTACAGGCTCCAGCCCAAAATGGTGGCATAGGCAAAGCAGGCAAGAAACGCCGCAACGATCACCTTTCCGAAGCTGCCATACACGGCGGAGAAAGCAGAAACCGTCAGCGCTGCACCGGCATCCGTCCCGTAGGTGACGGGCACGCCGCTGCACAGAATGACCAGGGCCGTCATGGTGCAAATGACGAAGGTATCCAAGAATACCTCCAGCAGGCCCATCATCCCCTGCTCCACCGGGTGATCGACCGAGGCAGAGGCGTGGGCAATGGACGCGGTACCCATCCCGGCCTCGTGGGTGAAAACGCCCCGGCTGCACCCCACCTGCACCGCCCGGACGGCGGAGCCGATCAGGCCGCCGGTAATGGCCTTGGGAGAAAAAGCGCCGGTGAAAATATCATGGAACGCCTTCGGGATCAGCGAGGATCGGCAGGCCAGGAAAATCAGGCACAGCGCAAAATAGATGCTGGCAGCGTAGGGCACCAGCCTTTCGGCAACGCTTCCAATGGAATCCGCACCCTTCCAGAACGCGAATCCCACCAGCGCCGTCAGCCCCAGGCCCAGGGCAATGGGTGACAGCTCCGGGCGGATGCTCTGGACGCCGGTAACGATGGCATTGACCTGGGTGAGATTTCCCACACCAAAGCTGGCAAGGACGCCGCAGGCGCTGTATGCATAGGCCAGCGGCCAAAAAACGCGGGGCAACTGCGCGCGGATCATATACATGGGGCCGCCTACGGTCTCGCCATCCCGGCGCTGCCGGAACCGCACCGCCAGAGTCGCCTCGGCAAACTTCACCGCCATGCCAAAGAACGCAAAGAACAGCATCCAAAAGACGGCTCCCGGCCCGCCCAGGCAGATCGCCCCGGCCACACCCACCAGGTTCCCGGTGCCGACCGTTGCGGCCAGTGCGGTACACAGGGCGCGAAAGGGCGACACGCCGCCGCTGGGTGCATCCCTGCGCAGAAAGCGGCGCACCGCCTGGGGAAACAGCCTTAGCTGCACAAAGCGTGTGTAGACCGTCAGCCATACGCCAACGCCCAGCATCAGCAGGAGCATTGGCGTGCCCCACAGCAGTTCATACAGCCAGTCCAGGATTTTTGCCATACGTTCCTCCTAGCATATCATTTCTTGATTCAAACTTCAAGAATAAAATCACAAAATGCAGAAAAAAGCAGACCCCTTACGAAGCCTGCTTTTGTGAAATATTTTTTGGGAAGCTCTGATTAAATCGGCAAGAGCTGTGAGCAAGAGTTTTTTCGGTCAATCGAGGTATCGAAAACGGTGGAATACTGCATGTATTTCCCATTTTCGGTACCGAAGAGTGGGCGAAAAAGATCCGCTCACAGCCGCAGACGATTTATTCAGAGGTTCCTTAGTTTCTTATTCCCAGGTGCTCCAGACCTCCGGGCAATAGCCCACGGTCGCCTGTTTTCCGTTGCGGACAATGGGTGTTTTCATCAGGGCAGGATCGTCAAAGACCTTGTCCTCCTTGGCTCGCACATCATCCATGTGCTTCATATTGGTGATCTCCTGGGATTTTCCGTTCCAGTCGATAAGTTGATCGATGCTGCCCACAGCTCGCAGTACACTGTCAAATTCCTTGACGGACATGCCGAAGCGAATCAGGTCAATGGACTGATATTTGATCCTTCGCTCCTTGAAATAGCGCTCTGCCTTCTTGGTGTCAAAGCATTTGCTCTTTCCAAAAATCTGTATGTTCAATATTCAACCTCCATCAGGCACAACCCCTGGGCCGGCGCCAGGAAGCCAGCCTCGCTCCGCTCGCCGGAAAAGAGCGCCGGAATATCCTCCGGGCGTCGCTCTCCCCTGCCCGCCTCGATCAGCGTGCCCGCGATAATGCGCATCATGTTGTACAGGAAGCCGTCGGCGGTGACAGTAATATGGATTTCGTTCCCCGCCCTTGTGACGGACAGCGCAGTGATGCACCTTACGGTGGATTTTTTCTGCCTGGCGCGGGTGCAGAATGCGGAAAAATCGTGCTCCCCCACCAGCTGCGCCCCGGCGCGCTGCATGGCGTCCGTATCCAGGGCCTCCGGGAAAACCGCCACATACCGCCGCCGGAATACGCAGGGCTCCCGGCTGTTCCAGATGCGGTAGCGATAGGTTTTTTGTTTGGCGTTCAGCCGGGCATGAAATCGGGCAGAGGCCTCTTTGCAGGAATATATGCCGATGTCCTCAGGAAGATACCTGCGCACCTGCTCCAGAATCTGGTCGGCTGGCATACTGCTTTCGCAGTGGAAGGAAGCCACCTGCCCCAGCGCATGGACACCGGCATCCGTCCTCCCGCTGCCGCTGACCTCGACGGGCTCATTCAGAATTCGGCTCAGAGTCTGCTCCAGCTTGCCCTGAATGGTATTATCCGTCCCCGGTATTCTCTGCCAGCCCCGGTAGCGGGTGCCGTCATAGCACAGATCAAGCCGCAGATTCCTCATATTCCTCCAGTTCCTCTCTGGCCTCCTGCTCGGTATCTGCCGAAAACAGGAATTTACCGTTTTTGTCATACACCATAACATGCCCGGAATGATAACGGATTGAAAACATAGCCATCAGCCTTTCGCTTTGTGATGGCTGTATTATCGCTCCACACGTGTCCAATAAATCGGACACTTTATGGCATTACTTCCACAGCTTTGGCCCAAGCCAGGCGGCGACATCGTCATAGATATCCCGCTTGTTGGCCTCGTTCAGAATCTCGTGTCGCCCCTGGGGATAGATCTTGCAGGTCACGTCCGTCATCTTCGCCTGCTGGAATGCCTGCGTGGCACGGTGGACGCCCTTGCCGTAGCTGCCCACCGGGTCATCCCCTCCGGCAATAAACAGGACGGGCAGGTCCTTTTTCATAGCGGCAAGATTCTGAGGGTTCTCGATGTAAGCGATTCCCTTCAGCATCTCCCGGATCAGCCCGCAGCTGGCGGTAAAGCCGCACAGCGGGTCCGCTACATAGTCACTGACTACCTGGGGATCGCCGCACACCCAATCAAAGGGCGTTTTCGGCTGGGGCACCCGCTTGTTGTAGTTGGAAAACACCAGATTTTGCAGGGCATCGCTGGGGGTGGATTCCCCCTTTGCTTTGCACACGGCATCCGAAATGGCAATGCCCGCAGCAAGCAGAGCTCTGGGCTGCCAGCCGGTGCCGCAGATGACTGCGGCGGAGATACCGCTGTCCGGGTAGGCGCACAGGATGGTCCTGGTCATAAAAGAACCCATGGAGTGTCCCATCAGCACGTAGGGCAGATCCGGGTATTCGCTGCAGGTCTTTTGCAGAAGCTCGTAGCTATCGGCCACGGCGGTAAACCAGCCGCCGTGGAAATAGCCCTGGACGCCCTCGCCATTGATGGATTTGCCATGCCCCATATGATCCTCGGCTACCACAAGGTAGCCAAGGTCATTCATATACCGGGCAAAATCATCGTACCGCTCCACATACTCCGCGATGCCGTGGATGATTTGCAACACGGCAACAGGGGGCTTGTCCGGCATCCACCGGCAGACATGGATCTGACCGGCTCCCTTGGATGCATAGTATTCATCGGTACGCATGGGGCTTACTCCACGACGGTGTAATCAGCGTCGGTGATCGCCTTTTTCAGTGCGGCTACATCGGGATTGCCGGTGACGGTCACCGTCTTGGCAGCCAGATCAACCACTGCGTCCTCGGTGCCGGGGACCTCCTTGCAGACCTTTTCCACTCTGGCCTTGCAGTGGCCGCACATCATACCTTCAACCTTGAGAACTGTTTTCATACTGTTATCCTCCTTGATGTTTGCACAGGCTTCTGTGCATGTATTTTGAACCTCTTCGCCTGCCTTGTCCTGCTTGAAGAACCGCAGGCGAAGCGCATTGGTCACAACGAATACGGAGCTCAGGCTCATAGCGGCGGTGCCCAGCATGGGGCTGAGGCGCAGACCCAGAGGCAGATACAGAAGTCCTGCCGCAACCGGGATGCCCAGGGTGTTGTAGAAGAACGCCCAGAACAGGTTCTGCTTGATGTTTCGGATCGTCGCCTTGCTCAGGGCAATGGCGCTGCTGACAGCGGACAGGGAGCTATTCATCAGAACGACGTCTGCCGACTCGATGGCAATATCGGTGCCCGCTCCAATGGCCATGCCCACGTCGGCGGTGGCAAGGGCGGGAGCGTCGTTGATGCCGTCGCCCACCATCAGCACCCGGTGGCCCTGACTTTGCAGCTGCTTGATGGCGCCGGCCTTATCCGTGGGAAGCACATCGGAAATAACATGCTTGATGCCTGCCTTCTCCGCAATGGCTTGGGCGGTTTGCCGGTTGTCGCCGGTGAGCATCACCACATCCAGATGGCGGCTCTGCATGGCCCGGACGGCGGACATAGAATCATGCTTCAGCACATCCGCGGCGGCGATGGAGCCAAGGTATTCTCCCTGCTCGGACGCAAAATGAAGGGGCGTCTTTCCTTGGGCAGCCAGGCCGGAGAAATCAGGCAGCGAGATGCCACGTTCCGCCATCAGCCGGTCGTTGCCGCCGTAGTAGCGGACGCCGTCCACCTTCGCGGAAACACCCTTACCGGGAATGGTCTCAAATTCCTCCGGCTCCGGGCAGGCTCCCTGGAAAGCGCTGAGAATGGCCTTGGCAAAGGGATGCTCGGATTTGCTTTCCAACGAGGCGGCAACGCGCATCAGCTCCGCCTCCCCTGCCCCGGCGGGCAGGATATCCGTCACCGCAGGGCGGCCGGTGGTCAGGGTGCCGGTCTTATCCAGCACCACTGTATCGATGCGGTGCAGATTTTCCAGCGCCTGTGCGTTTTTGAACAGCACGCCCATCTGCGCGCCCCGCCCGGTACCCACCATAATGGCAACGGGGGTGGCCAGGCCCAGGGCGCAGGGGCAGGAAATGACCAGGACAGAAATTGCGTTGTTCAGGCTAAACTCCAGTGAATAGCCCAGCAGCATCCACACCGCGAAGGTGACGGCGGCAATGGCCATGACTGCGGGAACAAAGACAGCTGCGATCTTGTCCGCCAGACGGGCAATGGGGGCCTTGGAGCCGCCCGCCTCCTCCACCATGCGGATGATCTGCGCCAGGGTGGTATCCGCACCCACCTGGTCGGCACGGAATTCCAAATAACCTTCCCGGCTGACGGTGGCGGCGGACACCCGGTCTCCGGGGCGCTTCTCCACCGGGACGCTCTCGCCGGTCAGCGCGCTTTGGTCAACAGAAGCCCGGCCGCTGAGCACGGTGCCGTCCACAGGGATGCTTCCGCCAGAGCGGACGATCACAGTGTCGCCCACCTGAACCTGCTCCACCGGGATCTCTTCAATATGCTCGCCCCTGCGTACGCTGGCGGTTTTGGGGCTGAGGTCCATCAGGGCGCGGATGGCATCCCCTGTCTTGCCCTTTGCTCTGGTTTCCAGGTATTTGCCAAAGGTGATCAGGGTCAGAATCATGGCGGCGGACTCAAAATAGAGATTCTCGCTGTATTCCTGCACGATCTCGACCTGCCCATGTCCCTGTGCCCAGGCCATGCGGAACAGAGCCGCAACACCATATACCAGCGCGGCCAGACTGCCCACTGCGATCAGCGAGTCCATATTGGGGCTGCGGTGCCACAGGGCTTTCAATCCACGGGTGTAGTATACCCGGTTTAGATAAACCACAGGTAAAGTCAGGAAAAATTGAAGCAGCGCCGCCACGACGGCATTGGCAGTTCCATGATACCAGTGAGGCACCGGCAGACCGACCATGTGGCCCATGGTGAAATACATCAGAATGACCAGAAATACGGCAGAGCCGATGATCCTGCGCTTCATCTGCGGCAGCTCATTGTTTGCCGGTGTACTGGTTTGCTTTTTGGCAGTGTCGCCTTGCAGAGCCGCATTGTAGCCCGCATGCTGCACGGCTTGGATCACGGCGGCGGATACATCCTCCTGCGCGGTCACCACCATAGTACCGGCCAGCAGGTTTACCTCCGCTTTCTGCACGCCCGGGACATGGCTGGATACCTTTTCCACCCGGGCAGAGCAGGCGGCGCAGGTCATCCCGGTTACATTGAATCTTAAAACCATACGATTTCCTCGCTTTCCATTATCGCCTATTTCTTGAGCCGCGTCAACTGTTTTGTATTGACACGCTTTGGCTTGTATGGTAATATTCTATCACGCAAGGACAATAATGCAAGTATGCACTATTTTGTGCAATACTTCCCTTTCGGATACTGCGGGAGGTGTTTATGAATTCAAAAGATATCTGTCCCGTGGCAGTCACGCTGGACCTGATCGGCGGAAAATACAAGGCGCTGATCCTGTGGTACCTGGCAGACGGCCGCCGGCGCTTTTCCGAACTGCGAAAAATGATCTCCAGCGCAACTCCCAAAATGCTGACCCAGCAGCTGCGGGAACTGGAAGCGCAGGAGCTGATCCATCGGGAGGTTTTCCCGGTGGTCCCGCCCAAGGTGGAGTATTCCCTCACGGATACCGGGCGGAGCCTGATGCCGATCCTGACCGCCATGCGGGATTGGGGCGCAGATTATCTGCACAGCAAAAATATGGAGCCGACCTGCTTTATGATGCAATCCGGGTCCTCCCCCTGTTGCCACTGAAACGAAATGAAAGGATTATGAAAGATGAGAGTAAAAATTATTTCCGACAGCACCTGTGACCTTTCCCCGGAGCTGGTACAGAAGTACGACATCGGCATTATCCCCCTGATCGTGATGAAAAACACAGAGGAATTCCTGGATGGCGTGACCATCACGCCTGCGGACATTTTCGCTCATGTAACTGCGGGAGGCAGCCTATGCTCCACCGCTGCCCGGGGTGTGGCGGTATTCCAAGAGGAGTTTTCCAAATATGCCGGAAATTATGACGGCGTAATCCATGTAAATATCAGCTCTGACTTTTCCTCCAGCTACCAGAATGCATGCATCGCTGCCGAGGATTTCGACAATGTGCGGGTAGTTGATTCCAGAAACCTGTCCACCGGGCAGGGGCTTGTGGTCCTGAAGGCCTGTGAGCTGGCCCAGACCGCAACGGATCTGGACACGCTGAAGGCGGAGCTGGATGAGTTTGCCACCCGGGTGGAGGCCAGCTTTGTACTGGATCGGCTGGACTACATGGTCAAGGGCGGCCGCTGCTCCAGCGTGGCGGCACTGGGTGCCAATCTGCTGGGGCTGAAGCCCTGCATCGAGGTAAAGGACGGGAAGATGTCCGTGGTGAAGAAATACCGCGGACACATCGAAAAATGTCTGTCTGCTTACGTCAAGGACCGCCTGGCGGACCGGGACGGCCTGGAGGATGGGACGATCTTCATCACGCACACCGAAATGTCCCCCCAGAGCGTGGAGGCTGCCAAGGCCGGAGTCGCCCAGTACGGTCACTTTAAAAACGTCTATGAGACCATCGCGGGATGCACCGTGTCCTGCCACTGCGGCCCCGGAACGCTGGGCGTTCTCTTTGTCCGCAGCAAATAATAAAGAAAAAAGGGAGCGATGTCTGGCTGTTTCTGCTGGGCATCGCTCCTTTGCTGTTTCAAAAATATTTCAGCTTGTATTTTGCCGCCTCTGTGTTATACTGGTATGGGTTTAACGGCCAGAAAGACAGACGAGGGCAGAATTATGGATTACAATACGATCATGGATCTGGCAGCGGATCTGGGCTACGAGCTTTCCGTAAGCGGCGCGGAGACATTTCGGGTAGAGGACAGCATGGCCCGTGTGATCGGCAGCTATGGGATCCCCGCGGAGGTATTCTCCATTCCCAATTATCTGATCGTCAGCATCCTGACGGAAACGGGAAAGCCGCTCACCAGAATGCGCCGGATCGGCGACCATGGCAATAACCTGGACGCGGTGGAAAAGCTGAACGCGCTGAGCCGCCGCATTTGCAGCAGTCATCCTGCGCCGGAGGAGGCAATGCGGTGGCTGGACGAGGTGCGAAGCTCCATTCCACGCTACCCGCTCCCGATTTACTTGCTGGGGAATTTCCTGGGGGCGTTCGGCTTTGCGGCGTTGTTTGGCTGCGGGCCGGTGGACATGGCGGTGTCCGGCTTGTGCGGAATACTGGGCGGGCTTTTAAACCGATTCATGGACAAGATGAAGGTCAACCCATTTTTTAAGACGATCTTCTCCGCTTTCCTCATGGCGCTTGCTGCCTACGGCCTGAATGCCTGTGGCCTGGCGCAGAACGTGAACAGTGTGGTCATCGGCGCGCTGATGATCCTGGTGCCGGGGCTGCTGTTTACCAATGCCATGCGGGATATTATCTATGGGGACACCAATTCCGGCATCACAAGATTTGTACAGGTCATGCTGATCTCCATGGGAATGGCGCTGGGGACGGCCGTGGCGTGGAATACCGCCTCGCTGCTGTGGAGCGCGCCCAGAAATCTGGAGGAACTGTCCAATCCCCTGCTGGTCACCACTTTGGGAGCGCTAATCGGCTGCATTGGATTTTCGATCCTTTTTAATATCCATGGTCCCGGTGGGCTGCTGTGCGCCCTGGGAGGCGTGGTGACCTGGGTCGTTTTTGATTTGATCGTGAAATTCAGCGCGGACGAGATGTTTGCCTATTTCGTCGGCGCCGTGCTGGCTTCCGTCTATGCGGAGGTAATGGCGCGGCTGAGGAAGTATCCGGCAATCTCCTATCTGGTGGTCTCCCTGTTCCCGCTGATCCCTGGCGCCGGGATCTACTACACCATGTATTACGCTGTCCACGGAAATATGGAGCAATTTGCCGCCCAAGGGACCCATACGGCGGCCATTGTCGGCGTGATCGCGGTAGGTGTTCTGCTGGTATCCACCATGGTGCGCCTGAGCTACGCCTGGAAGGAAACCATCGCAAAGAAAAAATAAAGACAACACCTCGCTCCAGCAGCAAAATGGAGCGAGGTGATTTTTTACAGTTGGGAAAAGACGCTTCCCAGGCTGTCATGGATGACAAGATCAGCTTCACCGTCATAGGGCGTGGCGTCCCTGTTGATCAGCACCAGCCGGTTACCCCGGTAGTAGCGCAGCAGACCAGCGGCGGGATAGACGGTCAGACTGGTGCCGGCGACCATCAAAAGATCGGCGTCACGGATCGCCATGATGCTTTTCTCCACCGTGTCCTGGTCAAGCCCTTCTTCATAGAGCACCACATCCGGCTTGACGATCCCGCCGCAGGAGCAGCGGGGAATGCTCTTGGAATCCCGGATGAATTCGGCGCTGTAAAATTTTCGGCATTTGGTGCAGTAGTTCCGCAGCACGCTGCCGTGAAGCTCGTACACGGTCCTGGAGCCGGCTTTTTGGTGCAGCCCGTCGATGTTCTGGGTGACGACGGCGGCAAGCTTCCCCTCCTGCTCCCATTGGGCAAGCTTTCGGTGGGTGATATTCGGCTCAAAGCCCAGCGGAAGCATCTTTTCCCGATAGAAGCGGAAAAAGTAGGCGGGATCGCGCAGGTAAAAGCTGTGGCTGATGATGGTCTCCGGCGGATACTCAAAATGCTGGCTGTACAGTCCGTCCACGCTGCGAAAATCCGGGATGCCGGATTCCGTGCTGACCCCTGCCCCACCGAAAAATACCATGCGATGACTCTCATCGATCCATTGCTTCAGCGTTTCCAGATCGCTCACGATCCTCTTCCTCCATTTCTTTCAGCAGCTTCTTGTCCTGCTTCGAGGACAGATCCAGCCTTTCGTACATATCGGGCCTGCGCTGCCTGGTGCGGCGCAGGGCCTGCTTTCTTCGCCACTGGTCAACCAGCTTATGATTGCCGGAAAGCAGGATCGGCGGCACCTCCCTGCCGTGCCAGACGGCGGGGCGACTGTATTGGGGGTATTCCAGCAGACCGTTAAAGTGGCTTTCATCCTCAAAGCACTCCGGGTCGGCCAGAACGCCGGGGACCATGCGGCAGATGGCATCCGTCATGGCCATGGCGGCAATTTCCCCGCCGGTGAGGACAAAGTCACCCAGGGAAAGCTCCTCGTCCACGCATTCGTCAATGAAGCGCTGGTCGATGCCCTCATAGTGGCCGCAGACGAAAATCAAATTGTCCAGTTTGCTCAGACGGGTGGCGTCTCTTTGCGTAAAGGTATGGCCGCAGGGAGAAAGATAGATAGTATGCACCGGCCCGCCTGCCTCATCGCAAACAGACTCCCAGCACCGATAGAGCGGATCCGCCTGCATGATCGCCCCACGGCCTCCGCCGTAGGGATAATCGTCCACCTGATTCTGCTTGTTGGAGGTAAAGTCACGAATCTGGTGGGCCTCAATGCGAATAAACCCCCGCTCCTGGGCACGGCCAAGGATGCTTTCGGAAAGCACGTCCCCCAAGGTGTCCGGGAAAAGGGTCAGAATGTCAATCCTCATCGCTGCGCATCCCCTCGATCACGGAGACCTCCATGCGGTTTCCCGGCAAATCGGTGGAGTGTACAAACGCTTTGACCGCCGGGATCAGGTACTCATGCTCCCCACGGACAACATACACCTGGTTTCCTGGGTAGTCCAGCACATCCTCGATCGTGCCCAGCTGCTGATCGCCGCTGAATACTTCCATTCCAATCAGCTCTGCCGCAAAAATGATCTCATCGGAAACATCCTCCCGGTAGAGCTGCACCGCCTTGCCGCGCATGGCCTGGGCAGCTTCCATGGTATCAATTCCATCGACCTTCAGCAGATCACAGGTTTTCTGCACACGGCAGGATATAATTTTATACTCCTGGCCGTCGATCCGGCAGCGGTCAAAGTCACACAGATCCTCTGGGGAATCCAGCCAGCACAGCACCTTCATCTCCCCGTGGACGCCATGGGTGGTAACGATCTCTCCCGCATCGATATATTGGAGTTTCATATCAAACAGCTCCTTTGTCATAAAAGAACGAAAATGCGTGACGAAAATCGTCACGCATAGCCGTTTCTTACCGAACGCCCCGCAGGACGTACAGCATTATTCCACGATTTCGACCGTGACCTTTTCGCCGGTGCGCTGGGCTACGGTTTTGATAATGGTTCGGATCTCTTTCGCAATCCGTCCCTGGCGGCCGATAACCTTGCCCATGTCGCCTTCGGCAACATGAAGCTCCAGAACTTTCCCATCCTCATCGGTCTGTTCCACAACGGTGACCGCATCCGGATTGTCCACCAGGTTCTTTGCCATATACAGCAAAAGTTCCTTCATTGTGTGACTCCTTCAGGGAAAATTACAGGACGCCAGCGCTCTTCAGCAGGCCGCGAACGGTATCGGTGGGCTGTGCGCCGTTCTTGATCCAGGCCTGAGCCTTTTCAGCATCCACATTGATGGTAGCAGGCTCGGTCAGAGGATTGTAAATGCCAATCTCCTCGATGCAGCGGCCATCACGGGGAGAACGGGAGTCAGCGACAAC
>ERZ857629.1012-NODE-1012-length-34029-cov-4.122093_pt1 | contig 34029 bp, 29 predicted proteins | sample MGYA00519700_ERZ857629 | MGnify/ENA primary metagenome ERZ857629 (study PRJEB31778, sample SAMEA3449351) | human gut metagenome | biome: human gut; feature: human-associated habitat; material: faeces | place: United Kingdom | collected 2010/2012 ... | reverse complement strand
ATTATCACTTAGACAGGCTGTATAATTTTCAATCCGACAGCATTTATACGGAAATTAATCCGAGGTATAAACTAAAAGACGGCAAAGTTGTAAGAATTAAAGACTCTTGTTTTAATATTTTTTACTCCTCTTTTTTCGTTAAACTTATACAGGAAAAAATACGTAATATAAGGGCGGTTGAGGAGTATAAAGATTTTCATTTGTTCCTTCCGATAATGAAAGAAATAATAAAAGAGCAAAAAGAACAATTTCCAAATGCAAAATTCGTTATAATTGACTATCCAACTTGTCCGCAAAAGGCGTCTATGCCTGCTTTCGTGAAGAAAAAATTGGAGAAATACGGATTTTTGGTTTTGGAAGTAACCGATATTGTCGGCGACAAGTCTATTTTATATGAAGAATACAGGCAAAAAGACAAAGAACACCCTTCCGCAAAAGCGTGGCATAAAATTGCGCCCAATCTTGTAAAAATTTTGAAATTATAATATTTTATTGATTTTTTAATCGGCTTATTTTATAATTTTTGCATTAAAGACAGGAAAACTCAATGACTACAAAGAAAAAAACAGTTCTTATTGTTATAATCGTATTAGTTTTGTTAATCGGTATTGAAACAATTTCCTTTTTGATTTTCAAAAACAGTGTGCAGAGAAATGATTTAGGTTATAAAAGAACCAAAATTTATAACATTGAAAATTATGATTGGTTTTTCAGAGATTATACAGGTACAAATGCTAAAAAAAGACCGATATTTTGTGTCGGAAATGCTTATATGTCAGGTGAAGGCGTAAATGACAATAAAACATTGCCTGCTTTAATTTCAAAAATATCAGGAAGAACAGTTCACGAAAGAGCAATCCCCGGAACTTCCGCTACAAGCATTTTGGAAGAATTTCAATCAGGCAGATACAAAGAAATTGCTCCGAATGCGGAATATTTTATCTATATCTACTATTCTTCGCAACTCGGCAGTTTGTATCAATATCAAATCGACTACTCTGAATCAGAGTTGAATGTTCGTTATAAACTTAACAACGAAGATAATCTCGTAAGAATTAAAAATCCGAAATTTCCGATGCTTAATTCTCTGTTTTTTGTCAAAAATATTCAAAAAACTTGGAGCGATTTTATTTCTCGCAATGAATATAATGATTTTACCTTGTTCACAAAGGTTATGCGTGCAATTATGAAGGAGAAAAAAGCACAGTTTCCCGACGCAAAATTCGTCGTTATTTATTATCCTGAAATAGATAACGTTAATACCGACTCTCAGCCTTTTGAACCTGAAATTATCAGAAAATTGAAAAGAATAGGTTTTATAGTCATAAATGCAGAAGATTTAACTGATTTGCCTATTTGCGAACAAAAATATATTAACGAAGAATTCGGTTCTCCGACTGACACAGTCTGGGAAAGTATTTCTCCTGCCTTGGCGAAAAAGTTGAATTTGTAGATTAAAATTTATGAAAGAAAAAGTTAAAATACTCCTTGTTAATTTAGTTTTGATAATAGTAACTCTGATTATTATTGAATTAATCAGTATGGGTGTTTCTTATCTTACAAATAAAAAGTCATTGGAACTTAAAAACAGTGCTAATTTGATTCAAAAATTCCGTTATGCAAAGGCTGCATATATTGACTGGGATCGTTTTTGCTACTCTTTTGAGTCAGAAGATAACGTAAAACGACCGATTATGCTTCTCGGCTGCTCTTACGCACACGGCTCGGGATTGAAGAAAAAACAAACGCTTTCTTACAAATTGTTCAAAAAAACGAACAGAAATGTTTTTAATCAAGCAATTCCGGGGTCATCAATTCAGTTTGCGTTGGCTCATTTTCAAAGCGGTGAAATGAAAGAAGACGTTCCCGATGCGGAATATATAATTTATGTCTATATTAACTACCATTTGGCACGTTTGTATTCTTATGATTTGGATTATATTGAAACTGAAATAAATCAGCGTTATGAGTTGAAAAACGGCGAACTCGTTAAAATTAAAAAACCTGTATTTCCTTGGATGTATTCACTTTTTACGGTCAAAAACATTCAAAAATTAATCGAATTTTATAAATCAAAAAATGAATATATGGACTATGAATTGTTTAATGCCGTGATGAAGGAAACCCTTAAACAAGCACGTGAAAATTATAAAGACGTTAAATTTGTTGTTTTGCTTTATCCGAGTGCCGATTATATCGAAGATAAAGAACCTGTTTTGCAAGATTTTGAAGTTGAAAAATTGAAATCAATGGGCTTTATTGTGTTAAATGCTGAGGATTTGACAGACAAGCCGATAAGAAGTCTTGATTATCGTGTAGTTGATAAAGATCACCCGAGCGAACAGGCTTGGGACGCTATCGTACCTGCTTTGATTAAAAAGTTAAACTTGTGATAACGCTTCTTGTCTTAATTCCGTGAACAAACTGTTTAGCATGCAGTGCTTTGAGCCAAATATCGGGTTTTTAAGAACTTCCAAAAAGTCTTGAAAATATGGATTTTCTCTGTGAAAAACAGCATAATCTTCGTAATTATCAAGCATTTTTGTGCAATTCCAGTTTTGAAGTTCCCAAAATGACGCCGTTACATCTAAATCTTCCGCTAATTTGACGAAATCCGCCATTTCTTTGTAATTGATTTTGTGCACCACAAAATTAATCAAAACCTCTGGAATGACACCTTTTTTCTTTTGCTCGCTAAGCCATTTTAAATTCTTCATAACGCAGTCAAAATTGCCTGTTCTCGCTATTTTGTTATAAGTTTCTTTTGTTGCTGCGTGGATAGACACCTGTATGGTCGAAAGCCTTCCGATAAGCCCCAAATGGTTTAAAACTATCTCGTTGCAAACCGTTCCGTTTGTCATAATGTTAAATTCAAGGTTGGGGTATTCCTCTGCAACTTTTTGAATTAATTTTCTGGAATGCTTGCTGATTAAGCACTCTCCGATTGAGTTTAATACGAGTTCCTCTGCGTCCTTGCAGACGGGAAGGTAGTATTTTTGAATGTTTTCATCAAGTTGTTCGGAGGACATGTTGCAATCTTTTATAATGCTGTCCCTGCACGTTGTGCACATCAGGTTGCACGTCTTATCGTAAGCAATGGTAACGTATTTGGGATAAGGCGCAGTCAAAGGCGGTCTTGATTTTCGTGGTTTCAGTCTGCCGAAGTTGCAGATGTCCGTGTGGCAATGAGTGTATTTGCCCGCAATTACATCACGTCTGAAATCCTTCGCCTTTTTTCCGTTCCAAACGGCATCAAAACCTTCTTCAAAAATATTTCCGAAAGCGTAACTGTCAGTATATTGAGCACAACAACAATTGATATTGCCGAGTTCGTCAATCTCAACTTCCGAAAATGGTGCCATACAAATAGGTTTTTTGTTCATATCGCCTTCCGAATATTTTCTTAATAATACTACTTAATAAACTCTTTTGGCAATACAAACCTAAAATGTTAATAAATAGTGTAATTAAAACCTTTGTGCTATAATCAGAAAAAATGATATTTAGTGGAGAAAATATGTACGGAATAATTTTGGCAGGCGGTTCGGGCAGCAGATTATGGCCTTTGAGCAGGGAATTGTACCCTAAACAACTTCTTAAATTGGACGGGGAATTGAGTTTGCTTCAAAGCACTTTCAAAAGACTGCAATCGTTTATAAGTCCCGAAAATATTGTTTCCGTAACAAACATCAAACACGTTAATGATGTGAAATTTCAACTCGGTCAGATTGATAAAAATTCCGTTGTTTTGGCAGAACCTATGGCGAAAAATACCGCTCCTGCAATTGCCGTAACTTTGGAATATCTTAAACAACTCAAAAATCCCGATGAAGTAGTTATAATCGTTCCTTCCGACCATCTTATAAAAGATGTTGAGGCTTTTAAACAAACTGTCGAAGACTCGCTTGAAGCCGCTCAAAACGGGAAAATTGTTACCTTCGGTATCAGACCTGTATACCCTGAAACAGGCTACGGCTACATCAAAACCAACGGTGATGTTTTCGGGATTAAAAATGTTGAAAAATTTGTTGAAAAACCTGATTTGAAAACAGCACAAAAATATCTCCTCGAAGGGAATTATTACTGGAACGGCGGTATTTTTATGGCAAAAGTTTCGGTACTTCTCGAAGAATTTCAAAAATATGCTCCCGAAATATTTTCAAATCTCAAAAAATTGAACTTTAAAGAGTCTTTAACCATAAAATACGGCATTTTTGAGGACATGCCTTCGGTTTCAATCGACTATGCAATTATGGAAAAATCGGATAAAATTGCCCTTTGTCCTTTGAAGTCCGATTGGAGCGATTTAGGCTCTTGGCAATCACTTTATGATGTAAGTGATAAAGATAACGACGGAAATGTCTTTGAAGGGCATGTAATTACCGAAGATGTCGAAAATTCGTTTATTTACAGCGACAAAAAAGTCATTGCCGCAATAGGGTTGAAAGATGTCATTCTCGTTAATACCGAAGACGCTATCCTCGCTTGCAACAAAGAAGATTCGCAAGCAGTTAAAAAAGTTTTTGAAAAATTGAAAAATGAAGACGACAAATCTCACCTTGTTCACAAAACGGTTTTTCGTCCTTGGGGCTGGTATACATGCCTTGCAGAGGGTGAAGGCTATTTGACCAAGGTTATTTGCGTTTCTCCAAAACAAAAATTGTCTATCCAATCCCATAATCACCGCTCTGAACATTGGGTGGTTTTGGAAGGTCAGGCAAAAGTAATTTTGAACGATAAGGATAATTTCCTTCAAGCAGGGCAAAGTATTGATATTCCGCTTAAAGCAAAACATTCTTTGCAAAATCCTTACGATACCGATTTGAAAATTATTGAGGTTCAAAAAGGCGATTATATCTCCGAAGACGACATTATTCGCTACGAAGACGTTTACGGCAGAGTTTAATTTTTTGATACTCTACAAATGCGTTACTGCAAGATGTCTTGCTGTTATTGGGTTTGTGTAAAAATATGTTTAATAATTCTTAACAAATGCAAAATAAAGATTAAAGTTTTGAGCAAGATATGCCGATAGTAATGACATAGAGTTTAAAAAAGATTTTAAGGAGATAAAGATGGAAATGAATTCAAACTTTTTGATGAACATGCAGTTAGAATCAAGTTTAAATGAACTTTTGGACACTTGTCTCGGCTATGTTGAAAATGTTCTTATTCAAGAAGAAATTATGGACTCAAATCGTCAGTTGTTCTAGTTTATTTGAATTTATTTAAAGGATTTGTTAAAAAAATGAGGTTGGAGGACCTCATTTTTTTGTATTTAGTTGAAGTGTAATCTTTTGCCGTCGTAGTTGCTGTACCAGAAGTCATAGTTGGAAAGCAGCATAATCATGTGGTTATCGACGCCGTATTCTATTCTGAAAATTCTGTCCCAATAGAGGAAAAACATGTAGGACAAAAAGTTATTATCGAGGACTCTGTTTATGAGGAAGAAGGTTTTAGTCCAGACGTTTCTTTTGTCGTTAATGGTTTTCAACTCAGTGTTAAACATTTCGATGTAGTCTTTTTTAATCATTTCAAAGAATGGTTTTTTGAGGTTAAATTTAATTTTTTTCCACCACCAAAACAGTGAGCGGACTTTGTAGTTAATGAAATGGTATTTCATCTCGTCCCAAGTTCCTTGTTTTACGAGGTTTTCTTTTATGCTTGCAAAAATTTTGAGGTAGTCAAAAAAAGTTTCATCGCAGCGAGCCGTAACGGCTTGTTTGCGGTTCACACGGTAGTAGACAAGGCATTCGTCCAGAACGGTGATTTTTTCCGCCTTCATAATTGCATCGAAGGAGAAAACGTTGTCTTCAAAGAACATTCCCCCCGGAAATTTTACGTTTTTTTCTATGAGGAAGGATTTTTTGTAGATTTTATCCCAAGGGACATTGCTTTGGGAGTAAACTTCTTCTTTTATGTCTTTCCAGTTAAAACTTGTATTTCTGAATTGTTCGGGCAGTCTGTGAAAGTTTGCGTAGCCGTGTTTGTAGTTAATTTTTCCCGTCAAATTGTCAAAAGGCGCCCAGCGACAGATGGTCATATCGGCGTTATCTTTTGTGATTTTGTCGTACATTTTTTGGACAAAATCGGGGCATGCCTTGTCATCACCGTCGAGAAACATTATGTAATCACCTTTTGCGTGTTCAACACCAATGTTTCTTGCAATACCTTGTTTCAGGTTTTCGTCAAGTTCGATTATGGAAATTCTGTTGTCTTTTTTCATAAATTCTTTAACTTTTTTGACGGTATTGTCGGTTGATTTGTTGTCTACAACAATAATTTCAAAATCGGAAAAAGTTTGGTTTAAAAGGCTTCCGATGCTGTCGTTTAAAAATTTTCCGCAATTGTAGGTTGGTATAATAACTGAAACTTTCATTTTTTTCCTTTTGTTTTTCAGATGATATTTTAAATTATAAAATAAAAATTTTCAAAATAAAAAGACCCCGAAAATTCGAGGTCTTTCATATCGTTTTTAAAATTAGCCGTTAACGATTTTGATACCTGATGAAGTACCAAGGCTTGAAGCACCTGCATTAACCATTGCTTCTGCTGCTTCCTTATCTCTGATTCCGCCTGATGCCTTAACTCTTAAACCGGCATCTTTAACTGTTTCATACATAAGTTTAACGTCTTCCGCCTTTGCACCAACGCCGCCGTTTACAAAGCCTGTTGAAGTTTTTACGAAGTCTGCTTTTGCAGCAATAGCACATTCGCAAGCCTTTTTAATTTCTTCTTTTGTTAAGTAGTCTGTTTCCAAAATAACTTTAAGAACAGTGCTTCCGCAAGCAGCCTTAACGGTTTTAATATCTTCCGTAACAACGTCCCATTCAGCATTTTTTGCTGCTTGGATGTTCAAAACCATATCAACTTCATCAGCGCCGTCTTCAATTGCTCTTTTTGCTTCAAATGCTTTTGCATCTGAAATCATTGCTCCCAAAGGAAATCCTACAACGGTAACAACTTTAACGCCGGTTCCTTTAAGTGCTTCTGCCGCTTTTTTAACATTAATCGGGTTAACGCAAACACCTCTGAATTGGTGTTCTTTTGCTTCCGCATAAAGTTTTTCCAATGCTTCATTGGTTGCGGTAGGTTTTAAAAGAGTATGTTCGATAAATTCATTCATTTTCATTTTGAGCCTCCTAAATTGCTTCCAGTATTTTTGTCGAATTAAATTTCTTTGGTGAACAATGTTCTATATAATCTTTTAAAAGATTAAAACATGGTTTAGAAACTTTTACATCTGCAAGTTTATCATAAGGTGTTTCAATATTAAAGTCCGAATCTTGCAATGCTTTTAGAAAATCTTTTATTTTTGGGTGAATTCTGGTTGTTTTTTCTCTGTTAAGGTTGTGGTTTTCGCAGACAAGACCTCCGTGTTCAAAGGAAAATTTTGAGTATGAATTTTCTATTTTTGACCTGCAAATGTTACAATAACTGAATTCAGGTGAATAGCCGAAGACTTGCATGATTTTAAGTTGAAATCTTATAACGGAGAGGATTATTTTAACTTCTGATTGGCTTTCTGAAATTTTTGAGAGTACCGAGTAGAGAATATTGTAGATGACATCGCTGTTTTCGTCATTTTCTTCTCCAAAGTTTTTTATTGTTTCAACGCAGTACATTGAATAAAAAAGTTTATTTTCGTCTTGTCTTATTCTGAAAAAAGAGTTGACAACTTCCGCTTGAGATACGGTGTCCATTGACTTTCCTTTGGTAAGAAGAAGGTTGTTTGCAACGAACATGTCCATTCTTCCGCAAAGTTTACCGTTTGGTTTTTTAGAGCCTTTTGCCATACATTTGATGAGTCCTTTATCTTGGGAATACATCATGACAATCTTATCGGCTTCTCCAAAGTCGTAAGATTTAAGGTTGATGGCATTGGTTGTATATTTTTCTTTCATTTTATTTATACGTCAAAATTTGTACCGTGGAATGCGCCTCTGAGATACTGTTGAAGTTCGACTTTATTATCACTGAAATAAATTGCGTTTTCTTTTGAAATTACACCATTTTTGTAAAGGTTAAACAAAGAGATGTTGAAGGAAACCATTTCATTGAAGTTACCTTTTTTAACTAAATCGTAGATTTGTTCAAGCGAATCTCTGAGGATAAAATCCTTTACGGTTGGTGTGTTTACGAGAATTTCGCAAGCGGGAATACGTCCGGGGCGGTCAATTCTCGGGATTAATTTTTGAGAAATCGTACCTCTGAGTGCTTCTGCAAGGAGTTTTTTAACCGAATCTCTGTCTTTCGGTTCATAAAAACCGAGGGCACGGTTTATGGTTTGAATAGCATCATTAGTGTGCATTGTTGCGAGAACAAGGTGTCCTGTTTCAGATGCTTTTAATGCGGCATTCATCGTTTCCGAATCACGAATTTCACCGATGAGAATAACGTCAGGATCTTGTCGCAGAGCGTATTTGATACCGTCAGGGAAAGACGGCGTGTCAATCTCTACTTGACGCTGAGTTATGATGGATTTATCAGGAGTGAATACGTATTCAACAGGGTCTTCGATTGTGATTATGTGTTTTTCCTGAGTTTTATTTATGTGGTTAACCATGGCGGCAAGAGTTGAAGATTTACCGCTTCCTGTTGCACCTGTTACAAAAACTATACCGTTTGTGAAAAGTGAAAATTTTTCGATTGATTTAGGCAAATTCAATTCATCAACTGTTGGAATGTGGTAGGAAATTACACGGATAACCATGAACATTTTTCCGAGTTCGTGCGAGAGGTTGATACGAAATCTTGAAACCCCCGGAATATCGTATGAAAAGTCGGCATCAAACGTATCGTAAGCCTTGTTTCTGAATGATGAGGGAACAAGCATTTCCAAAATTTGGCAAAATTCTTCTTCCGTAAGAACAGGCAATTGAGTTCTGTATATTTTTCCGTCTTTTCTTACGGCAGGAGGTTCATTTATTTTCAGGTGAATATCCGATATTCCTTTGGATACTGCACTTTTTAATAAATTCATGATACTGACATTGCTCATTTTGGAAATCTTTCACTTAAACAGGTCGGGTATTTTTAAAATTCCCGAGAATATTATAACATTTTTTTTATTTAACGGAATATTCTTTTCAAAACTTTAAAAATAAAACTATTACAAACATGTTACGATTTTGACCATTGCAACAAATTGTTGTCTAATAAAAATGTATAGCGGATAATAGCAGGTTTTGTCTGCTGATGTGTATAGTTTTCTCACGTTTTGAGAAGGTTTAGAGATTAATGTATATAAAATCACTTGAAATTGATAATTTTAAATCTTTTGCAAACGATATGACAATACCGTTTTTGCAAGGGTTTACTACGATTTCAGGTCCTAACGGCTCAGGAAAAAGCAACATTATCGACAGTGTTTTGTTTGCCTTGGGTTTGTCAACCGCAAGAACGCTTAGAGCAGAAAAATTATCCGATTACATTTCCACTCACAACCCCAGAAGAAATGATGCTTTTGTAAAAGTTACTCTCGGGGTTGATGATTCCCTTAACGGTGAAACTCTCTCCGTTGCAAGAAAAATCAAGAAAAGTTCTCAAGGCTATAACAGTATTTATTACTTAAACGACAAAGTAAGTACTTTGAGCGATATTCACTTTGAACTTGAAAAACACAACATCACACCCAACAGTTACAATGTTGTAATGCAAAACGACGTTATGAGTATTACAAACTGTTCTAACACCGACAGACGTAAAATAATTGAAGAAATAGCGGGAACGGCCGAGTTTGACCGTCAAATCGAAAAAGCGGAAAACGAACTTCAAGTAGTTGAAGGCAGAGTTGAGCAAACCAACATTGTCCTTGAAGAACTTGCAAAAACTATTGAACGTCTTGCGGAAGAACGTGATGTTGCTTTGAAATACGAAGGTTTAAGAAACGAAAAAACGGCACTTGAAAGCCAAGTTACAGCCGTAAAATATTTTGATTTGAAAAAGTCTTCCGAACGGGTTCACGAAAACATTTTGGAATTTGGCAAGAAAAAAGAAGAAAAAAGGTACGAACTCAAAAAAGTTGAAGACAAACTTGTTGAAATAAAGAAGAAGTTTGAAGAAGTTCAGCAAAAGGTAAAAGCAAACGGCGAAGCCGAGCAAATCGAAGTCAGCAGACAGGCGGAAGAAGTTAAAGGCAAAATTGACCGTAAGAGAAACGCCATTGACCAAGCGGTTGTTACCATTCACAATAACGAAAAACGGACGATTTTCGGTTTGCAAAACGGCATAGAAGATGCAAAATCAAAAATAAACAAAAGTAATGAAAATATTCAAACTTTTGAAAAAGAAATCAAAGGGCTTGAACTTTCTTTGAACGCTGAAAAAGCAGAATTAGACAGGATTTTAACCGAATTAACGGGGCTTAATCAAACGGCGGAAGCATTTATTGCGCAAAGAACCGAACTTCAAAAATCTTTGGACGCTTTAAGAGTGCAGGAATTGAGTTTGGAAAAAGAAATTTATCCGCTTGAAAACTCGCTTTCCAACAACAAAAAATTGATTGAAACTTCCAAAAAATCAATCGAAGATTTGGACAAATTTAAGTTGAATTTCAAGGACGATAAGGACAGACTCGAAGTTCAAACGACCGAACTTGAAAAAGAATTAAACGACTACAAGGTCATTCAGGAAAATTCCGTTATCGAACTTGAAAATATTAAAAACGAACTTCAAGACAAAGCAAGAGATATTCAAATGGCTGCGAGAAAACTCGCAACATTGGAAGCGCAAAAAAGCGTAAACGAAAGCCTTTCCGACCGAGCAAACGATACTGTTTTGAACGCTCATTTGGACGGTGTTCATTCAAGTTTGATGAATTTGGGTTCGGTTGAAGACGAATATTCCACCGCATTGGAAGTTGCAATGGGCGGAAGAATGAGAAATATCGTCGTTGATGACGCTGATGTTGCAAAAATCGCAATTGAACTTTTGAAAACGAGCAGAGCAGGCACAACCACATTTATTCCGTTGAATAAAATCCAAAAAGCGCCTCGTTCGCTTAATCTTCCGAGAGAAAAAGGTATAATTGATTTTGCGATAAATCTCGTTGATTTTGATGATATTTATATTGACGCTTTCTTCCTCGCTCTCGGTGAAACCCTCATCGTTGAAGACTTTGAAACCGCTAAACGCCTTCAAGGCAAGTACAGAATGGTTACTCTTTCGGGCGAATTGTTCGATAAATCAGGTGCAATTACAGGCGGCGAAAGACGGAAAACGGGCATGAAGTTTGCTTCTGCGAGCGAAGATGAAATCACAAAATGCAAATCTCGTTTGAATGATTTGGAAAAAGAATACAGAGTGCTTGAAACGAAGAAAAATCAGATAGAAGAACGTCAAGCAAGAATAAGACAAGATTATTCCAACTCTTTGAACGCTTTTAACTCTGCAAAATTTGAGTTGAAAAACCTTATTTCTCAGGCAAAAGATGCTGATGTTAAAATTGAAAAATTGAAGACTGATATTTTAACCGCCGAACCTGAAATTGCTTCTGCCGAAAAGAAATTAGACGCTCTTGAAGTCAAGAGAATTGACCTTAATGACAAAATGGTAGTAATTCAGGATAAAATTGCTGAAATTGAAAGCAAAATGAGCGAAGGCGAACTCAGCAAACTTAAAGACATGACCAAGGCTGTTGAAGACAGAATGAAATCGCTTGATTCAAAAATCATGTTCAAAAGAAATGAAATTGTTCAACAAAACAACATTATTGATTTCCAAAAAGTTGTAATCAAAGACAACGAAGAAAAAATTCAGGCAACAAAAGAAGCCAATGTCGCTTTGGAACAGGACAAAGTCAGATTTGAAGGGGAAATAAAACTTCTTGAAGAAGATTTGAAGGTTTTGGAAGCAAAAAGAGCGGAACTCGGCGAAAAACTCAAAATGTTCCAAGATGAAAGAGATGCAGTTCAAGATGAAATGCTTGAAAGCGAAAAGACAAAAGACATTTTGGTAAACGACCTTGCAAGAATTGCCGAACAGATAGAATCTTGCAGAGCAAGAAGACGTGAACTTGAACCTCAACTCGAACAAATTATAAATGAGTTGAAAGAGGCTGGTGTTGACTGCTCGAAACTCGTTGCACCGCAACTTTCTACGGAAGAAATTACCGCTAAAATTCAAAGACTTCAAAAGCGAATGACCGAACTAGAACCCGTTAACATGAACGCAATAAAGAGTTACGATGCCCAAATGCAAAGAAAAGCGGAACTTGATGAAAAAATTTCTGTTTTGACAAAGGAACGGGAAGAAATTCACCAAAGAATGTCAGGCTACGGCGAAGCGAAAAAAGATGCGTTTATGACAACGTACAACGCTATCAATAAAAACTTCCGAAATGTTTTTGAACAATTAGCGGACGGTGAAGGAACTTTGATTTTGGAAAACGAGCAAAACCCGTTTGAAGGCGGAATGAGCATGCTCGTAAAACCGAGAGGCAAAGAAAATAAGAAACTCGTTTCCATGTCGGGTGGTGAAAAAGCCTTGACAGCACTGGCATTGGTGTTTGCAATACAAAGATACATGCCCGCCCCGTTTTATGCGTTTGACGAAGTCGATTCAAGTTTAGACGGAATTAATGTTGAAAAATTGGCTTCAATTATTAAAGAACAATCAAAAAATACGCAATTTATAGTAGTTAGTCATCGCAAACCTATGATAGAATCAGCGAATAGGACTGTGGGTGTAACACAAAAAGAAAAGGGAATAACGAAAGTTACAGGAGTAAAACTAAGGGATTAATATGGAGAATACAGCAGAAAATTTCTATAAAACAGATAATCCGATGCCGGCTGCGGAAGAAGAATTTGACATAAATTCTCCCGAAGAAGCACTTGACGGTATTGCTTTACTTGTGTCGATGGCTAAATCAGGAAAAATTGATCCGTGGAACATTGATATTGTTGATGTTACGGATAAATATCTTATTCAAATGGCAGAAAAAAAGGCTTCAAATCTTAAAAATACAGGCAGAACAATCTGGCTTGCTTCCGTGCTTTTGAAGTTAAAATCCAATGTTCTTGTGGGTTTAGACCCGATGGATTTTGACTCTGTAATGGCTCAGGAAAATTTTGAAGAATACGATGACGATTTTGAGCCTGATTATAACGCTGCTCCTGTCAGAAAAAATAACGTGGTTTCTATTGATGAAGCACTTAAAAGACGTTTGAGCACAAGGCTTAACAGAAAAAGAACGGTTACTTTGCAAGACTTGATTAAACAATTGAAGTTTTACGAAGAATTGGACAAAAAACAAGCGTTGAAAAACACTTTGGAACGTGCAAAAAGACGTGCTCGTTCTTATGAAAATTTTTCCGCAGACGATATTGTTAACCTTGCTCACGAAGAATATATTGATAAAACCGTAAATAAACTCAGAACAAAATTGGAAGAAATTTTTGTAAAATCTACAAAAGTTGAACTCTCAAACCTCGTGGAAATAGGCATGGACAAAATTTCAGCCTACATTGCACTTTTGTTTTTGAGTGCAGAAAGCGATATTGAACTCGTTCAAGAAGAATTTTACGGCGACTTGTTTGTGCAAAAATCTTCGACTTCCGAAGAAACCGCCCCCACTGCCGAAACACCTGTAAATGGCGGAAATGACAGAGTTTACAGTGAATTTTCAAATCAGAAAAACAACGATAAAATTCAAACAGGAGGCATGCGTAATAACGTTGTAAATACGCCGCCGAATAAAGAGGCGGTGATTGCCTCGTGAGTTTGAAATCCAGAATAGAAACCGTACTTTTTGTAATTGCACGGTCTGTTACAATTAAAGAAATTGCAGAAATTTTGCACGAAGAAGAATCTGACATCGAAGAAGCAATGCTCGATTTGATTATGGATTACTCCTCTCGTGATGGCGCTCTGGAAATTAATGACGAAAACGGCTATATCCTTCAAGTTAAAGAAGATTACTCGGACATCGTTGAAAAACTCTGCCCTGTCGAATTGTCAGGTGCTATTTTGAAAACTTTGACCATAATTGCATTGAAAGAACCTGTCAGACAGGCCGTTTTGAAGGATATGCGAGGCGCAAGTACGTATGAACATGTTTCCGAACTCGTTAAAAAAGGCTTTGTTAAACGTACAAAAGATAAAAACGGTCGTTCGTATAACCTTCATACAACACCAAAATTCCACGAATACTTCCAATTGCAGGGAGATACCGATATTCTCAGAAAATTGATTGATACCGATGAACATTTGAAAGAAAATTAATAATCTTTTATTTTTATTATCCCCTTAATAAAAATTAATATATTTGAATGGTTTACTTTTGAAAAAAGATTATTAAAATGAACATGAACAATCAGAGAAAGAGGGGACGGTTATGGGCGTTTTAAGCGGCAGCAGTTTAATTTCATCGGCGGTTTCGGGCTTGACTAACGCATACGGTGTATTGGCATCTCAAAATACCGACGGAACAGGTTTGAAGGTTAATAATTTAACAAACCTTTCTACATCAGTTATAAATCAACTTGGCGGAACAAATAACTCATTTGTTTCATATTTAACTTCAAATTTTGGAAGTATGGACAAAAACAATGATGGGGTTGTTTCCGCAGAAGAACTTCAAAATGCAACGACAACAATGCAAACACAAGGTTTGACAAAAGACCAAATCACAAATTTATGTACATCAATGTCTGGCACAAGTTCTTATTCAACGGTTTTGGAATATTTTGACCAAATCGATGCAAACCACGACGGCAGAGTTACCGATGCGGAAATAAGAGCGTACAGTTACAAGGCTCAAAGACAAAAACTTGATACTCAATTTAACGGCGTAAAAGCAAGCAATATGAGTATTTATTATACGGATGACAGCGACTTTGGCGAAACGCCGACAAGTATCGTTGACAATATGTATCCGGATGTATAAGTGAAATGTAATATATGAAAAAGGCAGGGAAAAACTCTCTGCCTTTTTTTGTTTGGATAATAAAAAGAGATACCTGTTTGCGGTATCTCCAATATGGTGCGAGTAAAATAGTTCTTGTTTAGGCTTTATTTTGGCAAAGCCACGCCAACCCTTTAATCATTGGGCTTTTCACTCTGCTTACTTTTATATAAAGTATTTTTGTAAACAGTTATTTCAGACATGGATATTTTTTGTTACATTCTTAACATTTCAATCCAAAAAAAAGAAAGATTAAATTTCCCGTCTGCCTTCTAATGCTCTTGCGAGAGTTATTTCATCGGCATACTCCAAATCCGAGCCGACCGGAATACCGAGGGCTATTCTCGAAATTTTTATACCGAAGTTTTTTAACAGTTTTGCTATGTACAAAGTCGTTGCTTCGCCTTCAACCGAAGGATTTAGCGCTAAAATGACTTCTTTTATGTCATTTTCCGCAATTCTCGTCAACAATTCTTTTACCCTTATATCGGCTGCACCTATGCCGTCAATCGGCGAAATTACCCCTTGTAAGACGTGGTATTGTCCTTTAAATTCACGTGTCTTTTCAACCGCTATCAAATCTTTTGTTTCCGCAACAACGCAGATTACCGATTTGTCCCTGTTGTCATCAGAACATATTTCACAAGGGTCTGATGCCGACATATTAAAACAGGTTGAGCAGCATTTTACAGTTTTTTTTGCGTTTATCATTTTTTCGGCGAATTTTTCAACATCGGAAAGAGGCATTTTCAACAAGTGAAATGCCAATCTTTGTGCCGATTTTGGACCAATGCCCGGAAATCTTTGGAAAAAATCCGTAAGTTCTGCAATGGGTTTTGTGTATTCCATTAGAACAATCCGGGAATTTTAATACCGCCTGTGATGTTTTTCATCGTGGCTTCTGTTTTTACAAGTGCTTTTTCTGTTGCTTGATTCATTGCTTGTGTAATTAAATCTTCAAGCATTTCAATTGCATCTGTATCAACTGCGGAAGGATTTTCAGGATTGATTGCTTCCGGTGTCAATTTAATGCTTTTGAATTTTCCTTGACCGTTACAAACAACTTTTACTGCACCGTTTCCTGCTTCCCCCGGAATTTCAAGTGCCGAAAGTTCTGCTTGCGCATCTTGCAATTTTTTTTGCATTTTTTGTGCTTGCTGCATCATATTTGCAAAGTTCATAATAAAATCTCCATGTACCTTTGTTAGGGTTATCCTGTGTATTTGTGCTTGTATATTATACTTTTTGCAAAGTTTTTTGGCAAGTTTTTATCAATTGCTTAACTTATGTTAAAAAAACTTGTAATAAAAACATGCAATAAAAACATGTTTTTGATTTAATAAAAAATAAGTGTGATAATTACATTATATTTTAACAATTAAGTCAAGGAAGATATGAAAAATGAGTAACGATACGCAAATAAGTCCTCAAACAAGTCAAGAGGCACGTCCCGAGTGGACATCGCACATGGGTTTCATTTTAGCAACGTTAGGCAGTGCGGTTGGTTTAGGAAATATTTGGAGATTTCCTTATGTTATGGGTAAGTATGGCGGCGGTGCTTTTTTATTGGTTTATATGGTTTTAATGTGTGCAATTTGCGTTATCCCTCTTATTTGCGAACTTTATCTCGGTAAAAAATTCAAATTGGCAACGGTTTTGGCTTATCAGTCAATTAAACCGAATTTGAAATATTTTGGCTGGGCTCAAATCGCTACGGTAATTGCTATTTCAGGATTTTACTTTGTAGTTGGCGGTTGGATTATTCACTACATTATCGTTTATCTGTTTAATCTTTTGCCTGCCGGCACTGATTATTCTCAATATTTTGCGGGTCTTTCCTCAAAAACGGCTTTGCCGTTAGTGTATTCTTTCATTTTCCTTTTCGTTTCTGCAATATTTCCTTACAGAGGCGTTAACAAAGGAATTGAAAATGCAAGCAAAATTATGATGCCTTTGTTCTTATTAATGCTCGTGTTCTTGGTAATTGTTGCTCAAACTTTACCGGGGGCAAGAGAAGGACTTGAATTTGTTTTTAGACCCGATTTTTCAAAATTTAATGCGGAAATGTTCTTGATTGCTTTCGGACAAGCGCTTTTCTCGTTATCGGTAGGTATCGGCTGCTTAATTACTTACGGTAGTTACCTCGGAAAAAATACAAACCTTGTTGAAAGTTCTTATACTTTGATTTTCGGTGAAACATTAATTGCTATTGCAGCAGGTTTGATGATTTTCCCCGCAGTTTTCAGTTACGGACTTAATCCGGGGGAAGGTCCGGGGCTCGTGTTTGTAACACTTCCTCAGGTTTTTGAAAAACTTCCGTTTATGGGTAACGTTTTTGCGGTAATTTTCTTTGTATTGTTGTTCTTTGCCGCTTTAACTTCTTCAATCAGTATGATGGAAGCATCTATCGCTTCGTTTCGTGAAGCGTTGAATATGTCCAGAGAAAAAGCAACAATCGCTGTTTCTCTTATTGTTTCTGTCTTGGTTATCCCTTGTTCATTATCTTTCGGTTTGTTGAAAGACTTCCAAATCTTCGGAAAAACCTTCTTCGATTTATTGGATTACGCAACTTCAACCGTTATGATGCCTGCAAGTACAATGTGCTTATGTTTAATCGTCGGCTGGATTTTGAAGCCTTCTGATGAAGTTGTTAACGGAAACAAGTTGTTGTATTTCTTCTTTAACATATTGCTTAAATATGTTACTCCCGCTTTGCTCTTATTCTCTTTGCTCTGCGGTTTGGACATAATTAAGTTATAAGAATTAAACATTCTGTTTTGAAAATTTTAAAAATACCGAATACCCTTCGGTATTTTTTTATGGCAATTTTTCTGCTCAAAATGTTTTATGTTTGAAATGCTTGCAAACAGTATGTTTTGCCTGTTTCTTGATATGTTAAGAATGTTAAGTTGTTGAATTTTTAAAAATTTGCCAAAAATTAATTTAAAATCTCTAAAAGGCAGTATTTGTAAGAAAAACTATCGTTTTTTGCGTGTGAAAAATGTTAAGAATGTAACAAAAAATGTTCATGTCTGAAATCGAACTTAACAAAAATTTTTTATATATATAACAGTGAGATTAAGGAAGTTTTAATGAAGACATTGGGTTTTGGTATAAAGAGTTTATTAAAAGATCCTAAATGGGCTGCTAAACACGTTGGCAATTACCAACAAAACAATCCTGTTAAACCGCAAGAAAACGAAAACGATGTTTATGCACAAAACAAAACGCAAGTTGTTAGCGGTGGCAAGGACGAGAGTGTTTTTAACAGAGCAAAAAAGGGTGATGTTAATACTGAAAACAACATTTATGCGCAAAACCAAACGAGAGTGAACCCTCTTACAAAAGATGCTGATATTTTTTCATTGTCGAAAGCAGGAAATGCAGAAGGCGGAAAGAATAACATTTTTGCGATGATGAACAAATTTGATGAAGACCACAAGGTTTTGATGGGTGCACAAGGTGTTCAACCTGCTTCTCAAATGGATCCGATGGCATCATTTGGCGGAGAAGATGAAATCCAAAAGAAACTTGGAAGAAAACTTAACATTCTTATGTAGAAAGATTTGAAATTGAAATCGCACGATAATACAACATTGTTTATCTTTGTTGTATTTTTTTTTTGCAAATGGCATAATAAAGGGAGTTAGATAAGGGATTTTTATGGAATATTTATCTTGCCATTATGTCAATCATTGTTTAGGTTTTAACGATTCTAGAATTGTTTATTGCACATTGGGAAATCAAAGCCGTGGCAAGCAGTATGCGGTTCTCAAGGAGAATTATAACGGTGAGCCTATTGATTGGGAAAAGTTGCTGGACAAAATCGAGGCTGACAAGGAGAGCAACAGGCAAGGAAATTTGATAGAGTCGTGCAAAGACTGCATGATGCTTCGTGTCAGGGATTGGGATTCGGAAGTTCCGCCGAGAAAGTTCAAGTATGTGTTGTTTTCAAACTGGTATGCTTGCAACTCTGCGTGCAGATACTGCTGGAAGGACGGAAAAGACTTTTTGATAAGAGATGTTGAAAAAAATTCCGTCATAAATGAGCACGACACTTACGATATTATACCGATAGTTAAAGATTTGATTAGCAAGGATTTGTTGACGGAAGATGCAACAATAGACTTTGCGGGCGGAGAGCCGACAATGTATTACAAGTTTAACGAGGCATTGAAACTCTTTGTTGATGCAGGTGTTCACAAAATAATAATTCATACGAACGCTATAATTTTCAGTCCCGAAATAGAAAGAGCGGTTAGTGAAGGTATTGCGGAATTGCTTATCTCCGTTGACGCAGGCACAAAAAAAGTTCACGAAAAAGTCAAAAGAGTGGTTTCTTACAACAAGGTTTGGGAAAATCTTGAAAGATATTGTAAGGCGAAAAAGCCCGAAAACACTAACAAAGTTCGCTCAAAATTTGTCATTGTCCCGGGATATAACGATAGTGAAAACGAGATTTTGCGCTGGGTCAAAAAATCAATGGCAATAGGTGTTTCCGAACTTGTTTTGAATGCCGATGACTGCATGTATATGGAAGAAAAACCTGATGAAGAAAAGTTTTGGCGTGTAAAAAATTTGACGGATTACTTTATTGAAACGGTCAAAAAATATGATTGCAGATACCATTTGTATTCCAACGCAATTAACGCTTACACGACGTTAGGGCTTGATATACCTCAGTTTTGCGGTTAATTAAAGCGGATTTTTTCTTGAAAGATTGTTTTTTCTCGGATAAACCGACGGGGTTTTTTTAATTTTTTGAAAAACCAAAAGACATCGTTCCTGTTCGTCGTTTTGTTCTGATGAAACGGTTATTTTTTCGATAAATTTCAAACCGAGAATTTTTATTGCATTTTTTGCGGCAAGTAATTCTTCATCAGCCGTTTTAGACTTGTAGGCGACCACGTAGCCGTTTTGTTTTACAAAGGGGGCACAGTATTCCAAAATTGTGGAAAGTGCCGCTACCGCCCGTGTGGTTGCTGTATCAAAGTATTCTTTTTTATCAAAGTCTTCTATTCGTGTACAAATCGGAAAAAGGTTGTTGATTTTGAGTTCATTTTTCACATTTTCAATGAATTTGATTTTTTTGCCGATTGAATCGAGAGCAAAAACTTTAATCTCAGGATATTTTAGGGATATCGGAACAGAAGGAAATCCACCGCCCGTGCCAATATCAATTAATTTTTCGGGAAGTTGATATTTTTCAAAAAATTTGCTTATTGAAAGGCTGTCGGGGATATGTTTTTCAGCGAGTTTTTGCACGTCGTTTTTGCTCATAAGGTTTGTATGAGCATTGTATTCTTCAAAAAGTTGTATAAATCGGTCAAAATTGTTCATTAATCTGTTTGAAACTCCGAGGTAATTTTATTAAATCTTTCCGTGCCGAGTTTTGCTTTCATATCGTTAATTCTGACGTCAATTTTTCTTATGTTTTCAGGGTTTGGCTGTTTGATAAGAAGCGCTTTTGCGAGAAGGTACGATTTCAAAGCATCGATGTTGGAGTTTGACTGATAGTAGTAATCTCCGATTTGGATATATGTGGAAGCAATGCAAACGTTGTCTTTCAGGTTTTTTGCGGCTTCGAGCGCTTTGAACGAAAAATCAAGCGCAAAAGTCAGGGATTTTGTTTGATAGATTGTTGCAAGTTTTGTGTATGCAAAAAACAGTCCGTCCCAGTTGTCGTGTTGTTTGTCGGTTTTTATTGCTTCTTCGTAGTATTTTGCGGCTTTGTCCGTAAGGTTTTGTTCCTCGTAAATGCCTGCAATATTTGAATAAGCAGAGGATATGAAGGCGTTTGTTTCATAATCGCTTGCCGTTTGAACACATTTTACGTAGAATTTGAACGCTTTGTCCACATCTCCCGCATCATCACAGGCTAAGCCGTATTTGAAACAACATTCGCAAATGAGTTTTTTATTATCTATTTCAGTTGCAAAATTGAGTGCCTGCGAGTAGTATTCGGACGCTTTTTCAATGTTGGAGTTGTTTGCTTCTATTTCTGCAAGATTTAACAAAACTCTTGTTGTGAACGTTAAGTCGGAGTTTTGTTTTGATAAAAGAATTTTTTCATACATTGCCTTTGCTTGGGTATGATTGTACGTTTCCGTGTATATTTCAGCCATATTAAACAAAGCGATGTTCGCCTTTTCGGGGTTTACCGTGCTTGGTGAATTGTAAAGTCTGTATGCAATTTCAAAGCATCTCAGCGCCTCATCATTGTTTTGCATTTTTCTGTGGCAAAATGCAGTTTGCATCATGATGATTGGTTTTGCTTCGGTATAACCTGCCGATTCGGTCATGCTGTACGCTTTTCCGTAAATGGCAAGTGCTTTTTCAAAGTCAAATTCCGCCTCGGCGTTGCTTGCTTCCTGCATAACGCAGGCAAGCGTTTCGGTTTTTTCTTCGGGTTTTTCGATTTGTCTTTCTTTGTGTTGATGACTTAATCCCGTCAAGGCGGGTTCAATGTATCTGCTGAATTGTTTGGGCGGATTTTTGGGAACGTCGTATTCGCTTTCTCCCCTGTCTGCCCTTATCAGTTCGGCATTTGGGACTTTAAGATTTAACTTGTTTAAAAGATTGAGTTCTTCGTTAGAAAGTTCAAATTTCTTTGCTCTCATATTGTTGCGTATTCTTGTTTCCATGCCTCTTGGAGCAGGTTTGACAAAACGCTGTTTCGGTGCAATTGTGGATTGCGAAAAATTCCAATCCTGTTGAATACTTTTTGAGTAACTCAGATAGTTGTAGTCAATGCTTTTTTGAGAACTTGCGGAAGGTGATGCCGTTACCACGATGTTTTCTGCCGCATTTTTATGATAACCTGCTTCTCTGCGCATGGTGCTTCTTGATATGATTAAGTCCCGCTCTGAGGGCTTTTTGGGAAGTTGCGACTCGTAAAGTTCGTGAAGATAGTTGTGGATATCTTTTTTGGTTTGAGCGTTGATGGTTTCTTCAACCGTGTGCTTAACGTAGTCTTTGAGGTAAATATTTGTGCCTTCTCTGCAAAGAAGCATTCTTTCCTCTAAGTATGCAAGTTCGTCTTTTGTGGAGAGTTTTTGCGTGATGAGGAAGTTTTCGCTCACTCCTGAACGGATTAACGTCAAAAACCACAGAGTTTTGAAAAATCTTTCGGGTATCAGGGTCAAAACTTTTGAAATCAAAAAGTCAAAAATAGTCATGTTTTTCTTTGAATAATCGTTGTAAAGACTGCTCAAAGAGATGTTCAGAAGCGATATGACGTTGATGATTAATGAAATGTATAAATAGTGCCCTTTTGATGCAATGAATGCGTTTTCGTAAGTTTCATCGTTAGCCTCTATTCCGTGGTTGTTCAAAAGTTCTATAAATTCTTCTTTGCTGCAAAGTTTTATGACCGCAAAATTTGTGGTAGCAGAATCGTTCGGCAAGTCGTTTGCCGCAAGGTTTCTCGAAGTTACGACTACTTTAATTTTTTCGATTTGAGAAATGTGCTTGATGAAATTGATAATTTCTGCGTGAAGCGGACATTTTTCCGAGTCAACAGAGTCGAAAACGAACAACATCGGCTTGTTTCCGCTTCTTATGTAGGCGTTGATTCTGTCTGCAAAAACGTTTGAATCTACTTTCGGAAGAAGGATTTTTCTTGCGTTGTGGTAGTTTACAAAGTCTGTGTGCAAAGAAAGAAGCACGTCATCAAGGTTTGTCGATTCAAAACAGTTCACTCTGAAATATAAAACATCTTGGTTTATCATTTCAGGCAAAAGGTTTATCATCGCTGATTTTCCGCTTCCCATAAATCCGTGAAGGATAAATGTGTTCAAGTTTCCGTTTAAAAAACTCATTATTTTTGAAAAAGTTTCAAAATCGTGTGATAAAATTTCTTCTTCTTTTGCAGAAATATTTAAAGGAATTTCTTCCTTCAAAGAGGCATAGTCAGGGCTTCTTGAAAACATAAAACTGCCTGAGCCGCTCGCCGCCGATAAAAAATTGCTTAAATTTTCATTTAAAAAATGATATGCCATACTTCTATATTACAATATTTTTCCTACTATTTAAAGCAATAAAAAAGACCGACTCAACGGTCTTTAAATTCACACACTTTTCATACACATTTCTTAGGCAATTATGCCGTTTTTCATTTATCACTTTTACACATGAGGCAGCACTCCGCTCAGCGAGGTAACTGCTCGGTATAACCTATGGTTATCCGTACTTTTATAAAGTTTTTTTTCGCACGAAAATTGTCTTTTTCATTTATTTGAATGAAGTTTTGTTAAGAAAAGTTTAAACCGTTATGTTAAAATGCTATTATAATTTGTGCAGAAAGGATACTGAATTATGACGAAAAAAATTAAAATCGGATTTGGCTGTGATCACGGCGGAATTAATTTGAAGAATAAATTAATTGAAATTTTAAAAGAAGATTATGAAGTGGAAGATTTTGGAACGTACACTTCGGAGTCGGTTGATTATCCGGTTTATGCAAAAAAAGTTGCTGATGCCGTAGTTGCAGGACAAGTAGACAGAGGAATTATTTGCTGCGGTTCAGGAATCGGGGTTTCTATTGCGGCAAACAAGGTTAAAGGCATTAGAGCGGTTGTTTGCTCGGATACTACTTCTGCTCGTTATTCAAGACTTCACAACGATGCTAACGTTTTGTGCATGGGTGAAAGAATTATCGGTGTTTTGACAGCGGAAGATATTTGCCGTATCTGGCTTGAAACCGATTTTGAAGGTGGAAGACACCAACGCAGAGTGGACATGTTGAATAACATGTAGTTTTCTTTAAAAATTTTCGAAAAAGCGGACGACTTTTAGTTTTCCGCTTTTTATTTTGTCAATTTTTCAAAAAGCGGTGAAAGAAATATTTTTTCGTAGTTGAGATTTTTCAATATTTTTACAAAATCATTGTGGTTAGGGTGATTTTCCTGCCAAATTGCGACATTTTCGTATTCTTTGCCGAATTTAGTGCCCCAATCGCAAAATTGTGAAAAAGTAATATTTATGTCATATTTTTGTGCAAAGTCCGCTAATTTAGGTATTTCAAGGTAGTTGAGGGCGGAAATTACCGAGTTTATCGTAACTTTTTCTATCTCTTTTTCTTTTTGCGCCTCTGCCATCCATTTAATATTTTCGATAACGGTTTGATAATCAGAGCCTATCATTATTTGCTTGTAGAGGTTTTCGTCGATTGCGTGAAGTGATACAAAAACTTCGTTTATTTTACCTGTAAGACCGAGCAGGTCGCAGTTTTTCTTATTAAACAAAAGCCCGTTCGTGTTGATATTAAATTTCAAATCGGGGTTGGATTTTGCGAGTTTTTTCAGTAATTTTCTGCTGTGTTTGCTGAAAAAGGCTTCTCCCGAGCCGCTAAGTGCCAATGAGTCCGCATTTTTCAGAAGCGGTACTAAAAGTGAGTCTGTTTTTTTGTCGAGCAGTTCTCTTTTTTCTTTGTCGTTTTTATATTTTTTGTCCCTGCACGTGATACATTTCAGGTTGCATTCTTTGTCGTAAGCAAAGGTTATGTATTTTGGCAAATCGGGTGTCTTTGTGTATTTTCCGTCCGAGTTGTCATAAAGCATTTTTTGTCTGCAAAGGTCGTTGTTGCACAGCGAAAAATCACCGTTTAAAATCTTTTCCCTTATTTTTTCCGCTTCTTTTGAGTACCAAATATCTTCCAAAGAGGTTGTGTCCTCTTTGAAAATATTTCCGATTTTATGCTCGTTGATATAAGAAGGGCAGCACGTATAAACATTGCCTTCATTGTTGATTTCAAGAGATAAAAACGGTTTTATGCAAATTAATGACATGGTTATGTTTCGTCAAATGTCGTTGTTTTATTGATTATCGGGTTTTTAAATATCGGATTTCTGATGATATCCAAATATTGTTCGTGCTCGGGGTGAGTCTTTTCCGCAATTGCAAGTTCATCGTAAATATGTTCATTGCTTGGAAGTTTGTTCAATTTCACAAAACTGATTGTTGCGTGATTGTCTTCCGCAATTTTCAATATTTCAGGCATTTCCTTGTAATTGTAAGATGTTACCACAAAGTTGATTATGAAATTGTTTAGTTTATTTTCCTGTTTTAACTTGCCTAAGAATTTGATGTTCTTCATAACTTTGTTAAAATTGCCGTCTAAAACAAGTCTGTCGTAAGTTTCTTTTTTGGTTGCGGGAATGGAGAGGACGACGTATTCTGTTCTGTCCCAAAGTCCGTATTCTTTCATTCTTTTTTCGTTACATTCAATTCCGTTGGTGTAAATATAAAATTTGATTTTAGGATAAATTTTGCCGATTTTGTTAATCAAATTTTTTGCGTACAAACTTGCAAAAACTTCCCCTGAGGCAGTAACGTTAACGAGTTCTGCGTTTTTCATAATGGGGACGATTACTTCGTCAAATTTTTCTTCAAAAGGCGTTGTATCGAATTTGAAGTGGTGATCACGGCAATAAATACATCTTGCGTTGCAAACCGAGTCATAGTTGAGTTGCACTCGTTTCGGATATTCTGCTATCAAAGTCGGTTTTACGTCTTTGCTTAATTCTTTTGGACAAATGTCAAAATTGCAATGGCAGAATTTTCTGTCAATAAATTGCTGACGGAATTTTTGTGCCTTTTCTCCGTTCCAAATTTCATCAAAAGGCTGTTTGAAAATGTTTCCGAAAGAATATCCGATAAAGTATGCAGCACAACAACCGTATACGTTTCCGTCCCAATCAATTTCCGCTACCGAAAAAGGAAATTTACAACTTCCGTCATCTATATTTTCAAACAATTTAATAGTCCTCAAATTCGTATTCCTTCTTGATAATAATCAATATACAGAGCTTATGTCAAATATAAAAATTTGCAAAATTATATTATTTTAACATATTGAGAAAAGACGTTAAATGTGTGATAATAGTTTTAAAATCGGGGTAGAAAATGAAAAAACGACTTTTAGTAGTTGATGATGATACTGACATAAGAGAACTTTTAGAATTTGACCTCTCGCAAAGCGGTTATGACGTTGATACGGCAAAAGACGGCAGTGAAGGACTTCAAAAAGCCTTGAATAATCATTACGATATTATCCTTCTTGATGTTATGATGCCAAAAATGAACGGTTTTGACGTTTGCAAAAATATTAGAAACCACAAGCCGGATGTCCCGATTTTGCTTCTCACGGCGAAAGGCACTATAACTGACAAAACCGACGGTTTTAACTCGGGAGCGGACGATTACATCGTCAAACCTTTTGATGTTCAGGAAGTACTTTTGAGAGTCAGAGTTCTTTTGAGAAGAAATTTTTCCATTGATGATAAAAAGTCCATGACTTCAAAAGAAATACTGAAAATCGGTGATATTGAACTTTTCCCCGATTATCTGGAAACGTCCGTAAAGGGCAAAAAAATTAAATTAACTCCGACCGAGTTTGAAATATTGTATTGTTTGATGCAACATTTTGACACTTCGGTTACGCTTGCCGTTCTTTTGAATGAAGTTTGGGGCTATGACAGTGATGAAGACGTTAGAATGCTTCGGGTTCACGTTGGCGGTTTGCGTCAAAAAATCGAAGACGACCCTAAGCACCCCGTTTATTTGCAAACTGTTACAAATGTCGGATATAAATTAACACCGTTTTTGGAAGAGGAAGATTGAGAAAAAGAATCAGAATATTCAAGCCTCACAGGCTAAAAATCGTTGAACAGGTTATTGTTGTAACACTTTTTTCTTTGATAATACCTTTGATAGTATCGGGAATTATCGTTAACAACATTAACAGGCAAGCCCTTGCGAGAGAACTCGGCAAGACTGCCCAAACTCTTGCTGAAACCGTGGATAACAATATTTACGGTATGTTTGAGGCTGATGATGCCAAAATCAAAGAAGTTGCTACCGCAGTCAGATTTTTGCCCGATAAAAATTCCGTAAACGGATATTTGCAGGCTTGTGTCAATGACACTAACATTTTTTCCGATTTGAAAATAATGACGATTAACCCTCAATACACACCGGATTTTATCAGGGAAAATCCCTACCTTAACCCCGAAACAGGTGAAATTATTGTTTCTGAGCCTTTATCGCAAAATACATATCTTGTCGGTAATTTAAAAAAACAATATATGAATAATCAGGTCTTTAAAAACATAAACGAGAAAACCAGAGAAATTTTTGTGCTTTCCGCTACGGGAAAATTGATTTTTTCTTTGAATTATGATGAAGCGGACTTTAAGATGATGAAGTCGATTTTGCCAAAAAATATCCAAGGTGGAATTTCTGTCTATATTGGCGACAGGGAAAATCAGCCGATGGTTTATCGGAAAATGAAGTTGTCTGACGTGGTTATTCTTGTTAACACAACGGAAGAAATTACCGAAAAGACCATATATACTTCTGCGTGGAAAATCTTCACTGCAATGCTTGTTGCAACTATTGTGAGTATTTTGTTTATGATTTTGTACACTTATTATCTGTACATCAACATCAGACAGTTGTTTAAAGGAATTATTGCACTTACAAAGGGTAATTATTCAAGAAAGATAAGGCTTTTGAAAAATATTTTCACGCCTTACGAACTCGTTTTTCTTGCGGCGGAATTTAACAAAGCGGCTGATGAAATAAATTCTTCTTATTCAAAATTATCTCATCAAAACGAAGAACTTGAACGGCTGGATAATTTCCGCTCAAACCTCATAGATACGGTCAGCCACGAGTTCAGAACGCCTTTGACAAGCATAAAAGGCTACACGTCGAGGTTAATGCGTCGTGATATTGAGATTGATGAAGCGACTTTGAACAAGTCGTTGAAAATAATAAAACAGCAAAGCGAGCGTTTGAGCAGAATGGTTGAGGATTTGCTTGTTATTCCGGACATTGAAGGTGCTAAAATCACTATGCAGATTGAGCCCGTTAACGTTGCGGAAGCGCTTGAAATGTCTTTGATTTCCGTGAAAAATATCGAAAACAGGACTGTCATAAACAAAGCAGCGGACAAAAATGTTTGGGTCAGAGCGGACAAAGACAGATTTGAACAGGTTTTGATAAATCTTATCGAAAATGCGAATAAGTACGCAAAAGAGGACACTCCGCTTGAAATTGATGTGCTTGACGTCAAAGGTAAGGCTACAATTATTATGAAAAATTGTGCCGATTATATTGATAAAAATACTGTTCAAAAATTGTTTGAAAAGTTTGTAAGGCTTGATGATAAAACAACAAGAACCACAAGAGGAACAGGTTTGGGCTTGTTCATCGTTAAGGGCTTATTAAATGCTATGGGTGGAAATATTTACATAAAATCCACTAAGGAAGATGAATTTTTAACGTATGTTGTATTGCCGTCGGAGGAATTTTAAATGAAATTTATGAGAGAAGCACTGAAAATAGCACAAAAATCAGGTGAGGATTTGCCGATAGGAGCAGTTATTATGCGTGATGGCAAGGTTCTCGCAAAAGCACATAACAAAAAAGAAGCAAAAAATGACGTTACCGCTCACGCTGAAATTCTGGTTATTCAGGCGGCTCAAAAGAAACTCGGAACTTCTGTTCTCGATGATTGTGAAATTTACATAACTCTCGAACCATGCCCGATGTGTGCTTGGGCTATTTTGAATGCAAGAATTCCCAAAGTTTATTTTGGTGCTTATGACACTGTTTACGGTGCACTTGGCACTGCTATGGATTTGCGTGATTTTTTAAATTCAAAAACTGATGTTGTCGGTGGAATTTTGGAAGAAGAATGCTCAACTCTGCTCAAAAATTATTTCAAAGAAATGAGGAACTGAAAAAACTTTTAGACGATTATGCTGAAAAGTATGATACGGTTGATTTTTTGAAGGACGACCCCTCTAAGTTTATTCACGTCTATTCCGATAAAAAAAATATCGAAATAGCGGGTTTTATTGCCTCAGCGTTCGCTTACGGTAAACGAGAACTCTTTATAAAATTGCTAGACACCTTCATTACTCCGCAGAGAAATTTGACCGATTTCATCAGCAATTTTGACGAAAACGACGAGTTCTTGAAAAGTTTTAATTACAGGTTTTCAAAAGGAATAGACTTTATCCAACTCCTCAAAATCTTGCAGAATTTGTTCGCTCAAAATGAATCAATAGGCTCGCTTTTTGAGTATTCTTACCTGAAAAATAAGACAATAACGGGCATGCTTCAAGGGGTAGCCGACTATTTTTACTCTAATGTTTCTATGGAAATCACTCAGGGCTTTTATCATCTTATCCCAAACCCCTCTAAGGGCGGTGCAATGAAGCGAATGAACATGATGCTCCGTTGGTTTGTCAGAAAATCTCCCGTCGATGTTGGCATTTGGAACTTTGTGGATAAGTCGGAATTGATTATTCCTCTTGATGTTCACGTTGCAAATATTTCAAGACAAATAGGCTTGCTCACAAGAAAAAATAACGATATGAAAAGTGCGGTCGAGGTTACTCAAAATTTGAAAACCTTTGCCCCCAATGACCCTGTAAAATACGACTTTGCGCTTTTTGGGATTGGGGTTAACGGTATTAAATTGTAATTATACATGAAGCAGTGTTGAACCGATGTTGTATGTCAAAAATGCAACGAACCACGCAATTGAGCATTGGAGAATGACTACCAATACGGCATAAAGTGTGCCGAGTTCCTTTTTGACTGTTGCGATTGCGGCAACGCACGGCGTGTATAACAAGGAAAATACCATAAATACAAATGCTGTAAGATTTGTGAATAATAACGGTAAGTTTTCCGTGTCGCCTATCAGAACGGTCAATGTGCTGACAACACTTTCTTTTGCCATAAAGCCCGTGATAAATGCGGTTGATATTCTCCAATCGTTAATGCCCAAAGGCTTAAATATCGGGACGATGAAGTTTCCGAGAGTGGCAAGAATGCTGTCTGCCGAATCGGTTACAAGGTTTAATCTTGTATCAAAGTTTTGCAAGAACCAGATTATGATTGTTGCCGTGAAAATTATTGTGAACGCTTTTGTGATGAAACTTTTTGCCTTGTTGTAAATCAACCTTGCTACGTTTGAAAGAGCCGGCATTCTGTAATTCGGAAGTTCCATAACAAAAGGCACCGCTTCTCCTTTGAAAACGAAAAATTTCATTATGAAGGCGGTTACTATTCCGACAAAAATTCCGAGTAAATATAAACCTAAAATTACTAAAACTTGATTTTCCTTGAAAAATGCAGCCGTGAATAATGCGTAAATAGGGAGTTTTGCAGAACAACTCATAAACGGTGTAAGAAAAATCGTCATCTTTCTGTCCCTTTCGGAAGGCAACGTTCTTGATGCCATAATCGCAGGAACGGAACAACCGAAACCGATTAACATCGGAACAAAACTTCTTCCCGATAAACCGATTTTTCTGAGGGTTTTATCCATAAAAAACGCAACTCTTGCCATATAACCGCTGTCTTCCAGCAATGATAAGAAGAAGAACAAAATAACGATTATCGGCAGAAAACTCAAAACGCTTCCGACACCTGCAAAAATACCGTCAATTATAAGTGATTTGATGACTGGATTAAGCCCGTATGCGGTCAAAGCGGAATTTGTTATGTCCGTAAAGTATTCAATGCCTTTGTCCATAACTTCCGACAAGAAAATTCCTACATGCCCGAATGTTATGTAGAAAATGAACGACATAATTGCTAAAAATGCGAAAATAGCGGTGTATTTTCCTGTCAAAATTTTGTCGATTTTGGCGGAAATTTTGTAGCCGACAGTTTCATTCGGCTTGAATACGCAGTTTTCACAAAGGTTTTCGATAAATGAAAATCTCATATCGGCGAGTGCCGCATTGCAATCCAAACCGCATTCTTCTTCCATCGCATCAATAATTTGTTTGCAGGTTTTTACTTCTTTTTTATCAAGATTTAATGCTTCTAAAACCAGATTATCTCCTTCAGTGATTTTGGTTGCGGCAAATCTTACGGGAATATCGGCAGCCTTTGCGTGGTCTTCAATAAGGTGAATTATTGAGTGAATACATCTGTGTACAGGTGCGTTTTTTTCGTCATCAGGCTTGCAAAAGTCCGATTTAGTGGGTAGTTCTTTGTATCTTGCAACATTTATAATATGCTCTGCAAGTTCTACTATACCCTCATTTTTTGATGCGGAAACAGGAATTACAGGCACACCAAGAGTGGCTTCAAGTCCGTTAATATCTATACTTCCGCCGCTTTCTGCAACTTCGTCCATCATGTTCAATGCAATAACCATCGGCACGTTAAGTTCCAATAACTGCATAGTCAAAAATAAATTTCTTTCAATGTTCGTTGCATCAATAATATTGATGATGCCATCAGGCTTTTCATTTAAAATAAAGTTTCTCGTAACGATTTCTTCGTTGCTGTAAGGAGATAACGAGTAAATCCCCGGTAAATCGGTTAAAGTTACATCAGGGTAATTTTTTATCAGCCCGTCGGTTCTTTCAACAGTAACCCCCGGAAAGTTTCCTACATGCCTGTTCAAACCCGTTAATTTGTTGAACAAAGTTGTTTTACCGCAGTTTTGGTTTCCTGCAAGTGCGAGCAATATTTTCTTTTTGGGCTGAACTTTTTCTTTGTTCGGAATATAACTGTTGCTTTCACCTTTTTGAGAGTGCTCTATCGGGGTAAAATTCTTGTTTCTTTTTTCAAAAGGATGTTTGTCATGTATATCTTTAATATAAATCTTAGAAGCATCACTTTTTCTTAAAGTTAATTCGTATCCTCTGACTCTTATTTCCAAAGGATCACCCAGCGGTGCGGTTTTGATTAGCGTAACTTCCACCCCTGGAGTTAAGCCCATGTTTAAAATATGGCATCTCAATGATTTATTAGCACATTTAACTTCCGTAATAGTTGCTTCTTTTCCGACTTCAAGTTTGTCTAATGTAGTTTTTTCCTCTTTTGCCATGACCTTTTATCCTTAACTGTGTTAGGTAATCCTAACGAAAATAATTATATAACTATACAATATTTTGTCAATTATAATCTAAAATGAGGGATTAAAGCAAAAAAAAAAGTCGCTCATGGCGACTATCAGACTTGGGGAGGATGTAAAAGTTTCCTTTTACATTTTTAAGTTTCGACAGGAAAAAATATAAGTTTAATTAAAGTAATTAAATATCCTCTGTTTGTAGTAGAATTTTGAAAAACGGATTTTTTGAAAAATGATTTGTAACGTTTTTGTAACATGTCTGCAAAAAATTAAAGAAAAAATTAAAGGATTGGTCTGAAAGTGCCGATATGACATGATGTGCGGTAAAACGCATATAAAATCAAGTGTAGAGTAAGTGAAAACAAAGGTTCTTAGTGAAAGGGACTAAATCATGGCAAATGATTTTATGAAGTTAACAGCAAAAAACCAAACTCAATCGCAGATTGATGCGTTGAAGAAGATTGGTGATGCCGGATACGGCGTAAACGGCGGTCAAATAGTTTTTGACGGTGATAATTTAAGCATATTCCAAGGTGATGTTAATAACTTCAAGTCAACAGGTCTTGGCGGATACAACGCAGACCAACTCGGAACTATTTTTGCAGCACTTGACGTTGACGGCAACGGTAAACTTGATATGAACGAGTTGCAATCTTTCGCAGCGCTCGGTGAAGATAAAGAAGATGTTATTGATAATGATAAAGCAATCATTGATGAAACAGATTTTGCAGCATTATTTGATTTAGCACAAGAATATGTTGAAGAAGCGCTTGTTGAGGAAGAAACTCCTAAAACTCCAACAACAAATAACAATACAAAAAATGATATTCAACCGGAAATTCCGACCGTAAAACCGTCAGAGAAAAAAGAAGAAATCAAAGATAAAGAACAAACAAAGGTAGAAGAAGATGTTACTCCTACGCCTGAGCCTGAAAGAGAAGTTCAAACGACAGATGCAACACTTTCGGATAACGAAGCGTTGGCTTTGGCAAGTGAACTCAGAGAAGCAATGCAAGGCTGGGGAACTGATGAAGCGAAAGTTCACGACATTTTACAAGAAAGAGGATACAACTCTGCTGATGTCTTAAAGATTATGAATGCTTTTGAAAGCAAATACAATGAATCTTTGATGAGCGATATTCAAGGTGATTTTTCAGGAAATGAAGAAACAAACCTCAGAGAAACATTGTACAATTCTGCAGCACAACAAGCAATGGAAGCATTGGGCTGGACTTCAACAGAAGACATTCCTGATAACATTGTACAAAAAGCAAATGAGTTCTATTCACAACTCAAAACTGCTGATGCAACAGGTTATATGAAAGGATTTGATAAATTAGCAGATTCAGAAAAAGCACAAATTTTGATAGCATGTGATATGATGCACCCGGATGAATCATCTGTTTCAAGAGTTACGGAAGGCAGAGCATGGTTCGGTAAAGAAGACGGCTATGTAGACAGAATGATTGGTTCGCTTAAAACAGTAGCAAACACAAAAGAAACAGGAGTAAAAGAAGAAACAAAAGTAGAAACACCAAAAACTACATTGGCTGACAGAACATCTATTTCAAACGCAGATGCACAAGCAGCAGCAACAGAACTCAGATCTGCAATGGCAGGATGGGGAACTGATGAAAAAACAGTTGCAAATGTTCTTGAAGGCAGAGGATATTCATCAGCGGACATAGTTAAAATTATGGATGTTTTTGAAAACTCATACGGCGAATCTTTGATGAGTGATATTCAAGGTGATTTCTCAGGCAAGGCGGAAACTGCACACAGAGAAACATTGTTCAAGGCAGCAGCATCAGAAGCGGCACAAAGTTTAGGCTGGACAAGCATAGACGATATTCCGTCAGATATTGTTGATATGGCAAACGATTTCTATCTTGAACTTGAATCTTCCGATGCAACAGGATATATGAAGAAATTCGACAAGTTCTCAGATTCACAAAAATCACAAATTATGGTTGCTTGTCAGGTATTACATCCGGATGAATTGGCAATATCCAGAATTACGGAAGACAGAGCATGGTTCGGTAAAGAAGACGGCTATGTAGACAATATTCTGAGAGCGTTGAAAAATACCGCAAAAGAAGGAATATAGATTAAGGATTTAACGGGGTGAGGCATTTGCAATACCCCGTTATTTTTGTAAATATTTGTCACCAAGAACAGCGGATTTTGCGTAGTGCGAAGCGAAGCGTAGACACGAAGTAGCGGCGAAAAA
>ERZ857629.999-NODE-999-length-34239-cov-6.808653_pt1 | contig 34239 bp, 27 predicted proteins | sample MGYA00519700_ERZ857629 | MGnify/ENA primary metagenome ERZ857629 (study PRJEB31778, sample SAMEA3449351) | human gut metagenome | biome: human gut; feature: human-associated habitat; material: faeces | place: United Kingdom | collected 2010/2012 ... | reverse complement strand
GTTCAATTAAAAAGTGTTATAAAAAAGCAGTCATATCTTTGATTTTTATTAAAAAGAATCGTATATTTGCAACCGGAAATTTTATGTCTATGTTATGGCATTCTTCTGATGAAAATCCTTCGATTGCCTGACATGATTTTTTTTTGAGCAGTTGAGGCTGCTTCGTTTAGGTGGAAACAATTATTTCTAAGGCAATAATGAAAAGATTAATTCTTTTGTTAGTCTCTTTTGCATTGCTGACGACCATTTCTGCCGTGGCACAGGATTTTACTGTGAGCGGTACGGTTACTTCGCAGTCTGATGGCGAGACCTTGATTGGCGTTCAGATTCAGCAAGAGGGCGTTCAGGGGGGGGTAATTACCGACATTGACGGTAACTACACCATCACTATCAAGGGAGCCAAGGAAGCAGTGCTGGTATTCACGTATCTGGGAATGCAAGACCAGAAGCATACGGTTACCGCTGCTACTCATACGCTCAATGTGGAACTTGCGGAAGCGGCCAATGTCATGGACGAGGTCGTGGTCGTTGCTTACGGTGTCAGGAAGAAAGGAACCATAGCAGGTTCAGTATCTACCGTAAAATCTGAGGTTGTGGAAAATGTACCTGCTGCCAGCTTCGATCAGGCATTGCAGGGCCAGAGTACGGGTCTTACTGTCATTTCGCAGTCAGGTGAGCCTAGCAAGGCGGCAGAATTCAAGATTAGAGGTACCAACTCCATTTATGCAGGTACCGAGCCATTGTTTATCCTCGATGGCATTCCGATCTCAAGCTCGGATTTCAATACATTGAGCCCGAATGATATCGAGTCAGTATCCGTTCTGAAGGATGCTGCATCTGCGTCTATATATGGAGCCCGTGCTTCCAATGGTGTCGTTATCATCACCACGAAACGCGGCCTGGCCATGGACAAGGCTAAAGTCACGCTCCGTGCGCAGTATGGTATTTCCCAGATGACCAGAACCAAATGGGATATGATGAACACCGCGGAGCGAATCCAGTACGAGAAGGAAGTCGGGTTGACCGCGAACAAGGATTATGACCTCCTCTCCAAGATAAATGTCAACTGGCTTGACGAGGTGTTCAATGATCGTGCTCCGGTACAGAATTATGAACTTTCTGTCAATCGTGCCACTGACAGGCTCAACTATTATGTTTCAGGCGGTTTCTACGATCAGGACGGTATTGCGCAGAGCTCGAAGTTCCGTCGTTACAATCTCCGTACAAATGCAGAAGTAAAGGCCAGCAACTGGCTTAAAGTCGGGACCAGCACTATGGGTGCGTTTGAGGAAGTCGAGCAGGCGGATGATGGTGTATATGCATTGACGACGCCTATTTCCGCGAGCCGTTTCATGCTTCCTTACTGGAATCCTTATAAGAAGAACGGCCAATTGGCGACATTGCAGGACGGCTCATGGACTGGAACTACTGAGAATCCGATTGTCTGGATGGCCAACAATCCTGTTGAAAATAAGAAATATAAGGTAATTTCCACGGCTTTTGCGGAAATCCGTCCGATTGAAGGCTTGACGATTCGCACTCAATTCGGAGTAGACTTTACGCATGTGACGGCATTCATGCAGTCATTCCCGACCCTTTCCACCAATGGCGGTGTAGGTACGGCAGCACGTCAAAGCACTGATGCCATGAATCTTACGGAAACTACCACGGCGAATTATTCATTTACTGTAAAGGATAGCCATTCATTCAATTTCATGGTCGGCCAGGAGGCTGTAAACTATAAGTCGGAAGGTTTCAATGTCTATTCCAAGGGACAGACCAATGACAAGCTTACCAATGTCTCTACCGGAACCCGTGCATCCCGCTGGGGAGATTCCACCTCATCATACTCTCTGTCGGCATTCTTCCTCAGAGGAGAGTATAATTACAATGACACATATTATGCGGACTTTTCTGTCCGTACTGACGCGTCATCACGATTCGGAAAGAAGAACAGATGGGGCGTGTTCTGGAGCGGCAGTTTCATGTGGAATGCAAAATACAACTGGCTCAAGGATGTGAGCTGGATCAGCAATGCCAGGTTCAAGATCAATACTGGTACGGCCGGTAATTCCACCATCCCGAACTACTATCATCTAGCCCTCGTTTCAGGAGGTCCTACCTATGGTACCCAGGATGAAAATGGTATCTATCCGTCCCAGAGCGGCAACGAGGAACTAGGTTGGGAAAAGTCATGGATGACCGACCTCGGACTTACTTTCGGCTTCTGGAACAGGTTGAACCTTGAAATTACCCTCTACAACAAGAAGACGACTGACATGCTCATGAATGTGCCTCAGTCTTATTCCATCACGGGCGAGAGCAGCTACTGGAAAAACATGGGCGCCCTCGTGAACAGGGGATTGGAACTCAGCGCTGACGCTTCCATCGTAAGGACCAGCGACTTTGCGTTCAATGTCAATGCGAATGTCACCTACAACAAGAACAAGATTACTGAGCTGTACAACGGCGTTACCGAATATGTAAACTCCACTACCGGATTCAAATACATGGTAGGCCACTCCGTAAGTGAATATTACTATAACCGCTATGCCGGTGTGAATCCTGCAAACGGTGAACAGCTCTGGTACACCAAGGACGGTGAAATCACCAATGTCATGCTTGAAAGCGACAAGGTGATGACCGGTAAGAACCACGAGCCTGCCTGGTGGGGCGGATTCGGACTTACATTCGCATGGAAAGGCCTTCAGCTTTCCGGACAATTCAGCTGGATGGCGAAACGCTACATTGTGAACAATGACCGCTATTTCGATGAGAATAGTGCTGTGGCTGAGGGATATAACAAATCCCGTCGTCTTCTCTATGACAGATGGAAGAAACCAGGTGACGTTACGGATATCCCTAAATACGGCGAAGTCCTCCAGTTCGACGATCGTCTGCTTGAGAACGTATCGTTCATGCGCCTGAAGAATCTGACATTGTCATATTCTCTCCCGCAGAGTATCATGAAGAAGACGAATTTCTTCTCATCTGCAAGAGTTTATGTCCAGGGGCAGAACTTGTGGACATTGACAGGATTCTCCGGATTCGACCCTGAAGTTTCATCGAACATGTATCAGGCGACTTATCCGTCCACCCGTCAGTTTACTCTTGGACTGGAAATTTCATTCTAAGGAGGTTACGAAATGAAGATAAAGTTTTTTAAATATATTCTCCCTGTAGCTGCGGCACTTTCATGCACTTCGTGCCTGGACAAGTATCCGTCAGATTCCATCCCTATGGATGAAGCAGTCAATACGGCTGATGACATGAACCAGCTGATGATTGGAGTCTACAGTGCATTCAAGAGCGGTTCCCTGTATTCCGGGGCATTGACCCTTCTCCCTGATATTCAGGCGGATTTCGTTTTCAGCGTAAAGGAAAACAACAACACTTATGGTGATATCTGGCGCTGGAATGAGATCAAGGCTACCAACACCGATATCGAAGGTGTGTATGGTGCGCTCTATGACGTTATCAACCGTGCCAACTTCCTGTTGGACCAGGAAGACAAGGTAAGAGCGAATACCACGGATGATGATGAGCTTGACCGCATTGATCAATATTGCGGCGAGGCATATTTCGCCAGGGCGCTTGCCTATTCGGAATTGCTCAAATGCTTCTGCAAGCCTTATGACAGCGATGAAGATGCTGAAAAACAGCTCGGCGTAGTGCTGACGGAGCATTATAATGGCAATGAGCCTGTCCGCAGGGCGACTTTGAAGGCTTCTTACGAGTTTGTTCTTGCTGATTTGGACAAGGCTGCAGAGCTTCTTTATCTCGGCGATGATTTCAATCCGTCGGTGGATGGCGTGCTGTACAATACGGAATACTTCAACGAGTATACATGTTATGCCCTCCGTGCAAGATTGGCGCTGAACATGCGTAAATGGGATGAGGCTATCAAGTATTCCACCAAGGTTATTGAAAGCGGTTACTACACATTGTCGAGCTGTTCTTCTGAAATCACCAAAGGAGAAAGTTTCTACCAATATATGTGGGATTACGGTAATTCTACCGAGGCTATCTGGAAGGTCGCGATGACATTGAACTCGTATGGCGGGGCTCTCGGAAGGATTTTCTTCAACTTTGACAATGTTTCCTACAAACCTGATTACGTGCCTGCTACTTGGGTTCTCAATCTTTATGGAAATACGGACCTCCGCGCAAGGGCGTTCTTCAAGACCGCAGTTACAGGCTACAGCCATGGACTTCAGTGGCCGATGCTGTATAAATATTTCGGAAATCAAGAATTGTTCTTGCCTTATAGAATCTTCGGAGTATGCATTCCTATGGTTCTCCGTCTTTCAGAGCAGTATCTTATCAGGGCTGAGGCTTATGTCCAGAAAGATGCTCCTGAATATGGAAAAGCAGGTAAGGATATAAGCGCAATCCGTGCAGCCCGTTACTCTTCTTATGGTGGCAATACAGCCATGGACGGGTCTAATGCAATGACTATCATTGAAGAAGAGCGCGTCAAGGAACTCTATATGGAGGGTTTCCGTCTGAATGACCTCAAGCGTTGGCACAAAGGTTTCGAGCGTAAAGTTTCAGACCAGAGCGCGGAGTATTTCACTCAGAGCGATCTGAAAGTAACTAAGGATGACCCTCTGTTCGTGTGGCCGATTCCGCAGCATGAAATCGAATCTCCAGGTGCGGATATCCAGCCAAATGAAAGCAATAAGTAATATCGGTAAAGATTATGAAAACATCAATTAATAAATTACTTATGGTTCTTCCGGCTTCGGCTCTCGTGCTGTTGACCGCTGCCGGATGTAATGAAGAGAGAGTCTCTTATGACGGACCGCAGTACATAATGTTCTCCGATACTTTGTTCACTCTCCCTATCCAGAATAGTGAGGAAGTATTCGACATTCCTGTCGTTTCGATGTATGCAGACGGCGATGACCGCACGCTTGCTGTCGAAATCATTGACAAGGAAAGCAATGCAGTTGAAGGCCGTCACTATGAATTGGAAAGCAATACTGTCGTCATCAAGGCGGGAGAGCGTGTGGCCAATGTCAGAGTTCGTGGATTGTATGACAATTTCAGTCCTACGGATTCTCTGGGATTCGCTCTCAGGCTGATCTGCCCGAAAGAGTTGCAGTCTCCTCTTTACGGAGATGAAGCCAAGGTGGTCTTGCAGAAATGCAAACCATTGGATATTAAGGATTTTACAGGCTATTGCCTTATCTCCAGATGTACATATTTCGATACATACATACCTAGCATTACCCAGAGACTGATCCAGACGGAACTTGATCCGGATGACAGTAATACGGTGATTCTCAAGAATTTCATTTATGATGGACATGATTTGAAGATGAAGTTCCACAATGATGATCTGCTTGAGCCGGCCATATCATGTGATGAACAGGTATTCGCTTCTACCGGAGAAGCTTTCGGAACCATCTATGGAGACGGCGATATACTGATTACGTCCCCTGTTACATATCCGTCATATTATAATTCATTTGAAAAGTTTGTGCTCCTGTACATGACCCTGCGTGTAGACGGCGTAGGCACTGTGGGTACATTCGGTGCCATCATGAGATGGATAAGCGAGGACGAGGCGGCAGCACTTAAAAAACAAGGATTATGAAAAAGATTATATCAGCATTTTTGGTAACAGCAGCATTCTTGATGTCGACTGCTTTTTCCTGTGGGGATGATAATAATGAATCTATACAGTTTCCTGAAGAACAGACACTTACAATTGCTGCCGGTCAGGAAGAAACTCTGAATTTCCATGCCGTCGAGAAATGGAAACTGGTTTCTTCAGCTCCATGGGTCAAGTTCATTGACGCGAATATGGAAGTGTTCGACATTTCCGGCCTGCCTGGTGATCAGAGTGTCAAGGTTAAGGTTCTGGAGAGCGGACAAGGCTTTACGGAGACTGAAGCCCAAATCAAGTTGAATATGGGCGGAATTGAAAAAGTCATTGCCAAGGTAATCAGAGGCGCCAAATCTTATTCCGTCAAGATAACTGACGAGGAAGGCAATGAAGTAAAGGAACTCGTAATCACGAATTCCGTGTATACCGTCTTCCATGTCAATACTAATTTTGAATTCACTTCCAATGTCCTGGACCAGTTGGATTTCATGGCGGCTGTAGCAGGAGAGGCCGGTAAAGACCTCAAGACCGGAATCATGGTGAAGAATGATTATATCACCCGTCCGATTGAGAAGGCTGACAATGTGAATCTGGAAATCTATAACGATGCCAAAGAAGTCGTCGCTTCCTATCCTATCCTTTATAAGGGTGTCGATGAAAGCTATATCGCCATTTATTCCGGTTCCGGCGACAAGTGGATTGAAAATGAGATTTACCAGCATGTCGTTTCCTTCGACGGCAAGACATTTACCAGCGGTTTGGGAAAATACGACAAAATGACGGGGAAAATCATCGAAGGCTCATTGATGGAAACACATGAAAGCATTACACTTAAAGTAGTGGCACGAAACGATGCCTACAAGTTCATAATGTTCGAGTCTGACAACAATGGCAAGGTTGTCCGTCCTTCGTCTGAATGGATTCACGCCGTGAAGGAAACTTCTGATCCTCAATTGGTCAAGGTTACCGTAGACCCTTCTTCGGTGACTAAGCGCACAGGTGTGGTAATCGCTGTCCCTGAAGCTGTGTACAATACTGTGAATCAGGAAATTGCGACAGGAGTATATTATCAGAAGGTAGTTGACAAGTACAAGGCGAATATCCTTGTGGAAGCCTTCCAGATGGATGATGATGCTCAGGAACTTGACCTCCGCAACGGCCGGACATGGAACAGGCTTTATGGATATGAGAAGATCTCTGAAGCAGTGGAACTGTCTTTCTGCAAGGAGAAATTCGGAACGGACAATGCTTTCGTTGCCAATGTGGCTTACGGCACTTCTCTTCTAATTTTCACGAGATATCATGAGTCGTCGATTGACAAGCCGAACGTGTTCGATGGTTATGAAATCTACAATACTGACGGCACGCTTGCCAAAGACTTGATGGACAAGACGAAGTCCGAGTATAGTTTGTGGGATGACTGGTTCATGTGCTATGTCAATGTCAAGAGCGCAGGTTTGACTCGTGACATGTACGTCAAGCTCAAGACCAAAACACCGGCAGCCGGTTCTGGAAACGTGCAGGAAAAGGTTCTGAAGGTGGTTGTATTCAGATAATAGAAAACGATGAACATGAATATAAATAATATTTTCAAGACGCTGGCTTTCACGCTTGTATCTCTTGTCTTCTGCTGTGCTTCGGTCTCATGCAGCAAGGAGGAGAGTCATGATGCGGGATATGGATATGTGCAGTTCCGCTTGTTCAAGAAAGCCTCTGTCAAGTCTACTGTAGACAAATTGTCCTACTTGCATGATGCTTGCAAAGTGCAGGTAATCGTACAGCATCAGGGCTCGACCATTTCACAGACTCTGGTTCTGAATTCATACAATGCTGAAAACGCTGAATTCGGACTTAGAAGTGACAAGCTTCAGCTCCTTACCGGCGAATATGTCATTATCGGATACAATCTCTTCGATAATCTTGACAATGAACTCTATACCGGCACTATCTCCGAAAACAACAGGTTTACTATCGTGGAGAATGGATTGGCTGTTTACGATATCTTGGTAGACGCTGTTGAACGCGGTATGGCATCATTCAAACTGGTGAAGAATATCGTTGCTTCCACCAAGGCGAGCGGTACTCCTACAGCATATCCGCTCAGTAAAATCAAGGCTGTGGACCTGACCATGAAGAATCAGGATACTCAGGAAATTGTTACCGTAAAGGCAATTCCGGTGACCTATACCGAGGATTTTCATACAGGTGGCGAACCAGGTACCAACCCTGCAACGTCTTACAGCTTATGTGATACAACTGTTTGGCTGAAAGCCGGCAAATATCAGGTAACCAGTTATTCAAGCTATGCGGACAAGAAAGGCAGGACTCCTCTTGAGACTGCATCCATAGCCAGTGACTACTTCACGGTGAAGGATAATCAGATTACACGTGATGTCGAGGTTCCTGTAACTCTCAGTGAGACAAGCGAGACTATAAAGGACTACATTGCCCTGAAAGCTATATGGGAGGCCTTGGACGGTGAGCACTGGAGCTATTTCGGAGAGGCTGCCGCTGCCGGCTGCAACTGGAATTTCAACAGGGATATAGACATGTGGGGCGATCAGCCTGGCGTATCTTTGGACGAAGATGGTCGTGTGACGACATTGTCTTTGGTAGGTTTCGGCGCTAAAGGAGTTATTCCGGACGCTATCGGCCAGCTTACCAAACTTCAGATTCTCTCAATCGGTACCCACGATGAGAAGGTAGGCGGCAAGTTCGTCAAATCTCTCAAGGCTAATATGACCGAAGACGAGAAGAAGGCTGCACGCTATGATTATGATTTGCATTTCCTTGCAGGAGATGGTAGGGAAGGACTTTCCAAGGAACTCCAGGAGTCTATCAACAGCAATGTTGCCATGCGTCCTATCAAGAATTCCAGAATACATCTTATGGCTGACGTGGTTACAGGCGTGATGACAAACGGCATTACCGGTATTTCACGTGCAGTGATGCGTCTGACCAACCTCCAGCAGTTCTATCTTGCGAATTCTCCTATCACATCGGAGAATTTCTGGAAGGAAGTGGACCCGTCTTCTGAGTTCTATGCGGAGAAAGATACCTGGAAATGGTCCGATATGACCAACCTTACCGATGTGGAAGTTTACAACTGCACGAAACTGACTTCATTACCGGTGGAAATGCTCTCGTCTCTTCCTGAAATCGTGTCCGTGAACATTGCCCACAATGCGGGTATATCCGGAGAACAGCTCAAGAAGGATTGGGAAACGATTATAGATGGCGTTGCCGGACCTAAGATTCAGTTGTTGTATCTGGGGCACAACAACCTTGTCGAGACACCTGCTTATGAGAAATTGAACAAGATGGTGAAGCTCAGCCTGCTGGATCTTCAGTACAACAAACTTGAGACAATCCATCCGTTCGGCAAGGAGGTACATATCGTGAAGTGCTACCTGGACTATAACAAGCTCAAGTCGATTCCTCACGCTGCTGACGGCTTTTTCTTCGGATATAATGGTGAGACGGAAACCATCTCATGCAATCATAACGAAATTGAACTTTTCCCGGATGTGTTCAATGCGAAGTCCAACTACATCATCTCATCTATCAGCTTCGCATACAACAAGATAACCGGGTTTGAAAATGGTGATGCGCACAAGGGCGTGAATACCAGTAGTATAGACTTGTCTTACAACAAGCTTGAAACATTCCCTGCAGTACTCGTTGCCAAAGGTTCTCCTCTTAACACATTGACACTCGCCGGAAATGGAATGAAGAGCATTCCTAAGGGTTCGATGACAGGTCCCAAGAGCAAGATGATTCAGGTACTCGACCTTAGCTACAACAAGCTCAGCAGTCTCCCTGACGATTTCCTGCCGACCAATATCCCTTATCTGTATGGCTTGGATATCAGCTACAACTGTTTCTCCAAGTTCCCATATAATCCGCTGAACTGCGACCGTCTGGACGTGTTCAATATCCGTCACCAGAGGGATGAGAAGGGAACCAGGATTCTGAAGGAGTGGCCTACCGGACTTTATCAGTGTCCTAGTCTTACCAGATTTTTCATCGGTTCGAACAATCTCGGCAAGATTGAAGATACGTTCACATCCCGTCTCAGAATACTTGAGATAGCTGACAATCCTGACATTTCCATAGATCTGAGCACCATTGCCGCATATATCAAGGCCGGCTATACAATGCTCATATACGATTCAACACAGGATATCCGAGGCTGTGATTTTCTTGACCTGGATTAAATGGAGACAGAAACATGAGAAATATGAAATATATATCAAATTTTGGTCTTGCACTTGTCGCACTTGTCGCACTTGTCGGCATCTTGTCTTCCTGCAACAAGGAAGACGGCAAGATTACAGGCTTCAATGTCGATAAAGAAGAAATAACTGTCGGTGCCGAGGGCGGCGAAGAATTGTTGAACATTTCTTCCGCTTCAGAGTGGGTGGCTCTGGCTTCCGAGCCTTGGGTTACCATATCTCCTGCCAATGGCGTGGGTTCAGCACAATGTTGCATCAGGATTGACTCCACCCTCGTGAACGACATGCGTGAGGCGACTGTCCGTTTTTCTCCTGATGGTGAGCCGGCCAAGCTTGTCACCGTGAAGCAGGTGGGATATGGGAAGATGATTGCACTCGGAAAGAATGAAGTGGAAGTCGAGAATTCAGCCCTCTACAACAAGCGTTTCTTCGATCTTTCCGTGACTACCAATGTCGCATTTGACATTGAAATAGAAAATACGGGCAAGTATGACTGGCTTACTCCGGCAAAGTACGAGGTTACTCTTGACAGGGGTTCGCGTCCGCGTACCGTGAAGATCCGTTTCGACTGGAAGATGAATCCGGATCCGGAAGAGCGCTCTGTGAAAGTCAAGTTCGTGCCTAAAGATGCTTCTGTCAAGTTGGAAAAGCCGGCGGAACTTATGGTAATGCAGAAACCGGCTCCGAAGATTGAGGATAACCGTGCCGGTGATTCACTTGCGCTTATCACAATTGCCGAGAAACTTCAGGCTTCAGGTTGGGACACCAGCGAAAATATGAAGCATTGGAACTCCGTGGAACTTTGGGATGATGGCGACGAGGGACTTCCTTGTCCAGAAGCCGTAGGTCGTGTGCGTTATGCCAAGTTCTTCGTATTCAGCACTAAAGAGTCTATTCCGCAGGAAGTCAAGTATCTGAAATATGCAGAGACACTTTCGTTCTTCGGCAATACCAATACCATGTATCTGAATATCGCTCTTGGCAATGAGATCTGTGAATTGAGGCATTTGAAGAACCTTCAGATTGCAGCGTATGGTATTGCATCATTACCTGATGAATTCAAGAACATGAAGCAGCTGGAAGTCCTCGATATCAACAGCAATAACTTCCCTACGATTCCTGCTATACTTACTCCGGAGAATTTCCCTAATCTCAAGGAATTGAATCTCATGGGAATGCGCCGCTGGTTGACAACTGACCTCCGCAATGCAGGAAACAGCAGGTTCGAGAATGGTCTCGGCTTCCATCTGAATATGGCAGATGATGAGGCTCAGAAAGAAATCAAGAGATTGTTCCGCTGGGAAAAACTGGAATATCTGGCATTGACTTATAATTATCTGGAAGGACATATTCCTGACTTCAAGGTCGGTGAAGATGGCGTTACCGGATATACCGAGGAAGATGCTGTCAGAATGGGACTCAGGGATACCATCAAATTCTTGTATGACCCTTCATTCGAAGCTCCGGCAGGTGCGCCTAAGGGTACTACGATTCCTAAGATACTCCCGAACATCAAGAGCCTCAGGCTGAATCTCAATTTCTTTACCGGAAAGATTCCGGATTGGATTCTCTATCATCCTCATTTCATGGACTGGACTCCTGATACATTTATTTTCAGCCAGCAGGACAGAGGAATTGACTCCAAGGGAAATGTGGTCGGATTCAGCAATGTTCCGGTAGATTTCGAATACTACTATCAGGCATTCCCTGCTTACAGGGCCAAGTACTACATTAAGGAAGAAGAAACAGAAGACTAGCAAATGAACAAGTATTTATATATAATTGCTGCAGTGCTGATAAGTTTTGCGTCTTGCAGCAAGAATGAACTCCAGCCAGTCACTTCAAAACCATCTGAGGATGTGCCTACGGAATTTGCCGAGGGTGAACTTCTTGTGAAGTTCTCTCCGGAAATGACTGATATTCTGGATGATGTCGTGGCAGATAATGCAGTTGCGACGCGTTCCGGCATTCCTTCCACGGACGAGGTGCTTTCAATCCTCGGAGCATATAGCCTCCAGAGGGTCTTTCCTGTGGAGGCCAGAACCGAGAAAAAGACTCGTGAGGCGGGACTTCATTTGTGGTACAGAGTCCGTTTCGACAAGAATATGGACATCGATGCAGCCGTGACCAGGCTCGCTGCGCTTGGCGAAGTTTCCAAGATTCAGAAAAATCCGGTCATCAAACGTGCTTATGCATCAGATAAAAAGCCTATTGTCGTGAGCGATAATGCTCGTTTGAGCACAAAAGGCGTATCTTCTTTTCCGTTCAATGACAAACTTCTTCCGAACCAGTGGGGGTATATCAATAATGGAAATTATGACTTCGACAGGAATCGTGATGACAATGTGCATAGTGTCGCAGGCTCTGACGTGAACTGTCAGGAAGCATGGGAACTCTGCTCAGGCGACCCTTCGATTATTGTAGCAGTCCTGGATGAGGGCGTGATGTACACCCATCCTGACCTTGCCGGGAACATGTGGGTCAATGAAGGAGAGACATTGAACTCAGGCAATGATGCTGACGGCAACGGCTATAAGGGAGATGTTTATGGCTATAACTTCGTCAGAGACAATGGCGACATTACATTTGCAAGCAACGGTGATACCGGACATGGAACCCACGTGGCAGGAACCATTGCAGCTGTCAACGGCAACGGCATCGGTGTCTGTGGCATTGCAGGTGGAGATGGAACCCCCGGTTCCGGTGTGAAGATAATGTCCTGTCAGATTTTTGACGGCGCGACTTCCGCTACCCTCTGGGGCGAGGCAAGAGCCATCAAATATGCTGCCGACAATGGGGCTGTAATCCTTCAGTGCAGCTGGGGTTACAACTCTGCAAAGGCTAATCCTATTTATGGCTTTGTTCCGGGTCTTGCTTCAGAGAAAGAGTGGGCGGAAACCTATCCTCTTGAAAAAGAAGCGATTGACTACTTTATCCATAATGCGGGTTCTCCGAATGGTGCTATTGATGGTGGGCTTGCGATTTTCGCTTCGGGCAATGAATATGCCGCTCAGGCTGCTTTCCCTGCTGCTTATTCCAAGTGCGTATCTGTGAGTGCCATTGCAGCTGACTTCACTCCTGCATCGTATTCGAACTATGGCGCGGAAATCAATCTTTCGGCTCCAGGCGGAGATGGTGAATACCATGGCCGCAAGGGTGTAAATGATGAAGATCTCGGTGACGAACAGCAGGGGCAGATCTTGTCTACCCTCGTAAGTGGAAGAGAAGCCGTTTATGGTTATTATGAAGGAACATCGATGGCATGTCCTCATGTATCGGGTGTTGCAGCCCTCGGACTCTCATACGCCGTGAAACTCCACAAGCATTTCAAGGCGGAAGATTTCCGTAAGATGCTGATTGATTCAGGTTCTGATCTTGACCAATATATGACCGGCAAAAAGGCTTATAATTATAACCATACATCTGCCGGTTCTTCCATTTCGGTCATGAATCTCTCTGAATACAAAGGCAAGATGGGCCGTCTGGTCAATGCCGGTGCGCTTTTGCGTCAGGTTGCAGACAATTCCAACGGCTCTCCGATGAAGCTGCCTAATGCTTATATCGCTACCGGACAATCATGGAAGATAACATTGTCTTATTATTTCGACAATGGCGAGAATCTCACGTTCTCTGCTGTGTCGGCTTCTCCTGAAATCGCATCGGTATCCGTTTCCGGCAAGATTCTTACAATCTCTGGAGTAAAGGACGGCGTGACCAATGTGACTGTGAAGTCGAGTGACAACAAGTCGCAGACAATCGCTGTCACTGTGCGTACCGGAGCGGGAAATGGTGGCTGGATGTAGAACAATCAACAGAAATAGAAATGAAAAATATCAAATATGTGATAGGCCTCACTCTGGCGGCATTCTTTTCATCCTGCATGGTCTCGTGCTCCGAAAAGACGGAAGTAGAGGAAGCATTGGAGGTTAATTACAACAACATCTCGGCGGTTTGGAAGATAGAAAAGTGGAATGATGCTCCTCTCGCCGAGGGCTCATGGTGCTATCTCCAGCTTGATCGTAGGGATCATAAGTTCAAGCTTTACCAGAAGATGGATAGTATGTATGCCCGTCTTGTTACCGGGACATATACCATAACCACTGACCCTTATCTCGGGGATGTCATTTCTGGCAAATATGATTATGGTCGCGGTGAATGGTCGCATAAGTATGTGGTTTCCAATCTTATGCCATCTGGTACAATGCTCTGGACAGCGGAGGATAATGCCTCTGACGTGACGCTTTACAGAAAGTGTGACGCTGTTCCGCAGGACGTCCTGGATGAGTGCGCCGAATAACTGCAATATACACAACATCTTAACTTTTTATTGTTATGAAAAATCTACTAAAACTTTCTCTCCTCGCCGTCTTGGCGGTAGCGGGTGCGTCCTGCGCGAAGGAGAAAACGGAGACCCTTCCGACTTTCGAATTGGGTGAGGTTACATTGGCCGAAGATGAAAAGAGTGCTACCGTGGAGGTCATCCCTTCCGGCAATGCCGAAGAACTTCATTGGACCTGTGTGGAACAGGACGGCCCTGAGTATGAGAACGGTGCTATTCTCAGAGGCGAAAAGTTTGTAATCACACTTCCTAACATCAAGCTTGATACGGATTACAAGCTTTCTGTTTATGTCCGCAACAGCGTCGGACAGAGTCAGCCAATTGTCAAGGAATTCATTTTCAGGACAGAGGAACTTATTCCGGAACTCGCTCAGATTAAACTGCTCAACTCTACCATCATTACAGCGGATATCCGCGTGATCAAGAGCGTGAAGTGCAGCAAGTATACCGTGACTCTCATGAAGAAGTGGGAAATGGTCACTATTGATGCGGACGGAAATCCACTTGAAACTCCGGAAAAGAGAGAAATGTTCAATGAAGACGATTTTGTGGAACAGTCCGACCGTACAGTTGCAGCTCATGAGGAATTTGCCAAGGGCGATAACGGTGATCAGTTCAAGATGTTCGCCGTTTATCCTATGGAAACCAAAACAGCTGATTTTGGAGAATATAATCTCTTGAGAGCTAACAATTTGAAGACTCGTCCTAATGATTATATGGGAGTCCCTATCGAGGCCGGTGAGGAATATGTAGTCGCTGTATGCGCTTATGATGCAGAGGGTGGACATGAGGTTTATACCCAGGATATCACCATTCCGGAGACTTCTCCGATCAAGGGTACTGTAGATATGAAGATTGAACTTCTCGATGTGGACAAGTCGTACTCCAAAGTAACGGCAAGATTCACAGCCGATGCCGGTTGCAAGCGTATTTTCTACGGCATTTCCGTTCCGGATGAGTGGAATAATATAGGCAGCCAGGATATGACCACTATGACCAATTATGAATTCGAGAAATGTCTCATGACACTTTCTCTCGGTCAGGCACATATTTACAATGGCCCTATCGAGGCGGTGATGAAGGATAATATCATGCCTGGTACGCGTCGTGTCATATGGGCTATCGGTGTTGATGCTAATGGTAATATCGGAAAAGTTGACCGTGCATTCTTCACGGCGCCTAAATATTCTCCTAAGGGCACAGCTACGATTACGTCCGTGGACAAGATGGAAAATGCCGCTGACTGCAAATCTGTAAGTGTTACCGTTTCGCTCAGTGAGAATGCCAAGAAGATTCGTGTCCTGGCTGCTGCCGATGTTGACTGGTCCGCTTATGCTTCTGATACAAACTACTGGCTGTATCTGCCTGCTGAAGATGGTGGCGGCGTTTATAACGAGTATGATGTCGTGGACGGCAAGGCTACTTTCCAAGTTAAGTTCATAACTGGCGACAATCGTAAATCTTACTTTATTTCTGCGGCGGCAGTTGATGAAAACGGTGATTTGAGCTATAGTACTAACCTTGTTTCCAAGTTCTCAGGTTGGAGCCTGACTTCATGGCCGATTCCTACACCGGAAGATGAAAAGTTTGCGCTTAATGGTAAGGGCGAGATTTCAGTTGCTGTATCCGAGAAATTTGTACAGAGTTCTTTCGACGGCGATTCTTATAAGGCAAGCTTTACTGTGACTCCTGGTGCTAATGCTGCTGCGGTTTACTGCATTCAGTATGTATGGGATCCTTCAGAATACGACACAATTGATAAGTATATTGCGGATACCTATAAGAAGAAGAGTGATTTTCCGACAGGTTCTATGTTCTATAAGAAATTCACCGATGGCGGAACGGTTATGTTCCTCAATAAGCAAGGTATGGAAAAATTCGATGAGTCCTATGGCGGTCCTATCGTGTTGTTCTTCACCGAAGACACGGATGGAAAGATCAAGTTCCATGGTTTCCATAAATTCGGTTCCGTATGTGGAGACAGTACGACACCAGTCGACGGCACCGTTCCTTCATATTCAAAGTAAACTTTTATAGAATCTATATTTCAGCGTCCGGGGCATCTCCTCCGGGCGCTTTTTCTTGCGAAAAATATGTATATTTGCCAGTCTAATCGAGATTTTACATGAGACAGGATATTGATTTCAGAACCATTTGGAACGAGGCTGCCAAGTCCGGACTTGTCCTGGGCATTTTCACGGCCGTGTTCATGTTTACGGGAATATTGACGGCGGGACTGGCGTCAGGAGGATTCGGAGCGAGATTGGCCGGGTCGCTGATAAGCGTGGCATTGTGGCTTGTGAAATTCGTGGGATGCCTGTGGCTTCTGCGGTTCTTCATGCTGAAATTCGCCGTGAACCATCCTGAGCTTACGCCTAAATCATCATTCCGCTTCGGGATGTTTACCGCATTGACATCGGCGATCATTGTGGCCGGCGTGAACCTGATAAACCTCACGGTGATTTCTCCGGACAGCATGAGCCAGATGATTGACACATATATGCAGGCATATTCATCGACAATGGCATTGGGCGACAGCGATCGCGTGGCGTTGGAACGGACGATGAGCAAGCTGCCTCAGATATCATTTTTCGTGACATTGGTCTACTGCTTCCTGTACGGCGTGATTGCATCCAAGATTTTCTCGATGTCCATTCCTCCGAGGGATATTTTCGGAGACACCGTCGATGAGCAGGACGATTTGAAATAGACATTGATATAGATAATTATGGATAAAACATTGGACCTCACAATCATTGTCCCACTTTTTAACGAGGCGGAGTCTCTGCCGGAACTTGTCCGCTGGATCAACCGGACGTTGGACGGGCGCGGCTGGGAATACGAAATCATCATGGTGGACGACGGCAGCACCGACGGCTCCTGGGGGGTCGTGCGGGAACTTGCAGAGGCTGACGGACGCATTCACGGAATCCGTTTCAGGCGGAACTACGGCAAGTCTGCGGCCCTCTACCACGGTTTCAAGGCTGCCGGGGGCAATGTCGTAGTGACAATGGATGCCGACCTTCAGGATTCGCCGGAGGAAATTCCGGAAATGTACAGGATGGTGACCGAGGACGGATGGGATGTCGTCTCGGGCTGGAAACAGCATCGGCAGGACAACAAGCTTACCAAGAATCTGCCTTCCAAGCTGTACAATGCTACCGCACGTTGGATTACCGGCATTCATCTGCATGACATGAACTGCGGATTGAAGGCATACCGCAACGAGGTTGTGAAAAATATCGAAGTCTATGGCGAGATGCACCGCTATATCCCTTATCTGGCGAAAAATGCCGGGTTCGAGAGGATTACGGAGAAACCTGTTCATCATCAGAAGAGAAAGTACGGCAAGAGCAAGTTCGGCCTGGAGCGTTTCGTGAACGGATTCCTGGACCTGCTTTCACTGTGGTTCCTGAGCACGTTCGGCAAGAAACCGATGCACTTTTTCGGCTTTACCGGAATTCTCATGTTCCTTGCGGGATTCGTGATAGCAGTCTGGCTGATTGTCGCCAAACTTATACATCAGGCGGGGGGAATGCATTTCCGTCCTGTCACGGACCAGCCTCTGTTCTATCTGGCGCTGCTTGCAGTCGTGCTCGGCGTGATGCTGTTCCTTGCGGGCTTCATCTGCGAAATGATTTCCCGTACATCCACGGAAAGGAACAAATACAACATCAAGGAAGAGTTCTGAATCTCCGAGTGCCTATCTTTTAGGGAAATGTGTTCATAATCTGCGGAATTATTGCTAATTTTGCAGTCTTGGCTAATAATATGGCTAATCAAGTTCAAGTACTTGGTTTGTAAATACTGGTTAGTCCAATTTAATTATTACACAGATTTAGTTATGATTAACATTACATTCCCTGACGGAAGCGTCAAAGCCTTTGAGAAAGGCGTGACAGGTTATCAGATTGCAGAAAGTATCAGCCCGAGGCTGGCAGCAGAGGTTTTGGCTGTTTCAGTGAAAGCCGAAGGTGATACATCAGTCGGAAAAGGTACGGTAATCGGATTGGATACACCGATTGAGGAGAACAGCACCGTAAGGCTGCTGAAATGGGAAGATGAGGAAGGAAAACATGTTTTCTGGCACTCTTCGGCCCATCTTATGGCACAGGCTCTCGAAGCTCTTTATCCTGGTGTCAAGTTCGGTATCGGACCGGCTATCGAAAACGGATTCTATTATGACATTGACCTTGGCGGAAAGCAGCTTACCGATGCGGATTTCCCGGCTATCGAGAAGAAGATGCTGGAATTTGCACGCGGTAAGGAGGAGTTCAAATGCTCCCATGTCTCCAAGGAAGATGCAATAAAATATTTCACGGAGAAAGGCGACGAGTACAAGCTCGAACTTATCAGCGAACTCGAGGACGGCAAGATTACATTCTACAAGAACGGCAATTTTACCGATCTCTGCCGTGGACCGCATCTCAGAAATACGGAACTCATCAAGGCCGTGAAGGTGACATCCATCGCAGGTGCATATTGGAGAGGTGACGAGAAACGTCCTCAGCTTACCCGTGTATATGGTATCACATTCCCTAAGAAATCTCTTCTGGATGAATACCTTGTACTTCTCGAGGAAGCGAAGAAACGTGACCACAGAAAGCTGGGCAAGGAAATGGAACTCTTCATGTTCTCGTCTCGCGTGGGCCTCGGATTGCCTATGTGGCTTCCTAGGGGTGCTGTCATGAGACTCCAGCTGGAGAACTTCCTCCGCAAGAAGCTTGACGAGTTCGGATATCTTCCTGTCGTTACTCCTCATATCGGAAGCAAGCAGCTTTACGTGACATCCGGTCACTATGCAAAATACGGCAAGGATTCATTCCAGCCTATCCATACCCCTCAGGAGGGTGAGGAATATATGCTGAAACCGATGAACTGCCCTCATCACTGCGAGATTTTCCGTTCTTCACCTAGATCATATAAGGACCTTCCTTTGAGATTTGCAGAGTTCGGTACGGTATATAGATATGAGCAGAGCGGTGAGCTCCACGGACTTACCCGTGTCCGCTGCTTCACTCAGGATGACGCCCATCTGTTCGTGCGTCCTGATCAGTTGAAGGAAGAATTCGAGAAAGTGATTGACCTTATATTATATGTATTCGGCACTTTCAATTTCAAGAACTTCACGGCTCAGGTTTCGCTCCGCGACCCTAATCACAAGGAAAAATATATCGGAACGGATGAAAACTGGGACAAAGCCGAGCAGGGAATCATCGAGGCTGCTGCCGAGAAGGGACTCAAGACTGTCGTCGAGTATGGCGAGGCTGCATTCTACGGTCCGAAACTCGACTTCATGGTAAAGGATGCTCTCGGAAGAAAATGGCAGCTCGGAACCGTACAGGTGGATTATAACCTCCCTGAGCGCTTCCAGCTTGAATATACCGACAAGGACGGCTCCAAGAAACGTCCTGTCATGATACATAGGGCACCGTTCGGATCCATCGAAAGGTTTACCGCAGTCCTGCTTGAGCATACTGCCGGACATCTGCCTCTCTGGCTCGCGCCGGATCAGGTAAAAGTCCTGCCTGTCAGTGAAAAATACACTGATTATGCAAAAAAAGTTTGTGATTTGATGAAAAAATCCGATATTCGCGCTTCAATAGACGACCGAAACGAGACCTTGGGCAAGAGAATCCGGGAAATTTCGCTCCTCAGGGTTCCTGTTCTTGTGATTGTCGGCGAGAAGGAGGCTGCAGAGAATATGGTCTCCGTTCGTCATGAAGGCGCAGATAAGGGTTCTATGCATGTAGAGGACTTTATCGCGAAGTTCAAGGCTGCTGAAAGTTCTTATAGTTCAGAACTTTAACAGCTAGTATTAATTTAATAATTTAGGAGGGCAAATTTATCGCAACGCCTTTTAAACCTCACTTCGGTGGCCCTAGGCCATCAGGTAACAGACCGGCAGGAGCACCAAGACCTGCAGGTCCAAAACCAGCGGGAGCCCGCATGGCTCCTCCGAGACATAAGGATGAGAATGAACTGAACATCAATGATGAGATCAGGGCTACTCAGGTACGTCTGGTAGGTGACAATATCGCTGAACCGGGAGTTTATTCCATTGCACAGGCTATGAAAATGGCCGATGAAATGGAACTCGATCTGGTGGAAATCACTGCCAAGGCTGATCCTCCGGTATGCAAGATTCTGGATTATCAGAAGTATCTGTACCAGCAGAAGAAAAAGGCTAAGGAAATGAAGCAGAACTCCACCAAGATCGTGATCAAGGAGATCCGCTTCGGGCCTAACACTGATGAGCATGACTTCCAGTTCAAGCTCAAACATGCACAGGAGTTCCTTAACGAGGGCTCCAAGGTGAAGGCTTCAGTGTTCTTCAGAGGCCGCTCCATCCAGTTCGCGGACCAGGGAGAGAAACTTCTTCTCCGTTTCGCTGTGGAACTTGAGGAGTTCGGACGTGCAGAGCACATGCCTCAGCTTGAGGGAAAGCGTATGATAATGATGATTGCTCCGATTAAGAAGAAATAAAGACCTGGACTTTCGGAGGTGCGAGCCTCCGGAAGTCCGGATATAATTAATTAAAAACTTTTTGTAAAATGGCAAAGCTTAAAACCAACTCCGGTGCCAAAAAGCGTTTCGCGCTTACCGGAACGGGAAAAATCAAGAGAAAACACGCTTATCACAGCCACATTCTCACCAAAAAGACCAAGAAGCAGAAAAGAAATCTTGATCACTTCGCACTTGTTCATCGCGACGATGTGAAGAGAGTTAAAGAGCTTCTGGTTATCTAGTTATCAATTGTTGAACTTGGAATGCAGTCAGAAAGTATCGCTGAGGGCGGTCACTGTATCCAAAAACCGTAAAATTTATGCCAAGATCAGTAAATTCAGTAGCCTCAAGGGCTCGCCGCAAGAAGATTCTCAAGAAGACCCGCGGCTATTTCCTTTCAAGGAAAAATGTTTGGACGGTAGCGAAGAACACCTATGAGAAAGGTCTTACCTACGCTTACCGTGACCGTAAAGCCAAGAAACGTGAGTTCCGTGCACTTTGGATCCAGCGTATCAATGCAGCTGCACGTCAGTACGGTATTTCATACTCACAGTTTATGGGCAAGCTTGCAAAGCAGAACGTCGGCCTTAACCGCAAAGTGCTTGCAGACCTCGCTATGAATAATCCTAAAGCTTTCGAAGCTATAGTAAATCAGGTAAAGTAGTTGTCTGATGAGCTTGAAGGAACTATACCGCAACAGATGGGCAAGGATGGGCTTCTGGTCTGTCTTGTATCTCGCGTGGGTGGTTTGGCTCGGAAACTATTGGTGGCTCGCAGGCCTTGTAGTCATTTTCGATTACCACATCACAAAAAAGGTGAAGTGGCTGTTCTGGAAAAAAGACTATAAAGAAGGCGAAAAACGGAATGCTCTGCTGGACTGGCTTGATGCCATCATCTTTGCAGTCGTTTTCGTGACATTCATCAATATTTTCTTCTTTCAGGCATTCAAGATTCCGTCTTCTTCGATGGAGAGTTCTCTTCTTACGGGAGACCATCTCTTCGTCAGCAAGTTGACCTTCGGACCGAGAATTCCGGAGACTCCGTTGACGATTCCGTTTACCCATAACGTGATTTTCGGAAAGGAGTCGTACTCTACACTTATACAGAACAAATACAGGCGTCTGAGAGGCTTCAGACACGTGGAAAGAGGTGACTATGTCGTATTCGGGTTTCCCGACGGCGATACTGTCCTGACAAAGGCACCGGCAGATGATTACTATTCCGTGTGCCGATTCTACGGGAAAGACTATGCGATAAAGTCGTACGGACCCGTAAAGGTCCGTCCTTCAGACAAGAAGGACCACTACGTCAAGAGATGCGTTGCCATTCATGGAGATACGCTCTCGGTTATTGACGGCAGAGTGTGGGTGAACTCACAGGCTCAGGAAGTCTGGCCAGGTGTTCAGACTACATATTCAGTGGTTACTGACGGCTCCCGCATAAACCAGAAGACACTCGAGCGTTTCGGTTTGAATCTGTCGGAACTTCAGTTTGACGATACATTGCCGGGTTATCCCCAGATGCCGTTGACGGCCGCGATGCTTCAGGAAGTGAAGGCTTGTGCCAATGTGGCAAGTGTAGAAGAACAGGTAGATGTATATCCTCCTGACTTTCCGGATTCGTACCTCATGCTGTTCCCTTACAAGGAAGATTTCAGATGGACACGTGACAATTACGGTCCGATCTGGATCCCTGAAGCAGGAGTGACGGTGAAGCTCGACCAGAAGAATCTTCCTCTCTATGAACGCATCATAAGCGTTTACGAGAAGAACGACCTCGTGGTCAAATCCGACGGTACGATTTTCATCAATGGAGAAGAAACGGATGAATATACCTTCAAGCAGGATTATTACTTTATGATGGGCGACAACCGCCACAATTCTCTGGATTCAAGATATTGGGGATTTGTCCCTGAAGACCACATCGTAGGAAGGCCCGCTTTGATATGGCTTTCCACTGACAGAAACAAGTCTTTCCCGTTCAATATCAGGTGGAGACGTTTCTTCAAATTTGTGTAAAAATTTTGGAAATCAGAAAATTAAACGCGATATTTGCAGCCCGCGTAAGTGTTTTTTAGAAAATTATAAAAGTAAAAATAATATGGCAAAGGTTTGTCAAGTAACAGGTAGAAAGAGAATGATCGGCAACAATGTCGCTCACTCCAAGCTTCGCACAAAGAGGACTTTCTCTCTGAACCTCAAGAACAAGAAGTTCTGGCTTGAGTCAGAGCAGAGGTTCGTCACACTCAAAGTTACCTGCAAAGGTATCAGGCATATCGAAAAGAACGGTATCGAAAGCGTTCTCAGAGATGCACAGAAGAAAGGATATATTAACCTTGTTTAATCAGATTAGTCATGGCAAAGAAAGCTAAAGGAAACAGGGTGCAGGTCATCCTGGAGTGCACTGAGCAGAAAGAAAGCGGTGTACCGGGAATGTCAAGGTACATTACCACCAAGAACAAGAAGAACACAACAGAGCGTCTTGAGCGTATGAAATACAACCCATACCTCCACAAGGTGACTCTTCATCGTGAGATTAAGTAATAAGGAGAACAGTTTATGGCAAAGAAAGCAGTCGCAACCTTCGCAGCTAAAGCTGGCGCAAGAAGCATTGTAAAGTGCATCCGTATGGACAAATCTCCAAAGACCGGTGCATACGTCTTTGTTGAGCAGTTCGTTGATGCAGGCAAAGAGAAAGAATTCTTCGACAAGAAGTAAGAAAGATTCAACACATATTTCGGGAGGTGCCGCGTGAAAGCGCAGCGCCTCTTTTTTTTGTATTTGGCACCTATTTTCATTAACTTTGCCTGTTAGTACATTGTTTACGGAAGAGACTAAAATATCGTCTTTATGGGTATATTTGACAAGGGTGTCAAGAAGACAAACGAAGGCTTTTTCAAAAGGCTTTCAAGAGCGATTGTAGGCAAGTCCAAAGTCGATGACAGCGTGCTTGACGCCATTGAGGAGGCTCTTATCTCCTCTGATATGGGTGTGGATACTACGCTTCAGATAATAGATAATCTCGAAGAGAGAGTGGAGAAGGACAAGTATCTTTCCATGGAAGAGCTTGTCGGCATGCTGAGAGAAGAAATCGCAGGCCTTCTGGACGTGGATAAAGAGCAGATAGGCGTTTCCTCATCATTGCCGTTCGATTTTTCGCATAAGCCATATGTGATTCTTGTGGTCGGGGTCAATGGTGTAGGCAAGACCACCACCATAGGCAAGCTGGCGGCGAAACTCAAGGCGGAAGGGAAAAACGTGGTGCTGGGCGCAGCGGATACATTCCGCGCAGCAGCAGTGGAACAACTTCAGATCTGGGCGGACAGGGCCGGCGTAAGTATAGTAAAACAGGAAATGGGTTCAGACCCTGCTTCCGTAGCCTATGATACAGTGAGTTCGGCAGTGGCCAAAGGCGCAGATGTGGTGATAATCGATACGGCCGGCCGACTCCATAACAGGGTGAACCTGATGAACGAACTGACCAAGATCCGTAATGTCATCAGAAAAGTGATTCCGGATGCGCCGCACGAAGTGATGCTTGTCCTGGACGGCTCTACCGGACAGAACGCTTACCATCAGGCTCAGGAATTCTCCAAGGCGACAGACGTGACATCATTGGCAGTGACCAAACTTGACGGCTCGGCAAAGGGCGGCGTGGTTATCGGAATCGTGGACCAGTTGCAGATCCCGATCAAGTTCATAGGAATAGGAGAGGGCATTGACGACCTGAAAGTATTCGACAAGAAAGAGTTCGTCGCATCGCTCTTTAATCCGGAAGACATTGACAAGTAATTGAAATATAATAAATTATAAATATGAAACTTTCGTATAGTTGGCTGAAAGACTATCTGGAGTGTGACTTGACTCCTCAGCAGATAGCTGATGCTATGACTTCTATCGGTATAGAGGTCGATTCTGTTTCTGAGGAAGAAGAAATCCCCGGAGGACTTGCAGGTGTTGTAGTTGCAGAAGTTGTAGAATGTGAAGCGCATCCTAACTCTGACCATCTTCATATTACCAAGGTGAATGACGGTACGGGCGAACTTCTCACAGTGGTTTGCGGAGCGCCGAATGTGGCTGCCGGACAGAAAGTCCTGTTTGCAAGACTCGGAGCGGTGCTTCCTGGTGATTTCAAAATCAAGAAGTCCAAGATCCGCGGCGTGGAGTCATTCGGTATGATCTGCGCTGAAGATGAACTCGGAATCGGAAACAGCCACGACGGCATCAAGGTGCTTCCTGCAGATGCAGTGCCAGGTACCACAGCCAAGGAATATCTCCATCTGAAGTCAGATGCTGTCATCGAATATGAAATAACCGCAAACAGAGTGGATGCGGCATCCCATATCGGAGTCGCAAGAGACTTGTATGCATACATGCAGCTTAACGGCATCCCTTGCAGATTCTCTTACCCTGATGTCTCTTCATTCGTGGAAGGAAGCGGGGAAGGCGCTATCCCTGTGGAAGTAAAGGACACGGAAGGCGCTCCTGAATACGAAGGAATCACCATCCGGGACGTGAAAGTCGGTCCTTCACCTGAATGGCTCCAGAAGAAGCTGTTCTCCATCGGACTGAAGCCTATCAACAATATCGTGGACATCTCCAACTTCGTTCTTTTCGAAGTCGGCCAGCCGCTCCACACTTTTGACGCTGACAAGATCAGCGGCGGAAAAGTCATTGTCAGAAGAGCTGAGGAAGGCGAGAAGATCGTCACCCTCGACGGCATCGAAAGGACACTGCACAGCTTCGATATGGTCATTGCCAATGCAGAGGGCCCGATGTGCATAGCAGGAGTCTTCGGCGGAGAGAAATCAGGCGTGACCGAGAATACTGTCAATGTCTTTGTCGAGAGCGCATATTTCGATCCTCATTCCATCAGGAAGACATCCAAGACACAGGGGCTTCAGACCGACGCGTCATTCAGATATGAGAGAGGCGCTGACCCGGGAATCATTCCGTTTGCAGCCAAGAGGGCGGCGTTGCTGATCCTTGAGCTGGCCGGCGGACACATCGAGGGCAAGACTCAGATTTCATATCCGGCTCCGATTGAGAAAAAAGTCATTGATCTGGACTATGACAGGATCGAGGCTTTCATCGGCAAGAAAATCGGTCACGATGTCATTGAAAACATATTGACCTACCTCACTTACGATTTCATCGAGAAGCGTCAGGGCGGCGCAAAAGTGGCTGCACCTTCGTATATGATAGATGTTTACCGTGAGTGCGACGTGGTGGAGGAGATTCTCCGAATCTACAGCTATAACAATGTGGAACTGCCTAAGCACATGAAAATGTCAGTGGGCACGACTCCTGACCCGGATCCTGAGGCAACGAGGAACTATATTTCCAACTTCCTTGTGGCGGACGGTTTCGTGGAGACGATGAACAACTCGCTTACCAAGAGTGCCTACTATTCCGGCCTCACCACATTCCCTGAAGAAAGGTGCGTCAAAATAGTGAATCCTCTGAGCTCTGACCTCAATGTCATGAGACAGACGCTGATTCTCAATGGTCTGGAAGTCATTGCCTACAATGCCAACAGACAGATCACCTCTCTCCGTACATTCGAGTACGGCTCTGTATATCAGAGACTTCCGGATACTGACGGAACGACACTTGCTTCCTATGAGGAGCATCAGTGTTTCGCTCTGTTCGTGTCAGGCCCTACAGTTAAATCATGGAGACTGGGCGAGCAGAAAGGCAACTATTTCCAGCTGAAGGGATATTTGGAGCAGCTTTGCTCAAGATACGGAATCGATCTGCTGTCAATGGAAACTGAGGCGGCTCCTTCTGACATTTTTGCAGAGGGAATCGTGTACAGACTGCCTGGCACCCACGAGGTGTTCGCTACTCTCGGAACTGTTTCACCTGCATTGGCCAGGAAATTCGATGTGCGTCAGCCTGTATTCGCTGCCGAAATCGTATGGCCAGTGTTGCTGAAGCTCATATCCAGAGTCAAGGTCAAGTTCCAGGAGATGCCTAAATTCCCTGAGGTCAGACGTGACCTTGCATTGCTCATCGACGAGTCCGTCTCTTACGCTGATTTGTCAAAGGCAGCGTATAAGGCTGTGAAGAAGATACTGAAACAGGTTACATTGTTCGACGTCTATCGTGGCGACAAGATTCCGGAAGGAAAGAAGCAGTATGCACTGAACTTCGTTCTTCAGGATCCTGACAAGACATTGACGGACAATGAGGTGGAGAAGGCTATGGACAGGCTTCTCGCTACATATCAGAATACATTCGGCGCTACATTGAGATGAAATTGCTGTCGCGAAACATAACTCTGCTGCTGGCAATCCTGACATTGGCCTGTTCCTGCGGAAGGGACGGACGGGTGATTCCGCCGCATAAGCTGGCGAGAATCTATGCTGACATGCTTGTGGCGGACCAGATGATTCGCAGCGATTATTCTCTTACCAACGTGGCGGACACATCGCTGTTCTATGAGCCTGTGCTGATGGATTACGGCTATACGACCAAGGATTATGTGAAAAGTGTCGGCCACTATATGCGGGTTCCTGAGTCTTTCGGGAAGATATTCAAGGAAGCAAAGGATATTCTGACCATGCATATAGACGAACTGACCGCAGAAGAACGTGCAAGGCACAGGGCGGACAGCTTGAAGCGTGCTATCGAGGCTTCCGATTTCAAGCGTGCGCCTATATACAGGAGCGGCCTGAGGGATTCTCTCCGCACAGACACTGTGGAAATCAGTCTGGATACTTCGGGTATGCTCGTCTGGAAGTGGTTCATGCCGGATACGATTTTCAAAGGCCCTGTATTTACACTGAAATCGGAACTGGATTCGCTTGCGGCAGTTGCAGATTCACTTTCAGCTGTAGCGGATTCGCTGAGGCGTCAGGATTCGTTGAAGGTCAATGCTCCTAAGGCGGATGTGGCCAGGAAGTTGGCCGGGGAACTGCCTAAGAAATTGCCGACAAAACCAGATCTTGTAAAGCCGACTGTGCTGAAGGGAGCAGAGGCATTGACCAGAGATGAAAAATTCTTGAAATTGAAATGAGACGTATTTCTGCAGAATATTTATATGACGGCGGTTCTTCAGAGCCGCTGAGAAACGCCTATGTGGAAGTTGCCGATGACGGAACTGTCTTGGCTGTAGGCAAGGTGGAGAATCCTGAGGCGGAGCCGGAGTTCCATAAGGGTGCGATTGTTCCGGGCTTTGTGAATACGCATTGCCATCTGGAACTGTCCTACCTGAAGGGAAAGTTCCGCAAGGGTACCGGAATGGCGGGGTTCATTGACCAGATCAATGAAATGCGCGACACTTCGTCTATGGAGGAAAAGAAAGCGGATATCGCCTTCTGGATGAACGAGATGTGGAAACGCGGCGTTACGGCAATGGGTGACATCAGCAATTGCAGCGACACGTTTGAGTGCAAGGCGGATTCCCCGATGTACACGAGGACGTTCCTGGAAGTGTTCGGAACGGAGCCGCAGGATTGTCAGGATGTCATTGACAATGTCCTTGAACTGCAGAAAACTGCTGACAAGTACGGCATTGACGCTGCTCCTGGGCCTCATGCCTGCTATACTATGAGTCCGGAGCTGCTTACTGCTGTTTCTGCCATCGGTCTCAAGTCCGGCTATCTTTCGTTCCACAGTGAAGAGACTCAGGAAGAGGAGGATATGATGATTTCTGGTTCCGGGCCAATGTGGGAGAACCGCAGGAAAGCCGGCATGAGCGTGCCGCCTGTGACCGGAAAATCCTCACTGCTGTATTTTATTGACCGTCTTGAAAAAGCGCATCCTGCACCGTTTGACGAGCATATTCTGCTGGTTCACGAATGTTGTATGAACGAAGAGGGCATGCGTGCTGTCAAGAATGTGATGAAAAATGCTTATATTGCACTTTGTCCATGCTCCAATATATTTATTCATAATGCATTGCCGCCGATTGACCTTATGAGGAAAGAAGGCATGAGGCTTACGATAGGTACTGATTCACTGTCAAGCAATGATGATCTGGACATGGTGAGGGAGATGTTCTGCATTCAGGAGAATTTCCCGGATGTGCCGCTTGGAGAGATTATAAGTTGGGCTACACGCAACGGGGCGGAGTTTTTGGGCAAGGGAGACGTTTATGGACGTCTTGCCGGGGGCTTCAAGCCGGGTGTAGCAGTTATTGACCACATAGATAAGGAAGGCAGGCTTACGACTGCCAGCAAGTCCATCAGGATTATTTGATGTTAAGGGAAAAGTTAGTGTTCGGACCTATTTTCAGCAGGAGACTTGGCTCGTCATTGGGCATAAATCTCTTGCCGGAAGAGGGGAAACTGTGCAATTTCGATTGCGTATATTGCGAGTGCGGCTGGAACAAGGACGGTAGGGGCGACAAACGTCTGCCTTCGCCGGAGGAACTTTCTGTTGCGCTTGGGGCTGCTCTTAGGAAATGCCACGAAGAGGGGACCCGTATAGATTCCATTACTTTCTCAGGCGACGGGGAACCGACATTGAACCCGCATTTTCCGGAGATGATAGACATTACCATTTCTCTCAGGGACAAGTATTTCCCGGATTCGGTGATATCTGTATTGTCCAATGCCACAAGGATTTGCAGGGAAGATGTCCGTGAGGCGCTGATGAAGGTGGACAATCCTATACTGAAACTCGATGCCGCTTCTGACGAGATGGCCAGGATGATTAATCAGCCAGCCTGCGAGTATTCCGTGAAGGATATAGTGAATGACTTGAAACTTTTCAACGGGAATTTTGTGCTTCAGACTATGTTCCTGCGGTTTGACGGTTTTGACTCCACATCGGAGGAGAACCTGAAGGGCTGGATGGATATCGTCAGGGAAGTGAGACCGAGAGAGATAATGGTATATACCCTTGCACGCGAGGCCCCTGCTGAGGGTCTGGAAAAATTTTCCGTGCAGCAGATGAAGGAGGCTGTAAAGCCGTTGCTGGATGAAGGGTTCAATATTCAGATTAAAGGTTGATTTATAAATTTAATAATAATAGATATGAAAGAATTATACTTGAACTATGGCTATTCTCCTGACAAGGAGGCTGTTGACAGAAGTCTGGAATTGATTGCCTCGAATCTGGACAATGTCGTTTCCGATGAGGTCATCAGAGACTGCTTCTCTTTTATGGACCTTACCTCTCTTCACAATGCTGACAGCGTCGAGTCGATTTCCGCGCTGATGCAGAAGGTCAATACCTATAGGGATACATATCAGAATTATCCTCTTCCTGCTTCTGTCTGCGTATATCCGAACCTGGCTCACGTAGTAAAGGAAACACGTAAGGAAGAAGAGTTGCACGTCACTGCCGTGGCAGGCTGTTTCCCTACCTCACAGAGCTTCATTGAAGTAAAGACTAAAGAGTGCGAAATGGCTGTTGAGGCTGGTGCGGATGAGATAGATATCGTATTGGCGCTCAATTCATTCCTCGCGGGAGATTATGAGACTGCAGGTGAGGAGATAAAGGCTTGCCGCAAGGCTATTGACGAGGCCGGAGCGCGTGTGGGCCGTCAGATTGTACTCAAGGTCATCATCGAGAGCGGTGTGCTTTCTACACCTGAGCTGATTGCGGATGCTTCTTTCCTCGCTATGGAATGTGGCGCTGACTTCATCAAGACTTCTACCGGCAAGGTTGAGGTCAATGCGACCCCTATGGCTGCTTACATCATGTGTGAATGTATCCGCAAATTCTATGAGAAGACTGGCAAGAAGGTCGGTTTCAAGGCTGCGGGTGGCGTTTCCACGACTATGGATGCAGTATGCTACTATTCGATTGTTTCGGCAATCCTCGGCAAGGAGTGGCTTGACAAGAAGTATTTCCGTTTCGGCGTAAGCCGTCTCGCGAACAGCCTTATGTCATCTCTTGAGCAGAAGACGGTTTCGTTCTTCTAGGGTTTGAGGCCTACTTGATTGGCGTTAGACCGCTATTCGATATTTTTTTGCTTACATCGCCCGGCTGAATGGATTTCGGCCGGGCATTTTGCATGTAAACAGGGTGAGTGAATTCTATGATGGCCGTCAAATGTTACAAAAATGTTAAGAAGGGCAAATCATTTGCGGTAAATTTTCAGAAATTTCAGAGAAAAAACCTCAATCCAATGGCGTAGGATGGCGAAATAAAAATAAAGCGTGTTCATTTTCTGAAAACGGTTTCTCTCCAATAATTTTGCAGTCAGACCAAAAGAAAATGAACGTATGAAAAAATTCTTGAAAACATTTTTCATCTTCGCGGCATTACTTGCTGCGGGATGTTCCGAGAAGGGATTGGATTTGTCTGGGGAAGATGAATCCGGAAATGAGACGGTGTCCCACGAAATGATTGTATTGGGAAAGAAACTGGATGACCCGTATTCGGTCTCAAATGTCACGAAAGCATTGGCCAGTCTCTATCCGACGAAGGCGGGACGAGTGGATGTCACACCTACGGATATCTATGTGCGTTTCCTGCCGAAAACGGAAGAGGAGTACCAGAAGCTTGTCACATTGGGCTATGAACTCATGGACCATCCTTTGGATTATCAGATCGTGAAGGACGGCGACTATTATCATGACCCGGATGTGTCGGAAGAGGAGATAACCTGGCAATACGCCGTCGTGCCTCATTCGACGACATTCCCTTCAGACATTTACCACGAGGTGCTGGACGACTGTTTCATTCCGGATCCGAGTGCCGGCACGAAGGCTGATGACGGCATTGACTGGGAGGCGGTCGTGAGAGAGTCCTTCATCCTTACGGGCAATGAGGACATGCTCTGTCCCGAAACTAAAGGCGGGGCGGAAAAACCATCTGGACGCATAACGATCGTGGATGAGGATGCCAATGGACGGCAGCCTTTCGGCGTGGCCGGGGTGAAGGTGATATGCAATGTGTTTGTGAAATACGGTTCTGCCTATACTGACAGGGACGGCTATTATTCCATATCCAAGAAATACTCTTCCAAGCCACGCTACAGACTCCGTTTCAAGAACAAGGAGGGCTTTGCCATAGGATTGAACAAGATCCTCGTGAATGCGTCCACATCCGCATTGGGAAAGGGCCCGGCAGCAGGCCTAAATGCGACGATTACCAAGAACTCCGACAGGAAACTCTGGTGCAGAAGTGTCGTGAACAATGCCGCATATGACTACATAAAGAGGTGTGAGTCAGATGACATGGACATCAAGCGCCCTCCTAAGAACTTGAGGATATGGATATTCCAGAAGCAGTCAGCAAGCAGTGCTGTCATGATGAGGCAGGGCGCGTTCATAGACGGTTCCCTCATCAGGAAGTTCCTGGGCGACTATGCTTCAATCATAAAGCTGTTCTTGCCGGACGTGACACTTGGCCTGCAGGACCGTGTGGATTACGACCAGATCTATTCCGAGACCTGTCATGAACTTGCCCATGCAAGCCACTTTGCCCAGGTAGGGAAGAAGTATTGGGACAAATATATCGAGTTCATAATCTCGTCATTCGTCTCATCAGGCGGCGTTACCTATGGAGACGGGACGGAAAAGGATGCCGGATATTGCGAGGTCGGTGAGATGTGGGGCTATTTTATGCAGAATTCCATGTATCATGACAGATATGGCGGGTCAATGCCGACTTCCGGCTTGTCGCATTGGTTCCATCCTCAGATTTTCAGATATCTCGAAGAGCGTGGCTTGAGCAAGTCCAAGATTTTCGCCGCCCTGCAGAGTGAGGTGACCTCCAGGGATGCGTTGAGAAGGCAGCTTCTCGTGCTGTATCCTGACAAGGCTTCTGTCATACGGCAGGTTTTCGACAGGTATTCGGATAAGGGCTTGAAGAGCGAATAGTTATGCGTAATGTGTCATTGAGGGTTGTGGCTTCACTTGTGCTTGCCTTGTGCATGGACTTGTTCCAGGCATCAGCCCAGAATGCATCAGTTTCCACTGACATGGTCAGCTATGCTAATTTTGCGACATTGAATCTTGAGGCGTCGGTGCCGATGGCCCGTCACTGGAGTGTCAATGCATCTGTCAAATACAATCCTTTTGAGTTCGACCTTGGAGAAGGGCGTGAAGATGCACGCAACAAGCAGCAGGCCTATGCCCTGGGAATGCGCTGGTGGCCATGGAATGTGTATTCCGGCTGGTGGGTCGGCGGAAAACTGCAATACCAGGAATATAATGTCGGAGGCATAGTGTCCCGAAAGACTTCAGAAGGTGACAGACTCGGAGCCGGTATCTCGGGAGGGTACTCATATATGCTCGGAAAGCATTTCAATATCGACTTCGGCCTGGGGTTCTGGACCGGATATGACAAGTTTTCCGTATATGCCTGCCCTGTATGTGGTGTTACCGAAAATACCGGCTCCAAATTCTTCATATTGCCGTCGGACGTTATGATTGCGCTAAGTTATGTTTTCTGAAACTTGGAGATTTTATAAGTTTCTTGTCCTCCTCAGCGTCCTGCAACCTTTTTTCACCTGCCCGGGTTGTTCTGTGAAGGAGGACAGGGACTTATGTCCATGCACATTGGTGTTGGAGTTCCCCCGTGAGGATGCGGAACGTCTGCAGGACGGGGTAACTGTCTGTATGAGAGGATATTCTGATGATGGTTTTTCTCTATGTGATACCCTCTTGGCCGGTCAAGCTGCTTCAGACGGAAGTCCGGACACCATTTCAGACAAGTGGTCGTATAGTTATGTGGTGCCTAAAGGGGATATCGATCTGGCTGTTGCATACTCGGCAGATGGACTTGCAGGGGAGTTGAACTCTTCGGGAAGATGGATAGAGATCGATGAAGGGCGGCCCTGTCCCTCCATATGGACATGCTGTGAAAAGGTGTCTGCAAGGGCGGACAGGGTGACAGTCCCTGTGAGATTGCATAAGAACTTCTGCCGGATCGACATTCAGGTCAGGGATGTGGACGGGGAGGAATTCCCGTTCAAGTTGCGTGTCAGAGGAAATGTGAACGGTTATGGTCTGGACGGCAGGCCTGCACGGGGAGCCTTTCTTTGTGATGCTGAAAGGTCAGAGACGGAAAGTGACGGCTCCGGAACTGAATCGGATGGTGATGACTCTGGTGCTGCATCGGAAAGCATCGGATATGGATATGCTGTGAATGTACCACGACAGACAGATGATTCCCTGACTTTGGAAATTGTCACAGATGACGGCGTGGCAAAGTCTTTTGCCATAGGGAATTACATCGCCGCGAGCGGATATGACTGGACTCCTGCGGACCTGAAGGACATTTGTCTGGAGATAGATTATGCAAGAACTGTCATATCATTTACAATAGACAAATGGACTCATTCGGAGCAGTTTGAGGTGGTGATATGAAAAAGAGTTTTGGTTTTTAGAAAACAATGATTAACTTTGTAATCTAAATCAGTTGCGCGGGTGGCGAAATGGTAGACGCGCTAGTTTCAGGAGCTAGTGTCAATTACGACGTGTGAGTTCGACTCTCATCTCGCGCACGAATGAGTCAAGACATTGTCAGTCAATGCTTGACTCTTTTTTTTGTCCGTGCCGACGAGCTCCAAGTCCATATGTCACGGGTCAGGGGGAAAACCCTGTGTTTAGGATAACTAAAAAGTATGTACCTTTGAAT
>ERZ857629.995-NODE-995-length-34279-cov-3.097300_pt1 | contig 34279 bp, 19 predicted proteins | sample MGYA00519700_ERZ857629 | MGnify/ENA primary metagenome ERZ857629 (study PRJEB31778, sample SAMEA3449351) | human gut metagenome | biome: human gut; feature: human-associated habitat; material: faeces | place: United Kingdom | collected 2010/2012 ... | reverse complement strand
AAATACTTTAAAGGGTATAACGAAGATATTGACATCAATCAGATGCCACCGAAATTGACTGAAGATGAAAAGAAACAGGCTGATGGTGGTACCAAAGGTGGTTGGGTTGAGGTTTTGAAGTATTGTGAGAACCAGGAAAAACTGGAATCAATCGTTCAAAGTTTGAGTAACATTTAATACAGATTTATTATGTGTAGGATATTTACTTTTCTATTGTTTTGTCTGGTCTCGTTTTCTATGTCTGCCCAATCCTCGAAGGTGGAAGTCTCTTATGAACTTTGTAAGGATGATATGACACGGGAATTGATGGATTTTCAGGATATTCGTTATTATCAGGTATTTATTAAAGGTGATTTTTCAGGAAAGATGTGTAATTTGGTGATGGTACATTGTCGGGATGGTCAGTTGTCCTATGATGAACCGATTCGTTTTCAGGAAAAGGATTCGACGATCCGGCTGACCTATTTTGCCCAGTCTATTGATAGTGATACAGCCAAAATCTCTCTGAAAAGTAAAGCTGTACATTCAACTCGTAAATATGATGTGAAGAACTGTAAAAGTCATATACTGATGGAAACCTATACGGAAGCTCCTCTGACTACGGCGGATACTATACCGGTAATTGCTTATACAACAGGCTTGGTTCAAAATTTTATGTTTGAAGGGAAACCTGTAACCGGTATTGATTATTGTGGATTACGTTTTGCGAAAGTTAATCCTAAAGAGTGGTCGGACAAGTACGGGGTAAAGGACTTTGTTTATTATATCATTTATTTTGAACCTTTCGACATTGGAAAAGAATAACTATTTCACCTCGAAAAGTATCTTACGCTGATTACCCCAGTTGTCGATCAGAGTGAGCATGTGTTTACCGGACTCCACTGTGCAGGCGATCTGGTGGTTGTCGGTGGTTTCTCCAAGGTACGTGTCGTCGAGATGCCAGTAAATGGTGGCGTCGGGACGGGCATGGGCGGCTTTGAAGATAAACTTCTCCTGTTTGCCGGAGAATCCTTTCGGTAAGTATAAGATGGCGTTGTGTTCCGGGTAGATCAGTTCGATCTGCCGGCTTTGTGCTTGTTCGCATCCCGGTTTGATGGGAGGAAGGGGGACGTAGTCGATATGGTAGTTACGGTAATAATATTCCTGTGAAGGCGGGAGCACGAACCAGGGACGGGTGATCATCCGGTCGACAGACTCGCAGGAACTGTTTACACGGAAACGTCCGTCTGCCGATAGATGGACGAGTTTGTGGTAAGGACATACCGGGGTGTTGATGCCGGAACGGGGGATATATAATGTGTCCGTCTGGTCACAGATCCGGGAGGCTTTGTGTCCGCTGTTACGACAGATCACCGCCTGTTCCAGTTCGTCGTAAGGCATATCGAACCAACTGCTGCCGGGTAACAATGAGAAGAGGTCGAAGAGGACAGGGGCTGCATTTCCTACTCCTGTCAGGCCCGGGCGACCTTCGCCGGACGCATTTCCCACCCATACGCCGACGACATAGCGGGGAGTAGTCCCGATAGCCCAGGCATCGCGTCCTCCGTAACTGGTCCCGGTCTTCCAGGCGATCTGCTTCATTGATTCGAATTGTTGCCAGTCGGCTTCTTCTTCCGGGCGGTTGAGGGCGGACATGGCTTCGTAAGTAAACCAGATGGAGGCGGCTGATAATAATGGCTTATCGGTAAGTCGCTTGTCTGTGATTGATTGTATGGGTTCTTTTCCTTTGTTAGGGAATGGTGTCAACGGATGAATATCCTGCGGGTTATATCGCCCGTTGTAAGGACGGTAATGGGTGAGAACCCGGGACAGGGAGGCATACATTCCGGATATATCCCATAAAGTACCTTCTGCGCCTCCCAGAATCAGGGACGCTCCGTAATGTTCTTCCGAGAAACGGAGGGAGGTCATACCTAATGTCTTCAGTAAGGTCATGAAACGGCCGGTATTATATTGCGACAACATGCGGACCAGAGGTACGTTCAGCGAACGTTCGATTGCCCGGTGGGCAGGGACGGCACCGTTAAATGTCTTGTTATAGTTCTGCGGCATAAAACCGTTGATGTTCAGAGGTACATCCGATACGAGGGTGGAAGGGAGTATCTGTCCGTCGTGCAGCATGCCGGCATAAAGGAAAGGTTTCAGGATGCTCCCCGTGCTACGGGGGGAAGTGATGATATCGACCTGGTTTCCCCGTTTTTCGTCGGCCTGGAAGGTGGCATTTCCAGCATAGGCCAGGATTTCTCCGGTTTCCACGTCGGCGATAAGGGCAGCCAGGTTATGGATATGGTTGGAACTGCTGTATTCCCGGGCATAACGGTTGACGAGTTCCTGGGTTTGTTTCTGCAAGGAATACTGTACCGATGAGGTGATACGTATTCCCGGTGTGCCGGCGGCCAGCCGTTCCAGCAGATGAGGAGCTTCGTTGGGTAAGGGTACCGGGGCTTCCGGCAGAGGTTCCATGCAGGATAGTTCGTATTCGGTATTGCCGATGATATTTCTTTCTTTCAGCGTGTGCAGGAGTTTGTCGCGTTTTGTTTTCAGTTGTTTCCGGTTCCTGCCCGGATGGATAAGGGCGGGAGAGTTGGGTAGTACGGCCAGTGTGGCACTTTCCGCCCATGAGAGATCGGAAGCGCTGCGTCCAAAGTAACGCCAGGCCGCTGTCTCGATGCCGACAACGTTCCCTCCGAAGGGGGCATGGGAAGCATACAGGTTGAGTATTTCCTTTTTACTATGGGTCGTTTCCAGGAAGAGCGCCCAGCACATCTCGATACTTTTTTCGTACACGGTACGATCCCGGTTTCCCCGGGCGAGGCGTGCCAGCTGCATGGTCAGTGTACTTCCTCCGCTGACGACGCGGTGGTACCGGACATTCAGATAGGCGGCACGCAGAATGGCTGCCGCGTCTATCCCCGGATGATAAAAGAAATATCGGTCTTCATAAGTAGTCAGGCAGGTAATGAATTTATCCGGCAGAGAATCGGTCGCCGGAAACCGCCATTGCCCGTCCGGTGCAATCCTCGCCCCCAGCAGGTTACCCTCCGAAGAGTAAAGTAATGTCGAGTAAGATACGGGGAACAGGGTACGGGGAACCAGCAGGTACATCCCTCCCCAAAGAAACAGGATAAACAGCAAAATAGATATTATCCAGGTTTTATTTATCGTCATAATGCCCTAAAGCTGATACTATATAAACTGTCACGATATTTTCATCTACTATGATCTCTGCTCTATGTAATGTTTTAGTTGCCATACTTTCCATTGTTATAGTTATTACAAAGATAAGGATAAAAATGAAAGATCAGGTGGAATACGTTCTATCGTAGAATATAATTCTTTATATTTGTGAAATAAGTAGATGTGCTGATGTTTGTTTTTGATCTTGAATAAGTAGTAACCGTTAATTGGAAGAAATATGGCAAGGTATCTTTATTTGATGTGTTTATGCTATTTGCTGTGCCTGTTGGGCAGTTGTACTTCAAAGAGTAGCGAAGGCGAGACGGGAGAGTTGTCTTTTAACCCGCATGTGGAAGCGTTTACCTCGGGTAAAATATCCAGGTATACATCGGTGTATCTGATATTCAATCAGGATATACCACAGGATAAATTACAGAGCGACCGGTTGTCGAAGCTGGTCCGCATCAAACCGGATATAGCCGGAGAGTTTTCTTTTGAGAATAACCGGACTATCGTTTTCAAACCTGCAAAAGAGTTTGACCGGAATACCTCCTACAAGCTGACGGCCGACCTTTCCGAATGGTTTGACGTGACAGGCAAGGACAAGCAGTTTACCTTCGGCTTTTCTACTTTCCCTATGGCGTTGCGTGCCAATCTGGAATTGATGGAGATCAACAAGAAGAACGAGAACGGTTATGATGTACTGTGCACTTTGCTGACCCCCGATAAGGAGACACCGGAAACAGTTGAATCGTTGGTCCGCTTCTCAGAAAAGGCGGATGCTGTATGGCAACACAGCCCCGACGGTAAAAAACATCAGGTTACTTTGCAGAATGTACAGGCCGGAACCGACGGAAGCCGTACGCTTACCCTTTCCGTTGCCCCGAATAAACTGGGCGTTGCCGAAGATAAGCTGCTATCCGTAAGTATCCCGGATATGAACGATTTTGAGGTTTATGACGTGACTTATGTGACGGAACCGGAACGGTATGTGGAAGTGACGTTCTCTAAAGAGCTGGATTCTTCGCAGGATATGCAGGGATTGGCCTTTATCGCCGGGAATACCTCCGAGACGGTGAATGTGGAGGGGAACCGTCTGCGTTTATATCCCGATGCTCAACGTACGGGAGTTATGAATGTACATCTGAACCATCAGATACGCAGTAAGAACGGCCTTACTCTGAAAGAAGATATTACCCGCCAGGTCGAGATCAGCAGCCTTCTGCCGGATGTCAGGTTTGTCGGGCAGGGAGTTATTATACCGCAATCCACTCAATTGCTTGTGCCTTTCCAGGCCGTTTATCTTCGTGGCGTTGTGGTACGTGTGATAAAGATATTGGAGCAGAATATCGGCCAGTTCCTCCAAGTGAATAATCTGGACGGGACTTCGGACCTGATGCGTGTGGGCCGCCTGGTTGCACGTAAGACGATCTTCCTGGATGAAGACGGCAGCGATCTTACCCAATGGAACACCTATGCTATCGATATGAAGCAAATGATGGAACCTGAACCCGGTGCCATTTATCGTGTCGAACTTTCTTTCAATAAAGATCTGTCGGCCTATCCTTGCGACGATTCCGTGAAAGTCTCCCGCGAGCAATTGCTTGCTGAAGATGAAATCAAATTCAAAGAGGAAAGTTCGCGTTTCGATAATGGCGGATACTATTATTATAATGGTGATTTCGACTGGAGTGATTATAATTACAGCGAACGGAATGACCCCTGTTCGAATAGTTACTATTATAATAAGGTAGAAGGCAAGAATGTGCTGGCAACCAACCTCGGCCTGATAGCAATGGCAGGTGAGGATAATGAAATGACAGTCCTGGTGCATAACCTGATGACGACTCATCCGGAGAATGGTGTCAATGTCGCAGCTTACAACTACCAGAACCAGCAGCTGGCATCGGGTATTACGGACAGCCAGGGACAGACCCGTCTGAAGATAACTTCGGGCAAGCCTTTCTATCTGATCGCTTCTTTGGGAAATGAACGCTCGTATCTGCGTGTGGATGGCGGATCGGCATTGTCGTTAAGCTCTTTCGATGTCTCCGGCGAGGTCGTACAGAAAGGCATTAAAGGATTTATCTATGGTGACCGGGGCGTCTGGCGTCCGGGCGATACCTTGTTCCTGAGTTTTATGCTGAACGACCGTGCCAAAAAACTTCCCGCCAACCATCCGGTGGTAATGGAACTGTATAACCCGTTGGGACAATTATATCTGCGTAAGACACAGACCCGGGGAGAACTGGGTGTGTATTCGTTTGCCATGCCGACGGAACCGGATGCACCGACAGGCGCCTGGAATGTAACTGTAAACGTGGGAGGCGTCAGCTTCACCAAACGCCTGCGTGTGGAATCCATCAAGCCGAACCGTCTGAAGATCGACCTGTCCATGCCCGAAAAGACATTATTGCGCGGCGAACCGCTGAACGCACGTCTGCATACGGAATGGTTGCAGGGAGCAACGGCAAGGAACCTTAAATACGATATTCAGGGAACCTTTATCTCTACACCGACCACTTTCGGCAGCTTTAAGGATTTCTATTTCGATGATCCTTCGAAAGTGTTTAACAGCGAAGAGAGCAAACTGATTTCCGGAACGACCGACGAGAAGGGAGACGCCCTTGTGCAGGCGAAGTTTGAGATCGGTTCGACGGCCCCGGGTATGCTGATGGCAAACTTCGTTACCCGTGTGTACGAAGAATCGGGCGATTTCAGTATCGATGCCAACCGGATGTTGTATTCGCCTTATAAGCGCTATGTCGGTATCAAGTCGCCGCAGCAGACACGCGAACAACTCAATACAGGAAGTAATTACACCTACGAAGTCGCTTCGGCCGATTACCTGGGCAACCCGCAGGCCAATACGGAACTGGAGGTACAGGTCTATAAAGTGTATTGGTACTGGTGGTGGAGTTCCGACAACAGTAGCCTGGCAAACTATGTCTCCGACTCCTACAACAAACCCGTCAAAAATATGACAGTCCGTACCGGGGAGAACGGGCGCGGGACCTTTAGCTTATCGTTCGGCAATGAAGAGTGGGGCACTTACTTTATTTCTGTGAAGGATAAGGAAAGCAAGCATTCGACCGGTGTCATGAGTTATTTTGACTGGCCTTATAACGAGGGACGGAGGAATGCCGACGGCAGTGAATCGGCCAGCATGCTGACCTTCAAGACGGATAAGGATAATTACCAGCCGGGCGAGAAACTGGTTATCACCATCCCTTCAGCCAAAGGAAGCCGTGCCGTTGTCAGCATAGAAAACGGCACGAAGGTATTGTCCGTCACCGAACATACCTGTGACGACCAACAGACCGTAATCAAACTGGACGTGACCAAAGAGATGCAGCCGAATGCCTACGTCTATGTGACGTTGTTACAACCTCACGGAATCACGAAAAACGATTTGCCGATCCGTATGTACGGCGTTGTCCCGTTCACGGTGACCTCTCCGGAAAGTCATTTATATCCCCAGATCAGCATACCGGACGAGATCAAGCCGGAAGCCAACTATGAGGTAACCGTTTCCGAAAAGGACGGCCGCGAAATGGCCTATACCTTAGCCATTGTGGACGAAGGCCTGCTCGACCTGACCCGTTTCCGCACCCCTGAACCCTGGAAGGCGTTCAATGCCCGCGAAGCCTTGGGTGTAAGTACCTGGGATATGTATAATTTCGTAGTCGGCGCTTACGGCGGACGTATCGAACAATTGTTCAGCATCGGTGGCGACGATGCCCTTAACAAGGGGCCGAAAGCCATTGTGAACCGTTTCAAGCCGGTTGTCATGTTCGACGGCCCGTTCCTGCTGAAGAAAGGGGAGAAGCAGCGTCATTCCTACCGGATGCCGAACTATAACGGTCGGGTGAAGGTCATGGTCGTAGCCGGCAACGGTGAAGCCTACGGAAATGCCGACAAGAGCGTTTTCGTGCGCAAGCCTGTGATGTTGCTCGGAACGTTGCCCCGTGTGATCGGTGTCGGCGAAGAGATGGTTGTCCCCGCCACCGTATTTGCTACCGAGAACGGTGTCGGAAATGTCAATGTCTCGATCAGTTGTTCCGATAATATGGAAGTTGTGGGATCAGCCACCCAACAATTGAACTTTACGGAGAAGAGTGACAAGCAAGCCTCGTTCCGTATCAAGGTGAAAGACCAGCCGGGAGCCGGACGCGTAACGATCACTGCATCGGGCAAAGGCGATAAGTCGGTTTACACAACGGATATCGAGATACGTTCAGTCTCCCGCCCGCAGGTGAAGGTATTGCCTGTCACTCTGGAAGCCGGCAAGTCCTGGAAAGAAACGGTTCAGATGCCGGGAATGAAAGGTACCAATTCGTTGACACTCGAAGTATCCGACGTGCCGCCTTTGAACCTGTCTTCCCGCCTGTCATACCTGATCGGTTATCCGCACGGATGCGTCGAACAGATCACCTCCAAAGGTTTCCCGCAATTGTATGTCGGTGAATTTGCTGCTTTGTCGAAGGCGCAGCAGACAACGACCGGAAACGCCGTTAAGGAAGTCATCCGTCGCTTGCGTTCTTACCAGACGGTAGACGGTGCATTCTCTTACTGGCCCGGCGGAACCAGCAGCAATGCCTGGGGAACGGTCTATGCCACCCACTTCCTGCTTTCTGCCGAGACGAAAGGATATCTGGTGCCCGACGGCATGAAACGGAATGTCCTGAATAATCTTCGCCGTGTGGCACGCGACTGGAAGCCCGTCAACTCCTATTATTCCCGTTCGGAAGAGATGACGCAAGCCTATCGCCTCTATGTTCTCGCCTTGGGACAGACGCCGGAAGTAGGCGCCATGAACCGCCTGAAAGAAAATAAATCGTTGCAACCGATGAGCCGCTGGCTGCTTGCCTCCGCCTATGCCTTGATCGGCCGCAGCGACGTGGCAAAGAACCTGATCGAAAAGACTACGGAACTGAAAACAGATTATTCGGACTACGACCTTACATTCGGCAGCGACCTGCGCGACCAGGCCATCCGCCTGATGACGCTTACCCTGCTTGGAGACGGTAAGGAAGCCGCCCTGCTCACCCGTGACATCTCGAAAGAACTTTCGTCGGACGATTGGCTGAGTACGCAATCCACGGCCTTTGCCCTGGTATCCCTCTCCGAATACATGGCAAAATACAAGGTGGGCGGATCGATGGATTTCACCTATTCCTGCGCCGGAAAGAATGACAAAGTCAGCTCCGTCAAGAACGTTTGGACGGAAACCTTACTGGAAAAAGCTGGGGCATCCGCTTCCGTAGAACTAAAGAACACCGGAACATCGACCTTGTTCGCCCGCATCATTACCGAAGGTATTCCCGAACAGGGCAAGGAAGAAGCCTATGCGAACGGCCTGTCGCTGGCCGTCAGCTACACCGACCAGAACGGCCGGGCTGTGAATATAGCTGACATGCAGCAGGGAACGAATTTCATAGCCGTGGTGACGGTCAAGAATCCTACCGCCCGTGGCATAAACAACCTGGTCTTGACGGAAATATTCCCTGCCGGCTGGGAAATCCTGAACACCCGCTTCCTGAACGACGGGGCGACGGACAAGACGGCCACAGGCATAAATTACCAGGATATCCGCGACGACAAGGTGTATAGTTACATCGACTATCTGCCTTCCGGTCGCCAGGTGACGGTAAAGATCAACCTCTGTGCCGTTTATCCGGGACGTTTCTATCTGCCCCCGGTTTATTGCGAAGCCATGTACGATAATCTGGTACGGGCGAATACCGAAGGGAAAGAGGTGGTTGTAGAGTGAAAAAGAGTCTTTTAGGTCTAAGAAATCCCGGTTAACTGTTTAAAGTGGACTTCTTAGGCCTAAAAAGTGGCTTTTCAATGGTGAAAGTTTATCTTTTAGGCCTAAAAGACGTGTTTCAAACGTTTAAAGTAGACTTCTTAGGTCTAAGAAATGACTTTTCACCGTTTAAAGTTCATTCCCTAGGTCTAGGAAGGCAACTTTCACCGTTTAACCGGCATTCCCGAACTTCCAAATCGTAAGATAGTCCAACTACATCGAAACAAATGCTTGTTTTATTCAGAAGTAACCTTTTTATCTTTGCCGTGGATAAATACAACTGATTCATGAAGAAAAAACACTTACTCTTTGCTTTGTTTTGTAGCGGACTTCTATCCTGTACAGCGCCTACAGCAACTCAACAGTTAGCCGGGGATATCCTGGCCGACCAAAGTTTTCATACCGTCGACAGTATGGCCCGTGCCGTAATCCGTAGCGGTTTTAATGCCGGAAGCGGTTACTCCCAGATATGGGCGCGCGATATGAATACCTTTATTGAAGTGGCCTGTGAAGAAAGCAACCCGTCCGATCTGCGCAATGCGATCCTGCTGTTTTTTGCCCTGCAACAGCCAAACGACGAGATGATAGACGGATATGTCCTGAAAACAGACTTCAACTGGGGTGACGATCATCCTTATTATTCTGATGCCGCGCCCGACCATGTCGCTTTCAAGAATACAGTCGAAACAGACCAGGAATCTTCCCTGATCCATATCGTAGGAAAGTATATCCGTAAGACCGGCGACACCTCTATCCTGAACGAAGTGGTAGCCGGCCGCACTGTCTACGACCGTATGGTCGGAATGATCGACTATCTGATGAAGGAACGTTATAGCGAACAATATGGCCTTCTCTACGGAGCCATGACGGCAGACTGGGGCGACGTGCAACCCAACGACGATTTCGGTTGCGATATGAATGAATTGTCGGACCCAGCGATCGATGTCTACGACAATGCCATGTTTATCATCGCCCTCGATTTTATGCAGGAAATGACTGCGGATAATGTGGATAAGACCCGCTGGAAAGAACTTCGCCAGCATATAGCAGCGAATACCCGCAAACATCTCTGGGATGAACAGCGTCAGAAGTTCATTCCCCATATCTACCTGGAGAAATCTCCGATACCGGAAGGCTTTAACGAACTGGATGTGCATTATCACGGAGGAACCGCCATCGCGATAGAAGCCGGTCTGTTGTCTCCCGAAGAAATAGCCGTTGTCAATGCGCAGATGTTGGAGAATGTCCGCCTGTCCGGTATGCCGAGTATCGGTCTTACGTTGTATCCTACTTATCCGGAAGGGTTCTTCCGTGGTGGAATGTCCAAACCCTATATTTATCAGAATGGGGGAGACTGGACCTGGTTCGGCGGTCGTATGATCCAGCAGCTTATTGCCAACGGCATGGTGAAGGAAGCCTACGAAGAAGTGCGTCCGATGATCGATCGCGTCATAAAGAACCAGGGATTTTATGAATGGTACGGCAAAGGTGGCGTACCCAGCGGTTCCGGTCATTTCAAAGGCTCGGCCGGGGTACTGGCGAAAGCTATCGAGATGTTCAATCAATGGTCGGAAGAGAATAAATAATAAAATATCATATAAATGAGAAAAAGTAATTACGATAAAAGTCCCTCGACAACCGTCGACGGGGCTCTTTGGAAAGGTTGGGAGTCTGTTCTGGATAAGTTGAAGGACGTATGCAACGTCCCGGAAGAGTTGGCACGAAAGGTCGTTGTCATTGAATGTTATCATGGTGTATACCCGGAGGAACTGGCTGAACACCTGGCAACATTGCATCCTTCTTTGATGATTCATTCGGATCAATGTTTTAAAGGCGTAGAAGATATTGAGAAGATGACGCGTCCTTATCTGACAGACGATCGCCTTTTTGGACGCCGTGCCCCGTTTTACTATGCAGACTTTCTGGATGCGGACAAAGTAAAAGAATGCCGGGAAAAGATAAAAGCAGCGACCGGACTGGTAATCGTTTACGGGCATGCTGCGGCAGAGGTTGTTCCCGAAGCTGACGTATTGGTCTATGTCGATATGGCACGTTGGGAGATACAACAACGTTTCCGCCAGGGAAAGATCGACGGCCTGGGAGTAAGAAACCGGGAGGAAGCGCCTTCGCTCCATTACAAACGCGGATATTTCATTGACTGGAATGTTTGTGACGCCCTGAAAAAACAACTGTTACCGAAAGCAGATTACTGGCTGGATACTCATATCCCCGGTATGCCTAAAATGATAACCGGCGAAACCCTGCGTGCCGGACTGGAAAAGACAGCCCGTAAACCGTTCCGTGTGGTTCCTTTCTTCGACCCGGCCCCCTGGGGAGGTCAGTGGATGAAGGAAGTCTGCGACCTCGATAAGGAGCAGGCAAACTTCGGCTGGTGTTTCGACTGCGTGCCCGAAGAGAACAGCCTGTACCTGAAAGTAGAAGGCGAACTGTTTGAGATGGCCTCTAATAATCTTGTATTTTATCAAACCCGTAACCTGTTGGGAGGCCCGGTCGAATCGCGCTTCGGACAGGATTTCCCGATCCGTTTCGACTTCCTGGATACGATGGGAGGGGGCAACCTCAGTTTGCAGGTACACCCGACTACCCAGTATATCCGTGATACGTTCGGCATCTATTATACACAGGACGAAAGTTATTATCTGTTGGATGCCGGAGAGGATGCAACCGTTTACCTCGGTCTGAAAACGGGCGTGAACCCGGATGAGATGATCGACGCATTGAATGAAGCCCAGGTATCGGGTAAGCCGTTCGATACGGAGAAGTACGTAAACAAATGGCCGGCCAGGAAACATGATCATTATCTGATCCCGAACGGCACTATCCATTGCTCCGGTTCTAATGCGATGGTACTGGAGATCAGTGCTACCCCGAGCCTTTTCACATTCAAGTTATGGGACTGGGGACGCCTGGGGTTGGACGGCAAACCGCGTCCTATCAACATCACCCACGGTTCGCATGTGATACAATGGGAACGGCAGACGGAGTTTGTACGCGACCAGTTGGTCAACCATTTCGAACCGCGTGCCGAAGGCGAAGGCTGGGTAGAAGAACGTACCGGTCTGCATGAAAATGAGTTTATCGAAACCCGCCGCCACTGGTTTACCGGCACAGTGCCGCACAATACAGGTGGGGGAGTCAACGTTTTTAATGTGATAGAAGGAGATGAACTGATCGTGGAAAGTCCGGTAAATGCGTTCGAACCGTTTATCGTTCATTATGCCGAGACATTTATCGTACCGGCCGTAGTCGGTGATTACACGATCCGCCCGTATGGCATTTCAGAAGGAAAAACCTGCGGAACGATTAAGGCTTATGTACGGACGAAAGGATAATAATCGAATATCAATTAAACACATATATATAATGTATAACGATAACCGCATAGTAATGACCCTTGATGCCGGAGGGACCAACCTGGTCTTTTCGGCTATCCGTGGGGGAAATGAGATAGTGACTCCTATAACGTTGCCCTCTTGTGCCTGTAATCTGGAACAGTGCCTGAGGCAATTGGCCACAGGTTTTTCCCGGATTCGCGAACAACTGACGGAAGCCCCGGTTGCCATCAGTTTTGCTTTTCCCGGGCCAGCTGATTATCCGGCCGGTATTATCGGTAATCTGCCGAACTTTCCTTCTTTCCGCGGAGGCGTAGCGTTGGGCCCGTACCTGGAAGAAAAGTTCGGCATCCCTGTCTTTATTAATAATGACGGCGACCTTTTTGCTTATGGCGAAGCTCTTACCGGCGCATTGCCGGAGGTAAATCTTCGTCTGGAAAAGGCAGGAAGCATGAAACGTTATAAAAATCTGCTCGGCGTAACACTCGGTACCGGTTTTGGTGCCGGAGTCGTGATAAACGGTGACCTGCTGATGGGAGACAATGCGGCCGGAGGCGATATCTGGTGCTTCCGCAACAAGAAACACCAGCAATATATCGTAGAGGAAAGTGTCAGTATCCGAGCCGTGCAGCATGTCTATCGCGAGCTTTCCGGCGACACTTCCGCTTTGACTCCGAAAGATATTTTCGATATCGCCGAAGGTACCCGTCCCGGAAGTCAGGATGCCGCCCGCCGTGCCTTTGCCGAATTGGGGGAAATGGCCGGGGATGCCATAGCGCAGGCCATCACTTTGATCGACGGTCTGGTCGTGATTGGCGGAGGACTGACCGGTGCTGCCAAATATTTCATGCCTGCCTTGCTTGAAGAGATGAATAGCGAGACCGGTATGATGGACGGAAGCCGTTTCAGCCGTCTGCAAAGCAAAGCATTCAATTTGGATGACGAAGCGGACTTCAACCGGTTTGCCCGAGGGGAAGCGGTGAAGATACCTGTTCCCGGTTCGGACCGCCAGGTGGATTACGACCCTTGCAAACGCATCGGTGTCATGATAAGTAAGCAGGGTGCCAGCCGTTCGGTCGCTTTGGGTGCTTATGTATATGCCTTGAATCATTTATAAGAATGTAAAAATAAATACGCCATGAATACAAACTGTTTAATAACTCCGGTTCTCACCCTTCTGACAGGCTTGCTGGTTGTTTCCTGCTCGCCGGTGAAAGAAGAGAAGGCGGTTGCGGAGAACCTGTCCCAATATGTGGAACCGCGTATCGGGACGGCACATTGCCGCTGGTTCCATTTCACCCCCGGTGCGATGCCTTTCGGTATGGCGAAACCTGCTCCATCGACAAACGCCCATTTGGGGAATAACTCCGGCTGGGAAGCAACCGGCTATGACTATCGCGATACTTCCATTGAAGGTTTTCCCTGCCTACATGAGTTCCAGGTGGGTGGTATCGTCCTGATGCCGACGGTGGGTGAGTTGAAGACTGTCCCCGGTGCCGTGAATGATTCGACCGGAAGCGGTTACCGTTCTCGTTTCGATCATTCGGAAGAGATTGCCACTGCCGGTTATTATTCTGTGAATCTGCAAGACTACCATATCCGGGCAGAACTGACAGCCACCCCTCGTGTGGCTTTTCAGCGTTATACGTTCCCTGCTTCCGAAGAAAGCCGTATCCTGTTCGATATAGGTAACCGGCAGGGTGAAAGTGGTGCTGTGAAGGATGCCTCCGTTACGTTAAATGATGACGGGACGGTTGAAGGCTGGGTGATTACCTTGCCGGAATATGTAAAGAAATACCAGCCGGGCGCAACAGTGCCGTTGTATTTTTCTGCCCAGTTGGATAAACAGCCTTCCGGATACGGCACCTTCATCGGTGAAAAGGTACAGCCGGATGCAAAACAGGTTTCCGGAGTCGGTTCGGGATTATATCTTACCTATAAGACTGCGGAAGGAGAAAGCATTACTGCCAAGGTCGGCCTGTCGTATACCTCTGTGGAAAATGCTCGTCTGAACCGTGATACGGAAGCCCGCACGCTTACCTTTGACGAGGCGAAAGAGGCGGCTCACCGGCAATGGGAAAACTACCTCGGACGCATCCGGGTAGAGACACCGGTCAAAGAAGATAAGGTGAAATTCTATACCGGTCTTTACCATGCCCTGCTGGGACGCGGCCTTGCCAGCGATGTAAACGGAGCCTATCCCCGTAACGACGGTAGTGTAGGGCAGATACCTTTGGAAAATGGCAAGCCTGCCCATAACCTTTATAATACCGATGCAGCCTGGGGAGCGCAATGGAATCTTTCGCAAGTTTGGATTTTGGCTTATCCTGAATATGCATCCGATTATATCAGCAGTCATTTGCTGGTCTACAAAGATGCCGGATGGTTGGCAGATGGCTTGGCCAATAGCCGTTATGTATCGGGGGTAGGGACCAACCTGCTGACTACGATTCTGGCCGGGGCTTATCAGTGCGGTATCCGTGATTTCGATGTCGACCTGGCTTATGAGGCTTCTATTAAAAATGAACTCGACGGTACGAACCGTCCGCTGGGGGCCGGAAAGGTCGATACGGATAAGTTCCTTGAATACGGATATGTCCCCCATCTGGAAAATGGTAATGGTCCCGACGAGGCCTTTATGTTCTCCGCTTCCCATACATTAGAATATTCTTACAGTGCCTGGGCAGTCGCTCAATGGGCAAAGAAATTGGGTAAGACTGACGACTATGATAAACTGATGTGGCTGTCGAAAGGCTGGGAACGTATCTATGATCCGTCCACTAATTTTGTTCATCCGAAGAAGGCTGATGGAAGTTTCATTGATAACTTCAACCCGATGCAGGTGTGGCGCGGTTTCCAGGAAGGAAATGCCTGGCAGTACACGTTCTATGTGCCGCATGATGCGGCAGGTCTGGTCGGCAAAGTCGGAGCCGATGTTTTCAATCAGCGTCTCGACAGTATCTTTACTGTTTCCCGCGAGCTGATCTTCAGCGGTGGCACGGAGGTCGGAGCCTTTGCCGGTCTGCAAACTTTGTATAATCATGGCAACCAACCTTGCCTCCATATCTCCTGGCTGTTCAACGAGGCGGGACGTCCTTCGCTGACCCAGAAATGGGTACGTGCCATTCTGGACGAGTTCTATGGAACGGACGGTATTCATGGTTACGGTTACGGGCAGGATGAAGACCAGGGGCAGTTGGGTGCTTGGTATGCGATCGCTTCCCTGGGACTGTTCGATGTCAAAGGACTGACAGACCCGCAACCTTCTTTTGCTTTGGGCAGCCCTGTATTCGATAAAATAACGATTCAGCTGAATAATACATATTATAAAGGAAAAGAATTTGTTATCGAAGCAAAGAACAACAGCAAAGAAAACTATTACGTTCAACAGTATCGCCTGAATGGTAAAGTCTATCCAACTACCCGCATTCCTTTTGAAACAATTGCAGCGGGAGGACGTCTGGAACTGGATATGGGGAATCAGCCGGTAGATACATATAATGATTATTGAAAAAACAATACATACCATGAATAAACAAAATTCGAAAGCCATTTATCCCATCCTCTTCGGTTTCTTTGTGATGGGCTTTGCAGATGTTGTCGGCATAGCAACCAACTATGTAAAGGTAGACTTCTCCCTGTCTGATACGTTGGCAAACCTGATTCCGATGATGGTTTTCCTTTGGTTCGCCCTGTTTTCTATTCCGACAGGAGTTATGATGGGAAAGCTCGGACGACGTAACACGGTGGTCATCGCGTTGGCTGTTACAGCCCTGGCGATGTTGCTGCCTCTGTTCTTTTATGACTTTGCCTGCATCCTGCTGGCCTTTGCCTTGTTGGGGATCGGTAATACTATTTTACAGGTTTCTCTGAATCCGATGGTGGCTAATGTAGTTAGTCCGGACCGTATTACGAGTGTCCTGACTCTGGGGCAATTTATCAAGTCGATTTCCTCTTTCCTCGGCCCGATCATTGCCGGGGCGGCTGCCTCTTTCTGGGGTGACTGGAAATTGATATTCCTTGTTTACGCAGTAACGACACTGATCTCTACGATCTGGCTGATCTCCACGATCCCGGGAAAGGAAAAGCTGGAAGAGGCCGGGGCTACCTTTGCTACCACCTTATCCCTGTTCAAGGATAAATATATCGTATCCCTGTTCCTGGGGATCCTTTTTATTGTCGGTATAGATGTCGGCTTGAACACTACTATCCCCAAGTTGCTGATGGAACGGACAGGTATGCCCGTTTCCGAAGCCGGACTGGGTACCAGCCTTTATTTTGCCGCCCGTACGGTCGGTTCGTTTGCCGGAGCTTTCCTGCTGGCGAAACTCTCCGGTGCCCGCTTCCTGAAATATAGTATGTTTGTTGCGATAGCAGCATTTGTCTTGTTGTTGCTGGTTCCGGATATGTGGAGCATGTTTGTTATGATCGTTATCGTAGGGTTGGCATGTGCGAATGTCTTTTCGATCATCTTCTCATACGCCCTTCAGCACAAGCCGGAACGGGCAAATGAAATATCCGCCCTGATGATTATGGGAGTATCCGGTGGTGCCCTGATAACGCCGTTGATGGGAATTGTAGCCGATGGTTTCGGGCAGGTTGCCGGATTGTCCATCCTCCTGCTTTGCATCCTTTATATTTGTATAATCTCTTTTAGAATCGATAAAAAATAGATGCTTATGAAAACGCTTAAAACCTTATTCCTGACAGGGCTGGCATTGTTTGCTATGTCATCTTTTGCCTGGAGCGCTTCGACCGCTCCGCCGGGGATCGAGACGCATCTCTTTCCCGTTTTGTATAAAACTGCGAAAGGCCCGGTACAGAAAGTACGGGTTACGGTAAAACACGAAGGAGCCTCCGCCAATGCAACGATTACCCTGGGCGATCAGTCCCGGAAAGTGAAATTGAATGACGGGCCGAATCCCTTCTTTTTTGAGATACCGCAGGTACAGTCTACCGTGCAGTTGCCTCTGACAGTAACTGTCGGTAAGGAGCAAGAATCTGCCCGGGTGGAAGTAAAACCTGTCCGTCACTGGCAGATGAATATGGTGCAGCATACGCATACCGATATCGGTTACACCCGTTCGCAAACCGAAATCCTGGCAGAACATCTCCGCTACATCGACTATGCGCTCGACTATTGCGATGCTACCGATAATTACCCCGACTTTGCCAAGTTCCGCTGGACCTGCGAAATCGCCTGGGCCGTTAGCGAATACCTGAAATGCCGCCCTGCCGAACAGATCGCCCGCCTGAAAAAGCGGGTAGCCGAAGGACGCATCGAACTGGCTGCCATGTATCTGAACTTCGACGAATTGCCCGACGAACAGACATTGGCCGCCTCCCTCTACCCGTTGAAGGCTTTCCGTGAAGCTGGAATGAAAGCGGAAGTCGCTATGCAGAACGATGTGAACGGTATCGGCTGGTGCTTCACTGAATTTTTTGCCGATGCAGGTGTGAAATATGTCAATATGGGAACACACGGTCATCGTGCCTTGATCTGTTTCGACATACCGACCGTATTCTGGTGGCAGTCTCCTTCCGGGAAAAAGGTGTTGACTTATCGTGCCGAACATTACAACCAGGGAAACTTCTTCGGTATCCACACCGATAACTTCGAGCAGTTCGAAGAACGCGTCCTGAATTATCTGGGTGAAATGGAAGCCAAGAACTATCCGTACGATATCGTTGCCGCCCAGCACTCCGGTTATTTTACCGATAATTCGCCCCCTTCGACCAAGAGTTGCGAGATGCTGATGAAGTGGAATGAGAAATACGAATGGCCCAAACTCCGCACGGCAGTTGCCAGCGAGTTTATCAAAGATGTAGAGACGAACTATGCCGATAAGATACAGACTATCCGTGGCGCATGGCCTGACTGGTGGACAGACGGTTTTGCTTCCGGTGCCCGTGAAGCGGCTATTTCCCGTATCACTCATTCGGACATTATCGCCAACCAGGCAGGTCTGTCTTTTGCCGGTATGCTGGGAGCCAAACTTCCTGCCCAGATCGGTAACCAGATAGACGACATCAACAAGGCCCTGCTGTTTTATGATGAACATACATTCGGTTACAGCGAAAGCGTCCGTAATGCCTATTGCAAGGAAACCTGGGAGCAGCGTTCCCTGAAACAATCGTATGCCTGGGAGGCTTACCGTCATTCCGGTTTGCTGGGAGAAGTGACGATGGGATTGTTGCAGTCTTTCGTGCCGAAAGCCGAATATCCCTCGGTGGCTGTCTTCAATACGTTGAACTGGACATATAGCGGTATAGCCAAAGTGTATATCGATCACCAGATATTACCTCGCGAAAAAGCCTTTGAAATAGTGGATGCTTTCGGGAATATCATTCCTGCGCAACCGGCGGAAAGCCGTTCGGACGGTACTTACTGGTCGCTTTACGTGAAAGACGTACCTGCCTTTGGGTATGCCCAATATTATATAAAGGTAAAAGACGAGCCTCGTCCTGCCGTGCAATTGGCAGATAAATTGGAGAATGCTCATGTCGAGAATCCCTGGTATGCCATCGACTTCAATACTCGCAAGGGAACCATCAGTAAACTGTTCGACAAGGAACTGAACAAGGAGCTGACTACCCCGAATGCCGAGTGGGAACTGGGCGAATTTATCTACGAGATCATCGACAGCCGTCATCCGATGGAACAGTACCGCGCACCGCAATTCCTTCGCCGCCGTCCCGAACGGATCCGTTTCGAGCGTTACGAAAAGGGAGCGATCTGGGATACGTATCGTTTCCGTGGCGAGACCGTTGCCGGTCGTGAACCGAACAACCTGATGGTCGAGTTCCGTGTATTCAATGTGACAAAGAAGATCGATATTGTTTACCGTCTGCGTAAAAAAGCCATTACCGATCCCGAAGCTGTCTATATCTCGTTCCCGTTTGAGGTGAATCAGGGTAAGATATTCCTGGATGTTCCCGGCGGAACGATCGAAGCGGGTGTAGACCAGATTCCCGGTTCATCGAACGACTGGTACACCGTCCAGAACTTTGCTACGGCGCGTAACAGCGAATCGCAGGTCGTGATGGGCAGTCCTGAAATACCGTTGATGCAGTTCGGGGCAATCAACACCGGACGCTATAAAGCCGGTGCCGTTCCTCAGTCCACCAATATGTATTCCTGGCTGATGAACAACTATTGGGTAACCAATTTCAATGCCGACCAGATGGGTGAACTGCAATGGAGTTACTTTATCAATTCAAGCAAAGACAACTCGATTGGTTATGCCACCCGTTTTGCCTGGGAGAACCGCATCCCGTTCCTGACCCGCGTATTGCCGGCGGGAGCGAAGGGAAGCAAAGTCGTATCTCCTGCTTCCGTGTTCAATATCTCATCCGACAACCTGTTGCTGGTGAATATGAAACCTGTTGAAGGAGAGAATGCCGTGATGCTTCAGTTGCGCGAGATTGCAGGAAAACCGGCTGAATTTGCCGTTACTTCCGATAAGGTCAACTTTACGAAAGTCACTGTTTGTGATGTAGTGGGAGACCCGGTTGCCGGAAATGCAACAACAGACTTTGTCCCCTGGGAGAATAAGTTTATAAAACTTTCCTGGTAATCTATCTGTAAGATAAAGCGATGCCACTTATGAAACTATCCTTCTGTAATAAAGGATTTTCATAAGTGGCATCGCTTTATTATTATGACCCGGTAAATAAATGGTTGAAATGCCGGAAACAATGTTTCCGGGGACCTGACCCACCGTCGAAATGGAATTTACAATGTTTCTGGGGACTTGCCCCACCGACGAAATGGAATTTACAATGTTTCTGAGGACCTGACCCACCGACGAAGTGGAATTTACAATGTTTCCGGGAGGTCGACAGTGGGTTATCTCCCCGGAAACATTGTTTCTCGTAAAGGCACTCACTTCCCGGATTATTATGTAAAGAGCCCCTTTATGTGATTTTGTATGTGAATTAAAGATATTTGTATTCTTTCTCTTCCGGATTGTCTTTATCTTTGTGTGATTAATGAATTTGATGATTTGGCTTCATTTAAACATATAAATTCAACCCAAAATAAGAAAACATGAATAAGAAAAATGTATTGGCTATTGCTTTGGTCGCGATGACGGCCTGGATTGGAAAGCCGGCTATGGCAGCTCCCGGTAACGACGCCTTTGATCCGGTAGAGTATGCAATGCCGTTGATGGGAACTCAATCGAGCTTTGAACTATCGACAGGAAACACTTATCCCGCCATTGCCCGTCCCTGGGGGATGAACTTCTGGACTCCCCAGACAGGAAAGATGGGAGACGGATGGCAGTATGTATATACCGCAAATAAGATAAGAGGATTCAAACAAACCCACCAGCCGAGCCCGTGGATCAACGATTACGGACAGTTTGCCATTATGCCTGTTGTGGGCGCTCCTGAATTTGACCAGGATAAACGTGCCAGCTGGTTCTCCCATAAGAGTGAAGTGGTGAAACCTTATTATTATAAAGCCTATCTGGCCGATCACGATGTGATAACGGAGCTGACTCCGACCGACCGTGCCGCTCTGTTCCGTTTCACCTTCCCGGAAAACGACCATTCTTACATAGTGGTAGACGCGTTGGATAACGGTTCTTATATCAAAGTCATTCCGGAAGAAAACAAAATTATCGGTTACTCTACCAAGAATAGCGGCGGTGTTCCCGAGAACTTCAAGAACTACTTTATTATCGAATTCGATAAACCTTTTACCTACGAAGCGACGTTTGCCGACAACACGCTGAAGGAAGGTTCGAAAGAACAAACTTCCAGCCATGTGGGTGCCGTGATCGGTTTCAAGACGAAGAAAGGCGAAATCGTTCAGGCCAAGGTGGCTTCTTCCTTCATCAGCTTCGACCAGGCTGCCATCAATATGAAAGAATTGGGTAATGATAATTTCGATACCCTGGTTTCTAAAGGCAAACAAGCCTGGAACGATGTCTTGGGTAAGATCGAGGTAGAAGGCGGAACATTGGACCAGTACCGTACGTTCTATTCATGTATGTACCGTTCACTGCTTTTCCCGCGTAAGTTTTATGAGATCGATGCAGCCGGAAATGTAGTTCACTACAGTCCGTACAACGGAGAAGTATTACCCGGTTATATGTTTACCGATACCGGTTTCTGGGATACGTTCCGTGCACTGTTCCCGTTCCTGAACCTGATGTATCCGTCTATGAACAAGGAGATGCAGGAAGGTCTGATCAATACCTATAAGGAAAGCGGCTTCTTCCCCGAATGGGCAAGTCCGGGACACCGTGGTTGCATGGTGGGTAACAACTCGGCTTCCATCCTGGTAGATGCTTATATGAAGGGTGTAAAGGTCGATGACCTGGAAACGATGTACAAAGGCCTGATCCACGGAACAGAAAACGTACACCCGACTGTGTCTTCCACCGGCCGTCTGGGACATGAGTATTACAACAAACTGGGATATGTGCCTTACGATGTCAAGATCAATGAAAACGCAGCCCGTACGCTGGAATATGCTTATAACGACTGGTGTATTTATCAGATCGCCAAAGAACTGGGCCGTCCGAAGAAAGAACTCGACCTGTATGCTAAACGTGCCATGAATTATAAGAATCTGTATGACAAGGAAAGCAAGCTGATGCGCGGAAAGAATGCCGACGGTACTTTCCAGTCACCGTTCTCTCCGTTGAAGTGGGGGGATGCTTTCACCGAAGGCAACAGTTGGCATTATACCTGGTCTGTCTTCCACGATCCGCAGGGACTGATCGACCTGATGGGTGGCAAAGACTCTTTTGTGATGATGCTTGATTCTGTATTTGCCGTTCCGCCATTGTTCGACGATAGTTACTACGGACAGGTAATCCATGAGATCCGCGAAATGCAGATCATGAACATGGGTAACTATGCACATGGCAACCAGCCGATCCAGCATATGATCTACCTGTATAACTACGCCGGACAACCCTGGAAAGCGCAGTACTGGGTACGTGACGTAATGAATAAGATGTACACTCCGACACCTGACGGTTATTGCGGTGACGAAGACAACGGACAAACTTCCGCCTGGTATGTATTCTCAGCCCTGGGATTCTATCCGGTGGCTCCGGGTACTACGCAGTATGTGTTGGGCGCCCCGTTGTTTAAGAAGGCAACACTGCATTTCGAGAACGGGAAGAACCTGGTGATCAACGCTCCCGAAAACAGCGACAAGAATATCTATATCGAGTCGATGTCATTCAACGGCGTGAATTATACCAAGAACTATCTCGACCACAACGAACTGCTGAAAGGCGGTGTCCTCGATATTAAGATGGGCGACAAACCCAACCTGAACAGAGGTGTTAACCCGGAAGACTTCCCTTATTCATTCTCAGTGGATGAAAAGAAGAAAAAATAAATACTGAATTGAATACTAAGATGAAATTAAACAAAAAAATCAAGACATCTGTTGCCTTGCTGGCTTCAGCTTTTTTACTGGCCTCCTGCGCTGCCGGAGGAGGTCTCCCGTCGGAGCAGAAAAGCCCGGTAGACTATGTCAATCCCTATATGGGAAACATCAGTCACTTGCTGGTGCCTACCTATCCGACCGTACATTTACCTAACAGTATGCTCCGTGTCTATCCGGAGCGTGCCGACTTTACAGGTGATATGTTGAGCGGGTTGCCGGTTATCGTAACCAGCCACCGCGGAAGTTCTGCTTTTAATCTGAGTCCGTATCAGGGAGAAGAATCCGGATTGAAGCCGGTTATCAATTACAGTTATGACCATGAGAAGATCTATCCGTATCGTTACCAGGTATATCTGGACGATAATAATATAGATGTAGACTTCGCCCCTTCGCATCAGAGTGCCGTCTATGGCATCACTTTTGAAGGAGAAGGGCCTGCCTATCTGATCTTCAACAGCCGTAACGGACAGTTGAAGAGCGATGGAAAGAGCGTCAGCGGTTACCAGTTCGTAGACCGGAAGACGAAAGTCTATCTCTATGCCGAAACAGACAAAGCTCCGCAACAATGTGGTGTATTGGGAGATAACACCGTGAAATACGGTGAAACATCGGTAGAAGGTAAAGACGCTGCCCTTGTCCTCTCTTACGGAAATGACGTAAAGAAACTCGGTGTGCGCTACGGTATCTCCTTCATCAGCGAAGACCAGGCAAAGAAGAACCTCGAACGTGAGATTGCTGCCTATGATGTGGACGTTGTAGCCAAGATCGCCCGCAACGACTGGAACGATGCCCTCGGCAAAATCCAGACGCAAGGCGGAACCAACGACGACAAGACCGTATTCTATACCTCTTTATACCGTTGCTACGAACGTCCGGTCAACCTGAGCGAAGACGGCCGTTACTACAGTGCCTTCGACGGTCAGATCCATGAAGACGGCGGTCGTCCGTTCTATACCGACGACTGGATCTGGGATACCTACCGTGCAACCCATCCGTTGCGTATCCTGATCGACAATGAACGTGAGAGTGATATCATCAATTCCTTCCTGTTGATGGCGGAACAGATGGGTACGAACTGGATGCCGACCTTTCCGGAAGTGACCGGCGACTCCCGCCGTATGAACTCCAACCATGCCGTTGCCACCGTGATCGATGCCTGGAAGAAAGGCCTGCGTGGCTTCGACCTGGAAAAGGCCTATATCGCTTCAAAGAAAGGTATCGAAGAGAAAACCCTGATCCCCTGGTCGGCTGCTCCTGCCGGATGGTTGGACGATTTCTATAAGGAACACGGTTATATCCCCGCATTGAAACCCGGCGAAAAGGAAACGGTAGCCAACGTCTCTATCTGGGAAAAACGCCAGCCGGTAGCCGTTACGCTGGGAACAGCCTACGACCAATGGTGTCTCTCGCAGATCGCCGCCGAACTGGGCAAGGAAGATGAAGCCAAACATTACCTGCGCGAATCCTACAACTACCGCAACCTGTTCAACCCCGATACCCGTTTCTTCCATCCGAAGGATAAGGACGGCAAATTCATCGAACCGATGGATTACCGTTATGACGGTGGCCTGGGTGCCCGCGATTATTACGATGAGAACAATGCCTATGTGTATCGTTGGGACGTACAGCATAACATCGGCGACCTGATCTCTATGATCGGTGGTGACAAAGCATTTGTTTTGGATCTCGATTCCATGTTCAACGAACCGCTCGGCATGTCCAAATGGAGTTTTTATTCCTTCCTTCCCGACCATACCGGCAACGTAGGTATGTTCTCGATGGCTAACGAACCGAGTTTGCATATCCCGTATCTGTATAACTATGCCGGCCAGCCCTGGAAGACTCAGAAACGTATCCGTACGCTGTTGAACCAGTGGTTCCGTAACGATGTGATGGGTGTTCCCGGTGATGAAGACGGCGGTGGTATGTCTGCTTTCGTTGTGTTCAGCCAGATGGGATTCTATCCGGTTACTCCCGGTTCGCCTACCTATAATATAGGTAGCCCGGTATTTACCGATGTAAAGATCGACCTGGGTAACGGAAATACGTTTGAGATCAAAGCAAACAACGCTTCCGAAGAAAACAAATATGTGCAGTCGGCCCGCCTTAACGGCGAAGTCCTGAACCAGCCCTGGTTCCAGCACAGCGACATTGCCCAAGGCGGTCTGCTTGAACTTGAAATGGGCCCGAGAGCCAATAAAGAGTGGGGGACAAAGACACCTCCGCCTTCAGCAGCTCCGATGCCTCAATAATGATTTTCTTTCCGGATTTGATCTGGAATTCTTAAAATAAAATCAGCCAGGTAGCATATGGGTTTGCTACTTGGCTGATTTTTTTTGATATTCTGTTGTGGTCGATATTAATTGGTTGGTTGTTTCCGCTTTATACGGATAAATGTTTATCTTTGTTCAACAACTAGATAAAAGTTAAAATAGCGTATAATGATGAGTCGTAAATTACCGATAGGAATACAAGATTTTGAAGATATTCGGAATGGGAACTATTTGTATGTCGATAAAACAGCATTGATTTATGAATTGGTGATGAAGGGAAAGCCTTATTTTCTCAGTCGTCCCCGTCGTTTCGGAAAGAGTTTACTGATTTCTACATTGGAGGCCTATTTTCAAGGAAAAAAAGAACTATTTGAAGGTTTGGCCATTGAAAAATTAGAACAGGAGTGGAATACTTATCCGGTGTTGCATCTTGATTTGAATGCCCGTAAATATGAAACGGAAGCAGATCTGGTAGCTATTTTAAATCAATATTTGGAAATGTGGGAAGCTGTTTACGGAGATGAAATGAAATTGCGTGTTCCGGAAGAACGTTTCTTTTATGTTATTCGTCGTGCTTGGGAACAAACCGGGCGTCAGGTAGTTGTTTTGATCGACGAATACGATAAACCTCTTTTGCAGGCGATTAATAATGAATCTTTGATGGAAGCCTATCGGCGTACGATGAAAGCGTTCTATGGCGTTCTCAAAAGTGCTGACCGTTACTTGCGTTTTGTATTCCTGACCGGTGTCACTAAATTTGCACAAGTAAGCGTTTTTAGTGATTTGAACCAACTTAATGATATAAGCCTCGACTATAATTATGCAACTCTTTGCGGTATAACACATCAAGAGTTAACTGCGAACTTGCGTCCCGAATTGGAACAGCTAGGTCAAATGCAGTCACTGACATGGGAAGAAACAGTTGAAATGATGGTGAAGCAATACGACGGCTACCACTTTCATCCGAACCGGGAGGGAGTGTTTAATCCTTTCAGTACGTTAAGTGCATTAGACAAAAGAGAGTTTGGCGATTATTGGTTCCAGACCGGAACTCCCACCTTTTTGGTAGAGTTATTGAAGAAAAGTGAATACGACCTTCGTCTTTTGATCGATGGTGTAGAGACACAAGCATCGGCTTTTACCGAATACCGTGCTGAACGGAACAACCCGATCCCGTTAATCTATCAAAGCGGATATCTGACAATCAAAGAATACGATGCTCGTTTTAAACTCTATAAACTGGAATTTCCAAACGAAGAAGTGCGTTACGGATTCCTAAACTTTATCACTCCTTTCTATTCTTCCATCACTGAAGAAGCAAGAGGCTTCTATATCGGTAAATTTGTCCATGAACTGGAGTCCGGCGATGTCGATGCTTTTATGCGACGTATGCGTGCTTTTTTTGCGGATTTCCCTTATGAATTGAATGACAAGACAGAGCGTCATTACCAGGTTGTCTTTTATCTGATCTTTAAATTGATGGGGCAGTTCTGTGATGCAGAGGTCCGTAGTGCCAAAGGCCGTGCGGATGCAGTTGTCAAAACCGGAGAATATATTTACGTTTTCGAATTTAAGTTGGACGGAAGTATAGAAGATGCTTTACAACAAATAAACGATAAAGGATACCTGTTACCTTATCAAATAGATCATCGTAAACTGATAAAAGTCGGTGTTTCGTTCGATCGGAAAGAACGAAATATCGGAGAATGGGGAATCTTCCATGATCTCCAATAGCTTCCTAACCTTAACCGATTTGGCTATAAAGATTAAAATCATGCTGAGAGTGCAAAAACTAATTTAGGTAAACTTTCTTTATAAATAATATTCAATAATTGACAAGGTGAAAGTGAAATGACTAGAAAAAACGATCGTTTTTTCTAGTCATTTATTCGTGTGCAAAATTATTCTTTATAATCCAATAATCAAAGCCTTTTCAGAATTATTATGACCTTAATTATCAATATTTCTCCTCTGATTTATACAAAATCTCTGTTAATCAATGATTAATGATTTTAAACAGAAAAAGGATGACTAGAAAAAACGATCGTTTTTTTTAGTCATCCTTTTCTTTGTGTAGGCTTTGAAAAACAAGCGATAATCGTCAGTTCAATTATGGGACTGACGAGCATTTTTATAACATATAACTAGTATTAATGTGTTGAAAATCAAAGATTTTATTATCCTCTTCTCGAAGCAAAAATACTTCAATCGCTGGGTAATCTTTTTTATAGACCTGTTTTTCTCGGTTTTATCCACTTTTTTAGTATTTGCGACCCTTGGCAATATTTTGAAAATAAGTCTGCCGGTACGTGAGTTTATTTATATAAATCTCTTTTCCATCCTATGCAGTACAATTTGTTTTCTTTCCTGCCAGACCTATAAAGGTGTCATTCGTCATTCAACTTTTACAGAGACGGGGCGTATTGCTATTGCCTCTTTTGTGAAAGCTACTTTGATGATTGTAGCCCTTTCCTGTTTTATCCACTCGTTATCTTTTCTTCAAATCTTTTTAGGAGGTTTGCTTGATTTATTCCTGACTTTCTTTATTCTGACAACGTTTCGTGCTTTATTAATAATGATGTATAGCATGATAGTTAGAAGTATTGCTTCCAATAATGAGAAGTTATTAATTTATAGGGAAGAAGGTACATCATCAAGCTCATCTGTAATTTCTCTATGGAAACAATCCGATAGTTGTCAGATTGGAGGATATATACGAATAGGGGAGAGAAGTAAAATTCGTATAGGAGGCTATCCCGTTTATTCTGTCAAGAATCAGATGGAATTTAATGCTTTAGTGGATCGAAAAGGGATCAAGACGATTTTGTTTACCGACTATCATGTCGTAAAAGCAGAAAGTGAACGTCTGGTGCGTTATTGCGAGAAAAAAAAGATTCGTATGTTGGTATTTTCAGCAATGAACGAGTTAAAAAGCAGAACAGTCAACCTGCATAATTTACCTGAGATTCGTATTGAAGACCTGTTAGGGCGTGATGAAATAAATATCAATCTAAAAAAAATAGCAGGTGAATTAAAAGGAAAAGTTACGCTGGTTACAGGAGCTGCCGGTTCTATCGGTAGTGAACTTTGTCGTCAACTATGTAAATTAGGATTAAAGCAATTGATCTTGTTTGATAGTGCCGAGACACCTATGCATACTCTTCGTCTGGAGTTGGAAGATCGATATCCGGAAGTTGTTTTCACTCCGATTATGGGAGATGTCCGGATGTTGGCTCGAGTGGAAAGTGTTTTTAAACGATTCCATCCTCAGTATGTTTTTCATGCGGCAGCCTATAAACATGTTCCCTTGATGGAAGAAAACCCTTGCGAAGCTGTGCACACCAACGTCCAGGGAACCTGTAATATGGCAGACATGTCTGTAAAATATGATGTAGACAAATTTATCATGATCTCTACGGACAAGGCGGTTAACCCTACGAATGTGATGGGAGCCTCCAAACGTTTGGCCGAAATCTATGTACAAAGTCTGAGTATTGCGATAAATAAAGGAATCCATCCTGGTAAAACTCGATTTATCACTACTCGTTTTGGGAATGTATTAGGGAGCAATGGTTCTGTTATTCCTCGTTTTCGTGACCAACTGGCAAAAGGAGGTCCTTTGACCGTCACTCATCCCGACATCATCCGTTATTTTATGACAATTCCGGAGGCCTGTCGTCTTGTTTTGGAAGCTGCATTTATGGGAGAAGGGAACGAGATTTTTGTGTTTGATATGGGGACTCCGGTAAAGATAGCCGATCTGGCACGTCGAATGATAGAGTTGGTAGGTCTTATTCCCGACAAAGACATTGAAATAAAATATACCGGTCTTCGTCCGGGTGAGAAATTGTATGAAGAGTTGTTGGCAACTAAGGAAAATACGCTTCCTACCATAAATGCTAAAATTTTCCGTGCGAAAGTGCGTGAATATGATTTTGCCGAGATATCAGCCGGTATTGATCATTTAATAGATTTGGCAATCCAAGTAGAAAAGTTGGAAACCGTAAAAATGATGAAATCGATCGTGCCGGAGTTTATAAGTCGGAATTCGGAGTATGAGAAACTGGATTGGGAATCCAAGGTCAAATTAGAGTAAGGATTAAAAAGAAGAATAATAGATATATTTACTTAATAAAATGGTAAAGCAGGTACGTTATTAGAAGATAAATCAAGAAAAGTAAATAGTTTACGAAAAACGAAAAAAAGGATTAGGAAAAACGGTCGAAAGTTTGTTCCTTTGCAAAAGAATAAACTAGGAAAGGAGAATTATCATGAATAGTAGCATAGAAATCTATATTGAGCAATTTGGTCCTATACGTGACTCACGGATAGAACTAAAACCGTTCATGGTGTTTTCCGGAGAATCGGGGACTGGTAAAAGTTACACAGCTCTGCTTGTTCATTATATATATAAGGTGTTATGTGATAACGAAAAATTCGACTTTTTTGTTCAGAACGGAGTTTCGTATGACAAGCATAAAGAGCAATTGCCCGATGCAAACCAAGGGTTCCTGTATGAGTTTACACTGCAAGAGTTTGAAGCGTGGTGTAGTCAGTCTGTCATCAAATACGTGGGAAAGATGGTCGGGAATTATTCTTTAACCGGAAAAGTTTCTATCAAATTCAATGGACTTCCGACTGACTCGTATAGATTCAGCTATACCAAGGAGGTATTAGAGAGGGATGGTGAGATGATATATTACGATACGGTGTTGATGAACAATGGATTACCTCTTCGTCTCCCATATAATTCAACAGGATGGAATGGAGTTCCTTATGCGATTCTTTTTACTGAATATATAAAATCAATATTCGGAATCAGTCAGAACGATACGTTTCTGTTGCCTCCTTCCCGTGGAGGTATAGTCTGCTTGAATGATATCGGTAGGAATGCCTTGACAGGAATGTACCAAGAATTTATGTGGAATTTGTCTGAATTAAAGGCTGTTGAACCCAAAAGTGAAACAAACGATGAGGATTATTCTGCGTTGAGCCGAGAATTGATAGATGGAAAAATCAATTTTCGTAACAATGATTTGTATTATGAGCAGCAATCCAACAACGAAATACCCATCATGGCGAGTGCAGCTTCTATAAAGGAACTTGCCCCGTTTGTGATTATGCTCCAAAAAGGATTAGTAGGTCTTTACTCTATTATGTTCGAAGAACCGGAAACAAATCTTCATCCGGAACTTCAGATAAAGGTTGCTGATATATTGGCTCAGCTTTTGCATACGAAATGTCGTTTCCAGGTGACTACTCACAGTGATTATTTTCTTCGCCGGATTAACGACCTGCTCCGTTTGGATTTGTTGAAGAAGAAATGCGGTAAGGATGAATATGAAACTTTCTGTCGTGAACACCATTATAATCCGGAAGTGACGATCCCGGCTAAACTCGTAAATGCTTATTACTTCAAACGCAATTCGGACAAGACGGTTCGTGTGGTGTTACAAGACCCCACAAGCGGAATACCGTTTGATACATTCCGATCTGTATTGGACAATCAGTTGACAGACAGTTCATTCGTTTACGACAAAATATGCGAACTGGATGAAACGGCTGATTGATGAATATAACAATCTATACCCAAACTACGCATCAACCGGTGTGGTAGAGGTGAGTCATACCTTTGATGAGACAAATAACAGTGGTAAGCCTGACACATTACAACACTTGACCGTGAATGGAATGAATGGCATTGTCATTCCAAGCGTAATCGTGAAGGACCATACGTCCCTTTTCTCGAAAGCCGGTTCAAACGAAGTCTTAAAAGAAGATTGTGACGGTATATTTTTCACAGAACGGAACGAACAGAAATACATTTATCTGTGTGAACTGAAAAGTTCATTTTCCACACAACAAATAAGTAAGGCGAAAAACCAGATTGTCGGTTCGTACCTTAAACTTCATTCTTTATTGAGTTTGTTGCAGTCGTATAACCCGGATGAATGGACAGTAAAAGGGGTTATCGCATCTTTTATTCCTAAGGATGAACAGCAGGCCTATCTATTGAAAAAAAAAGAGGAAGGCAATAATGTATGTGGTTTTTGCTATAACCTCAATAGAGATAAAAGATACCATATGCCCAAGATGGATTGCTGTAAGTTTTATTCTCCTATGAAAGTGCCGGATTTGACATTGCATTATGTATCCGTACCAGACAAAAGTGCGAGTTTTGCAGTGGATTTCAATGAGTTGTTATAGACTCATAAGATTATATTTGATTAGTATATAATCTCAATCATGTATAAAAATTTCTGTAAGTCCTCAAATTAGGGCATATCTATGCCTTTATCCTAGAGGCAAATTTATATTTAATCATGTCTGCTACATCAGAAAATAACAAGCGGATAGCGAAGAACACGCTATTCCTTTATCTGCGTATGCTTCTGATCATGGGGGTGACGCTGTACACCAGTCGGGTCGTGCTACAGATATTGGGAGTAGAGGATTTCGGTATTTATAACGTGGTAGGAGGAATCGTGATACTTTTCACGTTTGTCAATAATGCCATGATTATTTCCACGCAACGGTTCTTGAATTATGAGTTGGGACGTGAAGATTTGGTGGCGACTCGGCGTGTATTCTCGGCCAGTGTCACGATCCATCTGGGGATAGCGTTGCTGACGTTGGTGTTAGCTGAGACTGTAGGGTTGTGGTTCTTGGAGCATTATATCCAATATCCTTTGGATAGGGAACGGGCGGTGATGCTAACCTATCAATTCACGATATTGACTACTTGCGTCAATATCATGCGTACTCCTTATAATGCAGTCATTATTGCCCATGAACGGATGGCGTTCTATGCTTATATCAGCGTGATTGAGGCTGTGCTTCGTCTATTGATAGTTTATTTGTTGGTTTGGGTCTCTTGGGACCGTTTGATCTTTTACTCGTTCTTAATGTTTGTCGTGCTGGCATTGGTGTTGGTTTGTTATTATCTGTATTGCAGACGATCGTTTGCTGTATGTCATTATCGTTTCTTTTGGGACAAGGGGGTATACTGTGAGTTGTTGGGATTCTCTGGTTGGAGTCTGTTCGGGGGAGTGGCCAATATGGGAGCTTCGCAGGGATTGAATATCTTACTGAATCTTTTTTTCGGTGTGACGGTGAATGCAGCCATGGGCATTGCCAATCAGGTACAAACAGCGGTCTATAGTTTTGTGGGTAATTTTCAAACGGCATTCAACCCTCAGATCGTGAAATCTTATGCGTCAGGCGATCATAGTTATTTCATCGATTTGATCATGCGTACCTCGAAATATTCCTATTTTTTGCTGTTCGTCATCTCTTTGCCGTTTTATATCTGTTGCGAGGAGGTGTTGTCGCTATGGTTGGAGGAGGTACCAGCACATACGGTATCATTTTGTCGCTTGATGATATTGTTTTCCTTGCTGGATGCTTTACAAGGTCCGCTCTGGGTATCGGTACAAGCCACAGGAAAGATTCGTAACTACCAGATACTGATGAGCGTGATAATCTTGGCCAACCTGCCTATCAGTTATTTATTTTTGAGGATGGGGTATGTACCGGAGGTGGTATTGACGATCCGTTGTTTATTGAATTTCTTGATCTTGTTCATTCGGCTTTGGTATTTGCGACGTTTGTATGGTTTTCCCGTGTGTAGGTATTTGCAGGAAGTGGTTGGTCGGGTAATTATGGTAACAACCGTTGTTTATCCTATTGTCTATTTGCCTTTGGGGACAATGGGTTTTGTTTGGAAAATTATTCTGTTAGGGATAATTTCTTTTTTGATGGATGGTTGGGCTATGTATTATTTGGGTTTGGATTACAAAGAACGAAAACTATTGATGACCCAGTTAAAGAAGATCTATGAAAAATGTAAATGAAATAAAAAATTGTTATGGCTGTGGTGTATGCGCTACGGTCTGCGGTAAAAAGATCATTGAGATTGGATTGAATAAAGAGGGTTTCTATGAACCGAGGGTTATTGATCCAGATCGATGTGTAGACTGTGGTTTATGTTTGGATGTATGTTCATTTTTACAACAAGAGCCGTCTTTACTACATACTGAGATTCACAGTTATGCAGCTTGGAGTAAAGATGTGGCTGTACGGAGAAAGTGCTCTTCTGGTGGTATAGGTTTTGAGTTGGGGCGAACTCTGATAGAGGAAGGCTATAAGGTATGCGGTGTGCGTTATGATGCAGAACGGGCAAGGGCCGAGCATTACATAGCTACGACCATGGAGGAATTGATACCTAGTATAGGTAGTAAATATAGACAGAGTTATACGGTTGATGGCTTTAAAGCCATCAACCGAAAAGAAAAATATCTGGTGACAGGTACGCCTTGCCAGATAGATTCTTTCCGTAGGTATATTCAAAAGTTCAATGTAGAAGATAATTTTGTTTTAATGGACTTTTTCTGCCATGGTGTCCCCTCTATGCGTTTATGGCAAAAGTATCTTCAGGAGGTGGAGAAATTAACAGGGGAGGTCACTTATGTCTCGTGGCGTAATAAATTCACGGGTTGGCATGATAGCTGGGCGATGGCGATAGACGGTAAAGAGCGTGGGGGGGAGGTGGATTGGCATGATTCATACAATCTGTTAATAAGGGAAAAAAAAAGTTTCTATAATTCAAGATTGTCTCAAGGAGACAGTTTCTACCGCTTCTTTTTAAGCGATGCTTGTTTGGGCAAGGCTTGCTATGAGAGGTGCAAATATAAGTATGACTGTTCGGCTGCGGATATTCGTATTGGTGATTTATGGGGGAATACCTATAAATCGAATGAGGATGGCGTGAGTGCGGCGGTTACTTTCACAGAAAAGGGAAATAAGATATTGCGTTCTTGTGGTTGTGAGTTGATAGAACATCCTTTTAATGTTGTTGCGGAAGGACAGATGAAAAAATGTCCTCGTAGACCAAGGTTGCGGTCATGGATTCTTGTGCGTTTTTGTTCTGACCACTCGTTACGATCTACGTTGATCATGTATAAGTTATGCTGTTTGCCGAAACGAATCATAAACAAATTAATCAGAATATTGAAATGGGAAAAGTAGTGGGAATACTCTCCATGCAAAGGGTCTTAAACTATGGTTCTTTTTTACAGGCGTATGCTTTAAAACAGTTGTTGCTACAAAATGGAGCGGATGAGGTTTATTTTATAGATATAGAGAAAGGCCGTTCGCTGCCGGGCTATGAGTCGGGGTCTTCAATTTGGTCGAAAGTATGTACAGCCTTTTCTTTTTTATTCAAAGGACGTTTAGTCTCGTTGTTGAAGGA
>ERZ857629.993-NODE-993-length-34312-cov-9.024112_pt1 | contig 34312 bp, 26 predicted proteins | sample MGYA00519700_ERZ857629 | MGnify/ENA primary metagenome ERZ857629 (study PRJEB31778, sample SAMEA3449351) | human gut metagenome | biome: human gut; feature: human-associated habitat; material: faeces | place: United Kingdom | collected 2010/2012 ... | reverse complement strand
TAATAAATAATTTTCTATTAAAATCATTTTTAACAATATATAATAATGTTGATACGTTAGTATGATTACTCCTGTTAAATTTCTCTAATATATCTTTAGTTATAAATGAAAATCTATTATCAAAAAGTTCTAATGAACATATTTCATATAAATCAGATTCATTTTCTATAGTTGTGTGATAAGCATTAGTTAATAATTCATTTAATGTTTTAATTTTAAAGTCACGAGAATCTGTTGCTTTATCATTTTTGTATTTTAAATTTACTCCAATATACATACTAACTTTTTTATAATCGTTATTCAATATTATATTTTTATTAAACAATATTTTAAAAAGATCAAATACACATTCATAGTCATTAAAATAATTATAATCTTCTAAATTAGTTAAGTATTCATTAAATATTTTATTAATTATTTTATAGTAATTTGTATACACTTCATCACTATTATAATATAATCTAAATAGGTTTAAACATCTTGAATTACAATCTATTATTATTTTATCTTTAGTTGTTCTATCAACTGAATCATTGTATAGAGGCACTATATATGGAAGTACATAGTTAATATCTATTTTAACTAATTCATTAATTGTTTCTAATGGTAAAGATCTAATAATATTTATTATTTTTTTATTATATTGATAAGATAAATTATTACTTTTGTTATCAAACCTGTATAATTTACCTTTGGCATTTAATAAACCTTTATCAATAAATATATTTATTATTTCATCAGAAGATTTATTTTTTATGTTTTCAAGTATTCCATATATGAACTTATGGCTTTTTTCATCTACACTCTTTAATGATGATATATTTACATATTTAATAAGACTAATATCATATTTTAACAAGTTTACAAGAATATTTTCATCAATGTAATTAATCATGGATGGATATTTTATTATGTATTCTTTTTGAATATCGATTTCCATATCTTTTAAGAGTGTTAAGTCATTGTTAATTTTGTCTAATTGTTTTGATACATATGACTCTCTAGCAGGACCACTTATATATCTTGCATATTCTTCATCATCACTATATTTGCTTTGAATATTCATCGGAGCATATTCAATAAATGCAGGATTTACTGGTATTATATATTCCCATTGCTTTTCTGTTAATTTATCTTTAATTTTATTAATAACATTTATAGTTTCTTTAAAATCTTTTTTTTCAAGAACAGTTATAACTTTCTTTAAGTCATCCATGTATAATTTTGCTACATCATCAGGTCTTTGAAAATATAGAGATAAGTATTCATCATATTCACTTTCGGAAAATTTGACCACAAAAGAATTCATAAAGAATTTATTATCATCAAGCCAATTCAAAACAATCTGTTTTTTTGCTTCATCAGAAGCATAATTAAACATAGATAAATTACTATTCACCCTAGAAACTTGAAAATCTATAGGTAGTATTCTTATAAGTTCTTTATAATTAAAGAATAAATATGAAAGAACAATTTCATTGTTTTCAAATTCTTTATTGTCTAAAAAACTTTTTTCAATATCCTTTATTTCTTTTCCTTTTAAACTTTTAATATAAGCATTCGCTCTTGCTTGTGCTTTCCTTTTTCTTCTTTCTTCAAATAGTGACATATCACACCTCTATTATATAATTATTATATCATATAATTTTGTTATATAAAATCATTTCCTAGTTAAATATTTGTGATTAGCAGCTATTGATTTAATACCAATTCCATTTTTAAATGCTATGGTTGCAATTCCTCCACTAACATTAACAACTATTCCTTCTCCAAAAACAGTATGAATAACGTTGTCACCTGTTTTTATTTCGCTTGATGCGTTGTACATATTACCAATTAATCTTTTTTCAGTTGGTTCTTTAATTGTTGATAACTTGTCAATTAATTTTTCGTCTATTTCTCTTACAAATCTGCTTTCAATAGTACCGGACGTTTTACCGAAAATAGTTCTTAGTCTTGCGTTTAATAAATATAATTTTTCCTTTGCCCTTGTAATTCCAACATAGCAAAGTCTTCGTTCTTCTTCTAAATCTGATAAACTATCAAAACTTCTATTGTGTGGGAATAAACCTTCTTCCATGCCAAGTAAAAATACAATGTTGAATTCAAGCCCTTTTGCAGAGTGAAGCGTCATTATGCTAACTTCATCTCCGTCATTATTATATTGTCCTCTATCGCTAACAAGAGCAATGTTTTCCAAAAAGGTTTGTAGATCGTAAATACCGCTTTCTTCAAACATTAAAGCAACCGTTTTAAATTCGTTTAAGTTTTCAACTTTTGCTTCATTTTCAAGAGATTTATTAAGTTCGTATTCAATTCTTATACCAGTGGTAGTAAGGACTTCTTCAATTAAATCAGATAAATTGTTGTTTAGTGAAAATTCTTGCAATTTTAAAATAATATTTTTAAACTCAAGTTCTTTTCCACTATCAATTGCATCAAACATTGACATATTATTTGATGTTGCTTTATTTCTTAAGTTTTCTATTGATTTAATTCCTATTCCTCTCTTAGGTACATTTATGATTCTTTCTAAACTAACAGAGTCATTAGGATTATATATAAGTTTTAAGTAGGCAATCAAATCTTTAATTTCTTTTCTATTATAAAAGTAATAGCTTCCTATTATATTATGTGGGATATTATTTCTAACGAAGGCATCTTCGACAACTCTACTTTGAGCATTTGTTCGGTAAAGGACTGCTATATCACTGTATTTATATCCCTGTTGAACTAGTTCCTTAATTTTTGTTATAACGTAATTTGCTTCTTTGATTTCATCTTCACATCTTACATAAGTAATAAGTTCTCCATCACTTTTAGAAGACCATAAGTTAAGTTTCTTACCTTCACTATTATTTTTAATAACGGAGTTTGCTGCTTTTAAAATGTTATTAGTACTTCTATAGTTTTCTTCTAAAAGAATAACTTTGGCATTTTTATAGTCTCTTTCAAAATTAAGAATATTTCTATAATCAGCATTTCTAAAAGAATATATTGATTGATTAGCATCGCCTACTACAAAAATGTTTTTATATTTACCAGCAAGCAATTTACATAATTCATATTGTATACCATTAGTGTCTTGGTATTCATCAACTAATATGTATTTAAATCTTTCTTGATATTTTTCTAAAATACTTTTATTCTTTTTAAATAATTCAACTGGTTTAAGAAGTAAATCGTCAAAATCTACTGAGTTATTATCTTTTAGTAACTTTGTATACTCTTTGTAAACTAGACCTATAACTATGTCAAGATCGTTTAAAAATAATTTGGTATACTCATCAGGGCTAATCCCATCATTTTTAGCTGAACTTATCTTATTTATAATAGTTCTAATTTCATATTTAGCCGGATCATATCCATTTTCTTTAAGTATTCTTTTTACAATTGCTTTTGCATCATCAGTGTCAAGTATTGTGATATTGGACGTATAACCTATGTCAATATAATTTTCTCTTAATATTCTAAGCCCAAAAGAATGAAAAGTACCAATGAATATTGAATCAGTAATACTTCCTAATTCATTTTCAACTCTATTTCTCATCTCTTTAGCAGCTTTATTTGTAAATGTGATTGCAAGTATATTGTATGGACTTACACCACTATCAATTAAATTAATTATTCTTTGCGTTAATACTTTGGTTTTTCCTGAACCTGCTCCTGCTAAAACAAGACAAGGCCCATCTTTATGCTCTACCGCTTCTAATTGTTTATCATTTAATGTCATAATTTTACCTCAACTTAATTATAACATGAAAAAAACAAGTATTAAACTTGTTTTTAACCTTATTTTAAATATGTAGTATACTCTTTAAAATATACATCACTCTTATAATTATTCAAAGATGTACTTGGTACATATATGCTATTTAAACTTTCTTTATTAAATGTATCGTAAGATGTTAATGTAGGAACAGTTGTTCCATTAAACACATAATTATTAACAGAACTACAACCATCAAAAGCATATGCTCCTATAGTCTTCAAGGCTGCATTAAATGTAACAGTATTTAAAGTAGTATTATTAGCAAATGCCCTATATGCAATAGTAGTTACATTATTTGGAATAGTAAATGATGTATCGCTCTTTCCATTAGGATATCTCATCAAAACATTACCCCCATAATCATAAAGTATTCCATTAACACTTTTAAATGTAGTATTAGAACTATCAACATATATATTAGCAATATTTTTATTGTTATCCAAGAAACCATCGCTCAGTTTATTCATTGAAGATGGAAGCGTTATTGATGTTACATATGTATTATTATCAAAAGCATTTGCTGCGATAGAAGTAACATTATATCCAGAAACAGTATTTGGAATTACTAAACTATTATTACCAATCCCTGTACCTGTATAACCAGTAATTATGGCATTATTTCCATCAACTATATATAAATAATCATTAGCAAAATATATAGGCGAATTGTTGTGATATTTCCATGGTGGAGTGTCTGAAAAAGAGCTAGATACTGAATTTGGAACACTATATGTAAAATTAGATTTATAGCCTACAGTAATTCCTAAGAATGTTTCAACTTCATATTCTGGAAGAGCATTAGACGCAGTATTTGGTACAGCTGAAACTTGCATATTTAATGTAGTTGAAGGTCCTCCTTGATAAGGGTTCCATAATGCATATTGCCCGATAGTAGTAGTTCCAGAACCAAATTGAATATAAGTGATTCTGCCACAACTATAAAATGAATAATCATCAGCAACTATTACGCTATTAAATACAGCATTAGTCAATTTTTCACAATCAGCAAAAGCATATTTTCCTATTCTCGCTATTTGGTTACCATTTATTTTAGTAATATCTGTTTTATAGAATGCGTAATCTCCTATTAGAACAACACTATTTGGAAGTATAAACTCCCAAGTTTGATCAGTTGATACAGACACCCCATAAAAAGCATATGGTCCAATTGAAATTATATTATAGTTTTTACCATCTTTACTAATAGGTGATGTCAAATTAAATGTATTTGTTATATCTGCACCATGGTATTCTATAACTTCCCAACCAGTAACATTAGTACCTATTGAATTTTTAACAGTCACTTCTCTAATAGAGTATTCACCTATATCATAAGGTAATGAACCATACTTATAACTTCCAATAATATATCCAGTAGGATATATATAATCTTTTACATTAGTTGGAAGAGTTTTTTTATACGCCTGTTGATATGTTACAGAAGTAGTCCCTAACTTCCCATCTGGAACATATATTCTAAATCTCTTGCCAATTGTAGTACCGGTATTATAAAATGCATTTGAACCAACACTAATCTTAACACTATTTGAATTGCTATCTACTTCAGTAGTTGCAAAATACATTTGTTCTAAATTACTACATCCATAAAATGCACCTTCTCCAATAATGCTTACTGGTCCTAAAGATATATAATTTAAAGATGTGTTATTAGCAAAAGCATAATTATCAAGATGATTTAATGCACTAAGAGTCACTTTATATAATGAATTATCAAAAAATGCATATTGTCCTATATATTCAGTATTTTGAAGAATTAAATTTCTAATTCCTAATTTATAAAATGCATGATTATTAACATATAATAATGATGTATTTGATATATCTAATGTATTACCTGTTGACATACTAGCAAATTTATATGCATTTTTCCCTATTCCTATTACAGGATGTGTCTCATTATTGATAGTTAATGATTCAGGTATTATGTATGTTGAAGTTAAATTCATTCCATGATATTCTACTATTTCATAACCTGTTATAGTTTCTCCATTCTTTTTTGTATATTCTCTTAATACGACAGAATATTCTCCTATATCGTATGGAACATTAGTACTAGTATAGTTACCTAAAATTGTTCCATAATCAAAGAAATATTCATAATATTCACTTCTAAATGAACTTGCGTACTCCTCTGTTAAATAGTCATCATAAGTAACTGTTTTACTCTCAGTATAACTACCAATTGAATTTGATATATAATTATTGTTTTTTCTCGATGTTTTACCAGTTAATGTATATGTAAATGTTACTGACTTATTAGGTTCAAGTGTTCCATTAGAGTTAGTATTTGTAAATATTAATGAAGATGAATTACTTTCATACACTGCATTACTTACAGAACCACTTCTTAATGTGTGTCCATTTAAAGAAACTGTAGTTGTCCACGATTTTATTGTTTTATCAGAAGTATTTCTTACTGTAACGTTACATGCATTAGTATAAGTTTTATTATATCCCCATCCACTTGTAGTTTCATTACAAGATTCAGTTACTGTAATATCAACTTGCTTAGTTTCAGTTTGAATTTCAGTTACTTCAGTAGAACCAACATAAAATCTCATTCTACCACTTGTTTGAGTACCAACATCAGTAATAGCATATTTATCAAACACCCTAGTTTCGGTTGTTGGTGTAAAAAATGTTTGTAATAAATTAGGCAAGTTATATATCGCATTTGGTTCCATATTTGATACTTTACCAAGATTTAATTTATATGTTGTAGTCATATTAGCTATTGCATATGAGCCAATACTTCTAATATTTCCAATATCCATATAAACTATTCCAGAATTGTTAAAAGCATAACTACCAAGTTCTAAAAGACTGCTTGAACTAAATGATTTAATAGTGGTAATACCATCAAAACAATGGCTACCTATTTTTATCAATTTATTATTTACAATATTATTACTTTCTGTGCCGTTAACACTTGTATGCTTAAATGCATAGTCTCCTATTGAAATTACATCTTTTGTAACACCATTTACAGTATATGACTCAGGTATTTTAAATGTATTATTAATATCTTGGCCATGATACTCTATAATCTGCCATCCATTAACATCATTACCATCTCTATCCTTTAAAGTTACCTCTTTAATAGAATATTCTCCTATATCATATGGAATTGGTGTGTTAATAAATGAACCTACTATATACCCTGTTTCAAATATATATTCAGAATAATTACTAAATAAGGCTTTATAAAATTCAACTTTATTTTCTGGTACATATATTCTTAATCTATCTTTTGCGTTAGTACCAATGTTATTCATAGCCGTTGAATGAACTGACATATTATCAGTATTAATAGTTCCAATAAATATTTGTTCTAAATTAGGATTATTACTTATTGAATTTTCTTTCATAACTTGAATATTTCCAAGATTTACACTATACAGTGTATCCATATCTGACATAGCATATTTACCTAATGAATTTAAATTAGGCAAATTAACTGTCTGTAATGCCGTATTATAAAGACCATAATCTCCAATAGATATTAAACTATCAGATGTTAATGATTTAACTGAAATATTTTCAAGTCCATGATTATCAATATTTAATAATCCATTCGCTACTAAATCAATTGTTTGGCCTGACTTAGTTATAGTATGTCTATAAGCATATTCTCCTATTGATATAACATTCATAACAGCACTCGTACTAGAGTAAACACTATCTATACTAGCCTCTAAACTTTGTGATGATGTGTCATAATAGAACGATAAATTCATCTCTCCATTCGCAGCTATTGTTCCATTATATTCTTTGTTACTTAATGATACGATGCTTCCATTTACAGTTTCATTAGCATTTCCATAGCATGAACCCCAAGTTACTCCGATTGGTAAACTAATTCTTATCGTCCAGTCTTTTAATTCAGCAGTAGTATTATTTTTAATTTTAATTGTTCCACCAAATCGATATCCATCACCTTGTTGCCATGAAGAGCCACTTATGCTTGCCGTTAATTTCTCATCAGTAACTATTACATCAGGTAATTGATATTCACTAGTTAAATCAGCCCCATGATATTCTATTATTTCATAAGCTGTTATATCTTTTCCTTCACCATTTTTCTTAGTTACTGCTCTTAAAGAATACTCCCCAAAATCATAAGGAATTGCTACATGTTTATAGTTTCCAATAATAGTTCCAGTCGGATAAATAAATGACTCATTTGCCTGAAATAATTTTTTATAGCCATCTAGATAATTAAGCCCATCTTTAGAAGAACCATTAGGCACATAAACTCTAAGACGACCATCTAAATACATTCCCCAATTAGTAAATACACTGTTTTCACCAACTGTAAGATCTATTTCCTCACTATTATTTTTAACTATAGTCGAAGTATTTTTGAACCATACCCTACCAATTTGTGGGCAATTATAGAATGCATAATCGCCAATTTTTTTGACAAGACCTAGATTTAATTCATAAAGAGTAGTATTGTTATAAAATGCATATGAACCAACCTCAAGTAAGTTTTCTAACATTACTTTTGTTAATGGGACGTCATAAAAAGCATAACTTCCTATTTTGGTAATACTATTAGACTCTAATATAGACAACTTTGTTTTATAAAATACATAATCATTTATAGTAACTACATTATCTAAATTAATATCATTTATATTATCTTCATAAAAAGCATATGAATCAATTAATTCAACAGTTGATGGTATTATAATAGAACTACCTTCATTAGGTGTATTCAAGTTTCTATATGCATTATAACCAATAGCTGTTATAGGCTTAGTAATTGAATTTAATTTCATAGTATTAGGTATAGTTAAATTATCTCCTACTGAAACGCTATTAATGAAATAAGAAATACCATATCCATCTTTGAAATTATATAAGAAATATTGCTTATTATCTGCTAACTTAGATTCATAATATACATATTCCGGGTTAATATTAGTTGTACTTGTATAGGCACTTATTGCTCCGATTGGTACAAAGAATTTAGTACCATTTTTAGATGAATTAAATGAATTATTGCCTATTGTTGGCGGTATCTGTCCCTCAAAAGTGACATACTTAGCATTTTTAAATGCATTAGAACCTATTGAAGTAACTGTAGCTGGTATTGTTAAAAACTCAAATGTTTTATTTGTATATATTCTACCTAAATTGACATTTTCAAATGCGCCACTACCAATAGTCGTAACAGTCTTAGGAAGAATTAATGTTCTTAAACTAGTCTTATTGCTCAATGTATTATCAGCAATCTTATTTATTGTTTTTCCATCTATAACAGTTGCATTAGATAATCCTAAATATTCAATATTTGGAAGAGAAGAATTAATATATGAAAAATCTTCATTTTCAAAATAAGCTGAATTTATTGTATAAATAATTAGCTTCTTAATGCTATTTATTTTTTCACTAACTGTATTTTCATCTATTTCAGTAAAATATGCTGTTAATAATCTCTCTAGTGTTTCGTTATTATCTCTTATGTATACATAGTAGGAGTCTTCTTCGCCTTGTATTGGAAATACAGAGTCATCAGGTGCACCAACATTAATATCTTTACCAGTAAAGTGATCACTTCCTGATACTGTTATATCATTAGATGAAACGCCCTTTATTATTAATGTATTACCTCTATTAGGGCCTGTATATGGTGTAGAGTTTTCAGGCAAAATAATTGAAGAACCACCAAGTACACCTAGTATCTTATTTAAGTTATATACATAAATTTGATATTTGGAGAACGTATCAATCAAATTCATATCTTGTAATTGTATTTGAGTAATAGTACCATTATTAAGAATTTCAATATTAGTCGCATTCTTTTCAGCTATTAAATATCCAATTTCAACATTAGGTGCTATAGTAACTCTAGTATTGGACATAACATACATGTCAACTGGAATATTTCCAGCCTTATTTTTTATAATTCTAGTAGCTTCTATAAGAACACCATCTTCTTCTTCATTTTGAATACCATTAACGGTAAACTTTGATCCAACAAATACATCATAATCTTTATTTGTTCCTATAAAATGAACTTTAGATTTTGGCGTGTTCATATATAAATTTGCACCAACATCAAGTTTACCACCACTAGATGTATTTATATTTAATGAGCCCATTTCTACAAAATCGTAAACCAAATCACCAGTAATTTCTAAATTGTAAATATCTGTATCAATATGTACCCTACGTCCAAAATCAATAGATCCATCTATTTTAATATTATCAGCAAGTTTAATTGTATCACCAGATAATGCATTTAACACAGCATCTCTAAATTGAGTTTCATTTTCTACTAACCATATTTGTCCTTCTTGACTAAGTGAATAATCAATGCCTCTTTGAGTACTATAAACATTAGCATGAACAGCTACTGATGCACCAGAATATAATGAAGAGTTAACAGTTTGATACATACCATAATCAATTCTATAATAACGATAATTATTCTCATCATCATCTTTATCTTTATCAATTTGACCCTTAATTATTAATTGTGGAATAGTTGTTAGATTAGACACAGGATTAATTGCATCAGTTTCTAATGCTTCAGGTGTTGGATTGCTTTTAGCATATGCTTCAAGTTTAGTAGAAGTTGATGTTTGGGTTTGTGCATTTACATCATTTGTAACATCCATAACCCTATAATATAAAACTCCAGCGTTAGACATCATACCATCTAAAGTAAAAGATAAACTATAATCGAGATCCAAGCTACCAGTATTTTTAATAACAATATACTGCGTATTTTTAAATGTATTTGCCAAATCATCTTCCTCTATAACAGTAATTGTATCCCCTTTTTGCCCTATAATTTTACCTTTACTATCATAGTGCGTAACCTCATGAACAACCGTACCTAATCCTATTTTAGTACCTCTACTTTGATACTCACTATAGAACCAAGAATAAGCATCATATATAACAAATACCGTTAAAATTAATATTACAAATGACTTAGCAAGAATAGGTTTTGTCATATATTTAGAATACTCTTCATGATATTCTTTGATTTTTTTAGAATTTTCCCTTTGAGCTTTGTTTAAATATCTTTTATATTTTTCATAATAGAAAATTGCTTTTTCTTTAATATCACCATAATATTTTTTAATGCTTTGCCTTATCATAGCAAAATATTTTGAATTATAAATATTTTTAAGTCCCTTATAAAAATAAACAGAAATAGTTACTATGCCTATTATTTCATAGTAATAAAACTTTTTAAATTTATTTTTAAGTCTTTTAAGTTTTCTTTTTATTTTATTATTAGCCATATGAAAAGATTCAATTAAATAATTGACAATAGTATTAAAAATTTCATTAATGCTTCTTTTCATATTGACTCCTTCTAATTATTTTCTTTATTTTTAATTTCCTTTACATCCTTTATTACATCTTTAATTTCATAAAAATATATGTATCCAAGCGGAATTATTATTATTAATATAAATCCAATCTTAGTACTCATTATTCTTTCAATAAGACTAAATACTTTAAATTTATATATATATTTTCCAAGTATTTGTTCTTCGTATACAGCCGGATCATTTGAAATATTCTTAATTCCTTTAGTATAAAATATTCTTCTACCTGCCTCCTTAGTTATTCCAACTATTTCATGAGTCACTATTTTTCCAGATAAATCTCCGCTCATACCTTTAAATGTTATAACATCACCTACTTTATATGAGCTTATCTTTTGCTCTTTAACAAGTATTACGTCTCCAATTTTTAATTTAGGCTCCATACTACTTGTAATAATTGAAAATGTTCTAAATCCAAATACACTAGGATAATTTGGAATAACCTTTTGATATGCTGTAGCAATAACAAAAACAATTAATACTGCAAGCAATATTATTTTAAGTATATTAAGTATTTTTGTTATTATCTTTTTCATTTTTCCTCCTACATTGGCTTTATGAACATAATCTTTTTGACTTCAAAATTTGTTGCTTGAAGAGCATTAGGTGCTTTAATATCTATTTCAAGATTCCAATAAAAGTTTAATGTACTTTTTGCTGGAATTGTTATGCTATCAGCAAAATCAAAGAAGTATCTATTACTTTCCTCATTTAATTCTAGCTTATCATTTAATGTATAAGTTGTTAAGTAAGGACTTGTTATATTGATTTTTAAATATGATTTAAGTAAGTTAATATTTCCATCTAATTCTGTAAATACTACTTTAACTCTTGACGCTACATCTTTTATATTAGTAAGTTCAAATCTATATCTTTGTATCTTGCCCGGATACATTTCATTAATTGTTATTAATGGATCGGTAGGCTGTTGCCCTTGTTCTACATATGTATTATCAATTAAAGCATATAATTTAACTCTTATATCACTATCAGTTATATAAAAATTTCTATTGTATTCTACGTTCTCTCCGGTAGATGGCATTGTTTGCATCCAACCATAAGCACATAATGATAAAACCACTATTAACACAATACTTAATATCATTGAAATTGTTTTATTATTCATATTTCCACCCTCATTTATTTTATTTCTATGAATGTTGCATAACTTTCAGGTGATACATCCACTACCTCTGCTACTCTTATATACACACTTTGAGTAAAAACTTGATTTACATCAGTTACCTTAGTCCATACAGAATTTTCATCATTAGTATAAGACCATTCCATAGTAGTATCTAGTCCTTTTATAGAACCATTATTATTAAGTGTTAAAGTAGGTGCTGGTAATAACTCATTAGCTGAACCAAATTTAAATAGTACATTTAAGTATGTTGATGCAAGTGCGTTTGTGCAATCTATATCTCCACCTTCTAACCATATTTTTAAGTTAATTGGAACTCTAGTATTCGCAGGAATTGTAAATAATATTTTATCTGTATCTATACTTGCATTATCATCGCTACCTCTACCACCATTTCTCTCACTAAAAAGCCTTACTAATTGTGTTGTATAAAAATCACTAGATATATTACCGAATTTAAATGAACCGGCTTTTATTATTGCATTAGTCGTATATGCATCACTAATTCCATTCTCAGCAGTTTTACCAAAAATCAAAGAGGTATAATTGTTATTTTCAGGATTAATATAAGAAAGTGCCACTCTAATAGCATCCCATGCCGTTCCATCAATTGAAGTATCTTTATGTAAATAAACATGTTTAGGATAATTCTCTGTTTGTAGATAGAAATTAAAATCAATATAACCATTTTCTATCATTTTAGTAACAGAACCATCAGCGGGAGGTAGAAGTACAAATTCAGGATCTGTTAACACCAAGCCTTCATTAAAATCAATTGTATAAAAGTTAGTCGCATCAACAGATGACACTTGTTTTAGTTCAAATTCATCAAAACTATCAAGTATGGAATTTAAATCTACAGTTTTTCTACCTGCACTATCAGGATCGAGCTTAATAACTAGTCCCTCAGCAGCAGAAACTTTTATATCCGAAACTGATATTTGTGGGTTTGATTTATCTTGAAACCATGCATATGATGATATTATCAATAAAACACTGAATGCTACTAATAAAATAATTTTAAATATACTTTTCTTACTCATTATTGCCTCCTACAGTTATATAGGAAGATGCAAGCATTTCATCAGTTTCCATATATCTTACTAAAATAATTCTATTATTTAAATTTACTATCGTATCATTTTTATAAGGAATCCAATTAGTACCATTATCTACAGAATATTCCATAGATTCATTTAGGCCAATCAAATTATTTTCACCATCTAATGTGATTTTTGGAACATTATTATTTTCTATCTTTGTAAATCCAACAAAAGATAAGTTAAATTTAAATCTACCACCTTTTAAGGCTTCAACTGCTTCTCTATCATTTCCTTCAACCCAGATTCTTACCTTCAACCCAGATTTTACTTCTTCACCACTACTTCTAATTTCAAATAATTTTTCATCACCTGCACTAGTTTTGTTGACATATGATGCATTAATACTATCTTTTACATTCGTTAATTTAGTATCTTTAAAATTAGTTGCATTGGTTACTTTTAAATATGAATAATTTTCATAGTTAGTCGAATCCAAATCAAATTCATAATAACCATTTTTATAAATAATCTCATAATTTTTATTTGGTGCCCATATGTATATTGGCTTATCTTCCAATATATACTTTGATGAATATGTATCAAATCTATAATTAATAAATGCAACCCTCACTGCTCCTGCAATTAAATCCCTACTAAAATCTCCATAACTACTTAGTCGTTCAATATCAGTTTTAGTATTATTTAAATTTAATACCGCATCATTTATATTACTGCAGCATTGTGGATATACATATGATTCTTTATCCAAATAAATTGAAACATCAGAATCATTCTTAAACCATAAATCAAAATCCAGATAATCAACGTTTTCAGTAGCCTTAGCCATTTTAATTGGATATCCATCTTCACGCTTAGAAACTGCTTTATAAAATATAATTCCATCACCAGTGACTGCATCATCAAACATTAATTCTTCACCAGACTTAACGCTTAAGATAGAACCCCATCCATCTTCTCCAGATTGAGAAATTTGTAAATTGTTGGCTTTAACTGTTCCAATCTCAATATTATCTAAATAATTTTCTTTATTTGATACAAACCAAGCATAAGAAAAAACAAATATAGAAACAATTATTGCTATAAGTTTAACCATTGTACTATAAATTTTCTTGCTTGTTTTTTTATCCATCTTTACCTCAAATTATCTAATGCTTTTAACTTGTTTTTCTTATAATCATTTATTAAATGTTCAAATTTCTTCATGATTTCTTTATCTGTTTTAGCCTCTTTCTTTTTAGCTAATTTAAATTCCTCTGTTAATAACTTCTTAAAATCTTTTTCTGAATACTGCCTATTACTAGCCAAAAACTCATCCATAAGTTTTCTAAGTGCATACCTGTTCATTACTCTTTCTTCTTTAGTTTTTCTCTTTTCTGAAAAATTCAATATAACATAATCCATAAAGAATGTACTATCTAAGTATTTCTTAGTCTCAGGTTCATCTACCTTTTGATCATGATCATCTACTTCTTTTTTATCTTTGACATCATACTGCTCTATAAATTCCCATAATTCAAGAGCTTTCTGGAAATTAGGATTTTTAAGAATTGTATTAGTTTTTCTAATTGGAGATTTAACAGGTGCTGCATTAGCAAGTTCTTTACAAAATGGTGTTTTTAAAAAGTCAGAGACAACCATTTCAATCTTAGCAAGTCTCTCTTCTATATTTCCACCACCTGATACACCAGATAAATCCTCACTAGAACTAGATTCTAAATTAACAGTTATATTGACTTCATCTTTATCAATTTTAGTTTTTCCAGTATAAGTCATTACTCTTTTTTTATTTGCAAAACTTCCGCTTTTAGTCACTTCTTTTCTTAATTGAAAAAAGTAATTCAAGTTATTAAGAAGAGATATAATAAATCTGTTTTCATATATATCGAAACTTTCTTCTTTATTAACATTTAATACTTTACTAGGAGTGATTGTACCATCCTCATCAACATCTTGTATTAAATTTGTATGCTGTGCTAAATGCTTAATTGTCTCTTGACTAATCTTTTTAGCTTTCTCAACAGGAACTACTTCTTCCTCTTGCATTATAAATCTTTTAGGATTTCTAACAATATTATCTAAATATATAAGTGTATCTTCTATCTTATTTATCCAAGAATAGTCATATTCAATACTTTTAAAAGATGAATCGATTACAACTTTAGATTCATTAGCGCCTACAAATTGTTCAAACGCTTTTTCATCAGTATCACTAATTAAATTTAATAAGTTTTCTTTGTTCATCTTTTATTCCTTTCTACATTGCTTTTTTAAGTCTAGCTAAATATTCTTTACATTCAGTCATATTTTCTTTTCCAAATGTTTTATCTAAGAATTTAACAAATCCATCAATCTCATCTCTGATGAATGATAAATTTAATTGTTCAAACTTTCTTAATACTTTTTTACAAAGTATATAATCAAATCCATCAAGTTCAGTCCCACCACATGCTACATACACCGGAACGAACTCTTTTATATGTTTTACAATACGGTTACCAAAGGCAAGTCTAAAATGTTCAATAACATAATTATCCATATCTTCAAGTTTATCTAATGTTTCCTGTGATACAGGATGTTCTTCTTTTGCTTTTTTAAACAAATTTTCTAAATAAGAGCTATTTATTTTTATTCCTTCAGTAGCAGGTGCATCAAATGCTTGACCTTTATCATTTATATCAATAGGCATCGCACGGTCATATACCTTATCTGTAACCATAAATGTTGAGTCATCATTGTTGATTGTACCTATGTACCACATATTATCTGGTATTTTTAATTTACCATCAGGCAAGTGTTTTGGATCATTTGGCCAAACATTTGGTACTAAGTCTATTACCCACTCATCACGAGAAGGCATCTCTAATATAGATAGCATTTCTGCAAAATAATATTCAACACGTGCTATATTCATTTCATCAAGAATTGTTAAATACATTTCATCATTGTAACTTGCTTCATACATTGCTTTTAAAACTTCGGTTTCATTAAACTTTTTAGTAAATTCGTTGAAGTATCCGAATAACTCAGTTCTATCTCTCCAAGATGGTTGTACTGATGCAATAGTTGCATCTCTACTTATAAATTTACCCCAAGCATATGGAAGGGATGTTTTACCTGTACCAGAAATACCTTGCAAGATTACAAGTCTAGTTGCTCCAAGTGCAGCCACAAATAATCTAATAATTTTAACTTTGTAATATAATTTCATTTTACTAGCTGCAAAATTTCTGAATGTGTCGCACAACTCTTCAAGAGTAAATGTATTACCAAAATTAACAGGTGTTTTGCCATCATACTCTTCATCTATTTGAGTAAGTTTAAAGAATCTACTAGTAGTTTCAGGATTAATAACTTCTTCTTCAGAAGAAGTTTCTTCATTTTCACCTTTTATGTCATTAACTTCATCAATATTTAAAGTAGCACTTTCTTGAGGTTTCAAACCTATTTGGCTTACCTTTAATGCATATAATTCTTCTTTTTCTTGATTAAGTCTTATAACATCTCTATCTAACTTAGCAACTTCTTCAAGTAAGCTTTCTTGTTCAACTAAAGTTTTTCTAAATCTTAAATATTTTTTAATTAAAGTAATGATTAAGAACACAATGCCTGCTAAAAAAGCAAACACAAGTAGTACAGCAAGACCAACTAATATCCATTGTCCAACTGAAAATTCAGAAGAATATTCTTTCAAAATCTTCAAATACGCTTTAAAATTAAACATCTTTCCAATTCCTTTGACAATTCCCATAAATATGTTAATTATTCCAGAAAAGAACTGCTCCATAAAATCATATAGAAATCTTATATAAGTTGCCACACTACACCTCTATTCTTATTCATTATACTCATTATAATTTTAACATATATAAGGATAAAAATAAACACAAAACCAATAAAAAAAGAAAGATTTCTCTTTCTTATATATTAACAAATCATTTACCTTTTTTATAATCTAATAAAACCATTATAAATTTATATAATTGATAAATAAAGAATGCTGCTAATGGTAGTATAATACACACAAAGAAACCAGTTTTTGTCTTCAAGAATGATAATACATCACCAAGAACAGGTATTCTTGCACCATCCCATGTTGATATTATATCACCAGGTGCTACTTGTTGATCATCATCTGCAGTATTGTTATCACCTCTTGTAACATATGAAGTCATGCCATTAATTTCTAAAGTAGTTTTAATACGGTGAGTTTTGATGATAGTTTTATCATTTTCACGCGCAAAGAATGAGATAACTTCTCCCTCTTTTAATGTAGTATTACCATCATATTTCTTAGTAATAATTAAATCACCTGTTTTGATTGTAGGTTCCATTGATCCAGTTTGTATATTTAATGGAACGTATCCCATTATATTAGAAACACCCTTTTCACGAGTAGTTAACGTAATTAATGTTACTGTAGCTGCTAAAACGATAATAATCCAAATTATTACATTCAAAACAACTTTTAATATCTTTTTTCCTTTCATTTTATACCTCCATCAATTATACGCCAGGTGCTGCTGTTGCCTTAGCAATTTGGAATCTAAAGACAACTTTTGTTCCAGAAGCATTATTTTCACAGTCATAGTCTTGTCCTTCTATCCAAGCGTATACTCTTATTTTATTAATACCAACTGCTAAATTGAATGGTAAAGTCTTGTCAGTACCATTACCAACAGTAGTTAAAATATCAGGTGTAACTGATTTAAAATAAGTTTCAGATGTAGAAGTATAATCAAGAGCATTAGCAGTAGTAATTTCTGTTTGAATTCCGTAGTATGGAGTAACAGCCTGACCATCTGTTATAGTTGCTCCGTAGTTTGCAGCTTGTGCAATACCATAATTAGTATGTGTTGTTGAGTTTGGTTCCCAAATAACATTTGAAGTAGTACCAGCACTATGAGATGAAGCACCCTTCAACGTTCTTGCAGTTGCATAATCACCAGCAGTTGTACTACCTTGATATAAGAATGCAAGTCTAGCTCCATTTTTAAGTCCTTTGTCTGCACCACTTGTAACAACATCAGATGAACCAGTTAAGTAAATTGATGTAGCTTGAGTTGCCAAAACAAATAAATCAAAAGCAACAAAGTCTCCTTCAGTTCCTGCAGCACCATTAGTACCAGCTGCTTCAGTACTTCTAGTAGCTTCTAATCTATAACCACTAGGTATATTAGCATCTGCAATTAAATTACCTTTAAACATTTTCATAAATCCAGTAGTAGTTTCAACATCACCGATAGTAGATACTGGAGATAATTTGCTTGGTAATTGGTTAGTCGCACCAGTGTACCCTGCTAAAATATCAGTATTTGTAATATTAGCTTTCCATTTTTGAGCATCAGTTGAAATTTGAATACCATTTGATGCATCAACTGTAACTTCTATGTCTTCAACAGATACAGTAGTGTTTTCAGTGAACCATGCATATGATGCAGTAGTTAATGAAACAGCAGTAACTATTAACATAAGAAATGCAGTTAAAATTTTTTTTCTGTTATCATTTTTTTCTTCTTTTACTTCAGATTGTACAGGAGAAACATTAACATTAGTATCAGCTACTGTAACTTCTTCTTGTACAACAGAATTTTCATTTTCATTGTTCATTTTTTAATTCCTTCCTAAAAACTATTTTGTTTTTTCTGTTATAACCATGGCTATTTTCATTTCACCACCAATTATATCATCAATACATTCCGGATCATTTCCCTCTAGCCATACAACAATCGAATATCTATCGATCTCTCCAGGTTTAATATTATTCCTATCCTGCTGCATAATTAAATGATTTGAAATAAACGGTATTGTTTCTGGTTCAGGTGAACCATTTTTTGCTTTCTTAGCATATACACTCTCTTTTCCATTTACATAGAGTGCAACCCTAACAGCCTCATCAACATTCTTTATAACTGATTCAATTACAATCTTAGTCTTATAACTAACATTTTTTTCACCAGCATTTTTAATAAAAAATGTATAAGCAATATAGTCATCAGCACTATTATCGCCTTCTTTTGATATAACTTCCTTTATTGGTATCCATGCCTTAGTGATATTATTCATGTATTCCAATCCCTTTGCTTTAATCTGAACAGTTTCAGCTGAAAACTCAGAATCAGAAGACATCAATATATGTCTTTCGCTTTTAAGATTTCTATCTAATTTAATAGTAAAATATCCATTGCTATTAACAACATATAATATTAAATATAAAATAGAAAATAATAGTAGCAAAACAAGAATTCCCATTTTAACTATTCTATTCACCATTTTCTTTTTATATATTTTTTCCGCTGTTAATTTTACTTCAGTATTACTACTCATACATCACCTACTTATAGATTTTATAGTTATTTTTCACATTTTCTATAACAATAGTGTCAATAGATTTTGCAAATTCCAATAAACCACTATAATTAGATACTTCAGATGGTCTTAAATATAAATAGTCAACGATACCCTTTAATTTAATAGATTTTGTTTCTGCATCCTTCATATTGTAAACACCTAATTTGAATCCTAAACCTTTAAATTCTTGTATTTTAGATGTCTTTTTAATTATATCATCATAAGGTATCAAAAACACAAAATATTTAGCGGTTTTAGGTTCAATAGTATTCACTAATTTATTAATGTTACTCTTTAATCTAAAAAAATTAAAAGGAAGTTTAACAAAGTATAATGTATTAGGTTTATTACCGAAAACATTTTTAATGACTTCAAATGATATATTTTCAACTTCAATATATTTAAATTCAATTGAATAATTATATTTTTGAAAAGCATCAAAAGCATGTTCCATATCTATTCCATTAAATACTTTTTCATCAAAATTGATTTTAGAAATATAATAAGAAGTGTTATTATATTTACCCATTAATTCATAATGAATTTTTAATGGACTTTTTTGTAACTCATGTAAACACTTATCCGTCGCTTTATTGTTTTTATTAATATTTCTTATAAGTTTAGTATAATTTTTTTCAAACAAGGATTTAATCTTATCATCAAATAATATACTATATCTTTTAATAAATGTATCTATTATAACATCATAACTATATCTCTTTTCAGTAATTGAATTAGAATACTCTTCAAATATTAAATTTAATAATATTAATTTAGCAACTAAATAATACCAATTAAATAGTTCGGGATTGTCAATTAAATCCAAATAATCAACAACATTCTCAAAAATAAGTAAAAGCATTCTCTTAGTTACAATACTAGTTACATTATATTTTTCAAAAATATCAGTGTACTCATCTAGTGCTTTGCTTATATCCCTTCTTCCAAACATGAAGTATTCATAAAATTTGTCAATGCAAACTTCAAATTCTTCCATCTCTTTAGGAAAGGGTTTAACTTCGTGACTAATAAGTATTTCTACATTTTTAAGAATGCATTTAGCTTTTTGTTTCAAAAAAACATTCGCTATGCACCTCATTATTACCTCCTCTACTACACTATACATATCAATTATATATTAGTATTTAAAAAAATTCAATACGTTTTAAAAATAAATAAAAAAATTATATTTTTTTTCGCTTCGATATCACATACGAAATAATATAATCTTTATAAATTATTGTTTTATTATAATAATTCTTATAATTATCTGATTTAAATGAATCAAAATAAGAATTATTCATCTTAATAAAAGACTCTTTTAAAGTAAATATTTTGCAAAATCTTTATCATTTTTTACAATTTTTTTCTAAATAACTAATTATACACTTTTCAATAACACTTACCTCTTACAAACTTTTTTCTTATATCATATACTATATTTAATATTTTTTCAACTTAAATGTATTTTTATAAGCGTAACTTTTATTAAATATATGAATATAATAACATGAAAGAAAGTGAGGATATATGAAAAAAATTATTTTAATATTAACTACTCTTTTATTAATCCTAATATTATCTTTATCTCTACACAAAAATAAAAGTCAAAATACAAAAGTAGTAGTATCAGAGGTTACACATTCTGTTTTTTATGCTCCATGGTATGCTGCAATAGAAAATGGTTATTTTAAAGATCAAAATATTGATATTGAAGTACTTTTAACACCCGGAGCAGACAAAGTAGCTACTTCAGTCTTATCAGGAGATGCAAATATTGGTTTTTCCGGACCAGAAGCAACAGTTTATATATATAATAATTCAAAACAAAAATTATTGACATTTGCTTCTTTAACTAAAAAAGATGGTCAATTTATAGTCGGACCATGTGATTTAAAAAATAAATTTAAAATGAGCGATTTAAAAGGAAAAACTGTTTTAGCAGGTAGAAGTGGTGGCATGCCATTACTTATGTTTAAATATGCTTTAAAAGAATCTAATATAAATGAAAATGATATAAATATAGATACATCAGTTGAATTCTCTGCATTAACTGGGGCATTTATAAGTAAACAAGGCGAATTTGTAAATCTATTCGAACCAAATGCCTTAAATATTGAAAAGCAAAAATATGGATGTGTTTTATCATCCTTAGGAAATATATCTGGTACTGTACCATATACTGCATTCTATGCAAAAGAAAGCTATATAAATGATAATAAAGACATCATTAAAAAATTTAATAACGCTTTAAATAAAGGTTTAAAATTTGTAAAAGATAACACATCAGAAACAATCGCAAAATCTATAATTAATCAATTTCCTGATACTTCATTAAAAGACTTAACTTCTCTAGTAGATAGATATAAGAAAATAGATTCTTGGTATGAAAAAACTACAATAATAAAACAAGATTACGATAGACTAATTGATATAATGTTTTATGGTAAAACAATTGATAGTAAACTAGATACTACAATATTATTCACAAATGAATTTAATGAATAATTTATTAACTGTTAATAACTTGTCAAAAACATATTATTCAAAGAAAGGAGAAACCCTCGCAATTGAAAATGTATCATTTTCAATAAATAAAAATGATTTTATCGGTATAGTAGGTCCGTCTGGATGTGGAAAAAGTTCAATCTTAAATATTATTTCTATGTTAGATAAAGACTACAAAGGAGATATATTAATAGATCAAAATGTATCTTTTGGTTATATGTTTCAAGAAGCTGTATTATTTCAATGGCTTACTGTACTTGATAATGCCTTATTAGGTCTCAAGATTTCAAAAAAATTAAATAAAGATACAAAAGAATATACCATAAACTTATTAAAAAAATATGGTTTATATGAGTTTAAAGATAAATATCCAAGTTCACTATCCGGTGGTATGAAACAACGAGTGGCGTTAATTAGAACACTTGCTTTAAATCCAGATATATTACTTTTAGACGAACCTTTCTCAGCGCTAGATTATCAAACAAGACTAAAAGTTAGTGAAGACGTTTATAATATAATAAAAGAAGAAGGAAAAACAGTTTTGATCGTAACGCATGATATATCAGAGGCAATCTCAATGTGTTCTAAAATAATCGTTTTATCAAAAAGACCTGCATACGTCAAAAAAATATTAACAATTGATTTAGAAACTAATAAAGGACCAATAGAAAATAGAAAGTCACCATTATTTCCAAAATACTATGAAGAAATATGGAAGGAAATTGATGGATAATGTCAAAAGAACAAAAAAAATATCTAAAAAAATTAAAATTAAATAAAATAAAAATTTTGCTTTATCAAATATTAATATTTGTAATATTTATTATTTTGTGGCAATATTTATCAGATAAAAATATTATTAATACATTTATAACAAGTTCTCCAAAAAATATATTGTTTACTTTAAAAAATCTCTATATTAATAATAATCTCTTATTTCATATCTGGGTAACAACTAAAGAAACATTGGTATCATTTATAATAACTACTATTTTATCTTTAATTATTTCGATAATATTATATAATTTTAAAACTTTATCAAAAATATGTGATCCATATTTAACAGTATTAAATTCACTTCCTAAAGTAGCGTTAGGTCCAATTATAATAATATGGATAGGTGCTAATACTAAAGGTATAATTACTATGGCCATACTTATTTCAATTATTGTAAGCATACAAACAATATACAATGGTTTTGAAAACACTGATAAATTAAAAATAAAATTATTTAAAACTTTTAACGCATCAAAAATAAGCACATTAATAAATGTAGTTATACCAGAAAATAAAAAAATTATTTTAAATACTTTAAAAATCAATATTTCGATGTGTTTGATAGGTGTTATAATGGGAGAATTTTTAACATCTAAAGCCGGCATTGGATATTTAATACTATATGGTTCACAAATATTTAATTTAAATTTAGTTATGACAGGCATATTTTTACTAATTATTATATCTATTCTAATGTATGAATTTATAATTTTAATTACAAAAGAATGATAATTGTTTATTTATTTTATGAAAATAAAAATATAATATATTAAGGGGGAATTTTAATGGCAAATTGTAATGGAAATAAACCAAATGTGTTTCCACCATTTTATACATGCTACGGTGCGACTGGACCAACGGGACCAACAGGACCTAGTGGAGGTGCAACTGGAGCAACAGGACCTACTGGGGCAACAGGACCTACTGGGGCAACAGGGCCTACTGGGGCAATTGGAGCAACAGGACCAACAGGACCTATTGGAGCAACCGGGGCAACTGGAGCAACCGGGGCAATTGGAGCAACAGGACCTATTGGAGCAACAGGACCTATTGGAGCAACAGGACCTACTGGGACAACAGGACCTATTGGAGCAACAGGACCTACTGGGGCAACAGGACCTAGTGGAGCAACAGGACCTACTGGGGCAACAGGACCTACTGGGGCAACAGGACCTACTGGGGCAACAGGGCCTACTGGAGCAACAGGGCCTACTGGGGCAACTGGAGCAACACCAACTTTAGAAATAGGAACTGTTACCACTGGAGCAGCTGGAAGTGAAGCAAGCGCATCAATATCTGGAACAGCACCTAATTTTATACTTAATCTAACTATACCTGTAGGACCTACTGGACCGACAGGACCAACAGGACCAACAGGACCAACAGGGCCTACTGGAGCAGCAGCTTAAACTATAGGAAATATAAATGAAAAAATATAAAACATGTGTGTATGCAATTAGTAAAAATGAAGAACAGTTCGTAGAAAGATGGTACAATTCAATTAAAGATTCTGACTACATATATGTATTAGACACCGGATCTACAGATAATACTGTAACCAAATTAAAAGAATTAGGAGTTACTGTTATAACAAAAGTAATAGATCCATGGAGATTTGACACTGCTAGGAACGAATCTCTTAAATTAATACCAGACGACACAGACATATGTATATGTTTAGATTTAGATGAAGTAATGAAACCAAATTGGAAAGAAATACTTCAATCTAAATGGAATCAGAGTGTTACTAGAGTATCATATACATATAATTGGAGTTTAGATGAAAATGATAATCCAATAATAAGTTTTTATGCAAATAAAATTCATAAAAATAAATTATATAAATGGACACATCCAGTACACGAAGTACTCTCAATAAATAATGCTGAAAAAGAAAACGAAATATTGATAGATGATCTTATAATTAATCATTATCCAGATTCTAAAAAATCAAGAAGTTCATATTTACCATTATTAGAACTTTCAGTTAAAGAAGATCCTGAAGACGATAGAAATATGCATTATTTAGGAAGAGAATATATGTATTATGGCAGATGGAATGATTGCATTGATACACTACAAAAACATTTAAAACTTAAAAAAGCTTTATGGAAAGATGAAAGAGCTGCTTCCATGAGATTTATCGCAAGAAGTTATAAGCATCTAAACAGAATAGAAGAATCACTACTTTGGTATAAAAGGGCAATAAATGAAGCACCATACTTAAAAGAAGGTTATGCTGAATTAATGATTTTATATTATGAATTAAATGATTACAGTAATGCAATTAACTATGGAATTAAAACTCTTCAAACAAATAATAATACCAAAAGTTATATAAGTGAAAACTTTTCAAGAAATGAATACATTTACGATATACTAAGTTTATGTTTTTATTACTTAAATTGTAAAAAAGTAGGATTAAAATTCTTAGAATTAGCATTAGAAGAAAATCCAAATAATAAAAGATTGCAAGAAAATAAAAAGTATTTTGAATAACTTTTCAAATACTTTTTTATTATATATTTATAATTTAAACTAAATATTACCATTTTTATTTTTTAATTTAGATAATTTACTTTTTAAAATAATAGCATTAATTATTTTATAAATGTCATATGTAATAATTATTAAAGCAGGTACAATTATTGCAAAAACAAAACCCTTCTGAGATGCCAGGAAAAACTGCAATTTACCCAATGATGGTATTATTAAAATAACTTTACCAATAACATTTTCAGATTTTACTTTATCATTATCTTCACGCTGATTATTGTCACCTTTAACTATAAATTCTAAACCATTTGACTTATCAACTTTTAATATTCTATGAGTAATAGGAGTATCGCCAAAATAACTATTTGTCGAATAAAATGTTATAATATCATTCTTTTTTAATTTATTAACATTAGTTTTTTTAACTAAAACAACATCATAAACATTTATAGTTGGTTCCATACTTGAACTAATTATAGTATAAAAACCAAATGGTGGATTAGAATTTTTTTTATCTGCTATTTTACCACTTACAACATAAAATATTAAACATATTAAAAAAATACTTACTATAGTTAAAAATAGAATATTAAATATTTTACATATTAATTTAAAAGTTTTTTTTCTTTTTATGTCTTTATTTTCTTCCATGTTAAATACTATCCTTTACTTCTACATTATATATCAATTCTATCATTAAATTATTTATTTTTCAATTAACAATAGAAAAAATCTCTTTCGAGATTTATTTAGTTTCTATTCTATTAAATAATATTTCAGATTCATTTAATTTAATATCAGTTTCTAACATTCCAAAACTTTTAATTGAATCATAATCTGTTTTTTTAGTATTTAACATTTTTAAAATTCTTTCACTAGTCTCTGGAATAAATGGACTTAATAATACAGCAGATATTCTAATACTTTCTAATAAATTATATAGTACTGTTTTAAGTCTATCACTATTATTCTCGTCTTTAGCAAGTATCCATGGTGTTGTTTCATCTATATATTTATTGCTTCTTTTTAATAATTCAAATATATCTTCCAATGCTTCATTAATCTTTAATGAATTCATTTTATTCTCTACTAAAGATGGCAAACTAGTAGCATAACTAATAATGTTATCATCAACAGCATCACTAACTTTTGGATTATTCACTACACTATCAAAATACTTTTTACTCATAGCTAGTGTTCTATTTACTAAATTTCCTAAAGTATTTACAAGATCAGTATTTGTTCTTGATATTAATGCTTCTTCACTAAAGTTTCCATCACTTCCAAATGGTACTTCACGAAGTAAAAAATATCTAACAGCATCAACACCATAAGAATTAATATATTCTCTTGGATCTTTATAATTTCCTAATGATTTAGAAATTTTACCCCCATTAATAATCAACCAACCATGACCGAAAACTTGATGTGGTAAAGGCAAATTTAAACTCATTAACATACATGGCCAAATTATAGTATGAAATCTAACTATTTCTTTTCCAACTAAATGAATATCAGCAGGCCAATATTTTTTAAATTCTTCTGTTTCATCTGGATATCCTAGTGAAGTAATATAGTTTGTTAGTGCATCAACCCATACATACACCACATGTCCTTTATCAAAATCAACAGGAACACCCCAAGTAAATGATGTTCTTGATACACATAAATCTTCTAATCCTGGTTTTATAAAATTATTAAGCATTTCATTTTTTCTAGATAACGGAAGTATAAAATTAGGATTTTTATCATAGAACTCTACTAATCTATCTTGATATTTAGATAATTTAAAAAAATATGCTTCCTCACTAACTTCATGAACTTCTCTATGACAATCAGGACACATTCCATTTTCATCAAGTTGACTTTCTGTCCAAAATGACTCACATGGTGTACAATAAAGCCCTTTATACTCACCTTTATATATGTCTCCATTATCATACATTTTCTTAAATATTTTTTGAACTCTTTTTACATGATGCTCATCTGTTGTTCTTATAAAATAATCATATGAAATATTTAATTTACTCCATAAATCTTTACCATTTTCAATTATTGGATCTACATATTCTTTAGGACTTACTCCTGCTTCTATAGCCTTCTTTTCAATTTTTTGGCCATGTTCATCAGTTCCTGTTTGAAAAAACACATCATATCCCGTTAGTCTCTTATATCTAGCCACAGCATCTGCAGCAGTACTTGTATAACAATGACCAATATGAAAATCAGCACTTGGATAATAAATTGGCGTAGTTATATAAAATTTTTTCTTTTCCATTTTTCCTCCTAAATAAAAAAATCATAAACTAAGGACGAAATGTATCCGCGGTACCACCTTAATTCATGATTTATCATGCTCTTTATAGTTTTTAACGAAACAACTCGATTTGATTCCAGAACCATTTTCAAGTACCCTCATATCAATTTTCACCAAACATTGACTCTCTACAAATAAGATATCTCTCTCTTTCCTTCTCAACCAATTGTCATAATTTTATCACAAAAACTTAAAAAAATCTACATTTATTATACTTTATTTGTCAATATTTTAATTATTTTTAATTACCACCATTAGTGCTACTTAAAGTAACATTTAACTTTTTTTCTTTTTCGTTTCTTTCTATAGTTAATGTGATTTTATCCCCTACATTATATTTATATAACTGATATCTAAATTGAGCAGCGCTTGATATACTTTCATTATCTATTTTTAATATCTTATCTCCCTTTTCAATTCCAGCCTTGTCAGCAGCAGATCCTCTTTGAACATATTCCACATATATTACACTACTATTGGTTTCATATACACTAACGCCTAAGTATGGTCTTGAAACGGTTTTGCCTTCTATAAAGTCATTAGCAGTTTTTATGGCAGTGTCTACTGGTATAGCAAATCCCATTCCTTCTATGCTTGAACTTGCTATTTTCATATTCGTAATTCCAACTACTTCACCATTTGAATTACATAATGGTCCCCCACTATTACCAGAGTTAATAGCAGCATCTGTTTGTAATACCTCCATTACAGAATTAGTATTATCGATTGTTACTTCAACCAATCTATTTTTTCCTGATAATATTCCTCTTGTAACAGTCCAAGAATATACACTAGAATCAAGTGGTGCTCCAACTGTAAAAGTAGTATCACCAACTCTCAAACTATCAACATTTCCAATCTTAGCGACACTAATTACATCAGATTTATCAACTTTTAAAACCGCTATGTCAGAATATTCATCAATTCCTACTAATGATGCTTCAATTTTTTTATTATTCGTAAATGTCACAACTATTTTTTTAGAATTATCAACAACATGATAGTTTGTTAATATATATCCATATTTATCATCCATTTTAAATACAAAACCTGTCCCAGATGATCCCACTCTATCATTTATATAGTTTTCAATAACAACCACTGAATCGTATACTTTATCTACCGCATCAGCAATACCACTATCAGTTACAGTAACATCTTTTTGTATTTTTGTCTTTTCTACTATTAAATCTTTCAAATAAACTTCATAAAAAATTCCAAATATTAATAAACAACAAGTAAATGTTAACAAAATAGTAATAATAATATTCTTTAGCTTATTGCTTATCATATATTTATAATTTTTTTTATTAATGTTTGCTTTTTCTTTTTCATTATCACTTTGCTCAATAACTTTTGCTTCCTTTATATTATTTTCCTTCTTCATTCTAACACCTCAATATAATTGTAAAATTGAAATGTTAACAATTTGTGAAAAATAAATAAAAAAATTAAAAAAGACAAACTTTCGTCTGTCTTTATTTTTACTTATCCAAACCATTACAATAATTATTTGCACGATTCTCCATTAACTCTAGATTTTCTTTATTGCCATATATATTTACTTTGTATATATTATAACTATCAAAGTTTATTATTTTATAATTATTAATCTCATTTATAAAATCTCTTATGACTTTAAAATCTATATTTTGCATTCCAGTATTGTTTATATAAATATAATTATTATACTTTTCAATAAACTTATTTATATTTGTTTTTACAATTTTATTATTATTTAATTTGCTAACATCCTAGTTTTACAAATCACCCACAAAAATATAAAATAATTTAAATAGTAACCAATTCAAATGTAATCTATCTTTTTATATTACTTCTTCATTACATTAATATTAAAATTAAGCACAAAAAAACACACAGATAACACTGCGTATTTTATTTCTCCTTATGGGGCGATAACAAAGGTTATCTGAAACCCTAAAGTAAAAGTTGATAAACAACTAATTTCTACAAACATTATAACATATTTTTATGAATTAATATACTTATTTTTAATTTTATATTGTAAATCATTATATTTTTCTTTATCGAATAAATGTGCATTATTGATTAATCCTAAAATACTATTAATTTCTTTTGCTGTATAATTATCTTGCTTTAATAGTTTAGCAATTTTATATTTTGTCTTGTTTGGTATAAGCAATTCATGATTATGTATGACACAGCCTGTTATTTTTTTGTAATCACTAGTAATATAAGATTTAGTTTTGGCAACATTCACAATTTGACCATATTTAGTTATAATTCTTTCTGCATCTCGAACAATAGATTTTGATATTCTATTTTTACTAGAAAAAATAATATCATCTACATAAAACGAAACTATACAATTATTTCTTCTTGCTAATAATTCTAATTCATTAAACATATCTATATTTGCTAAATATGATAGAATACTACTGATTGGAGAACCCGATGGCAAATGATTAATATGTTTTATTCCTTTTTCCTCAATAAAATCCTCAATTTCTTTTGTCATAATATTAGATAAATCAACTGTAGATAAATCACTCATTATTGCAGCTATGTCACTTTTCATTTTCATTTTCTTAACATAAAAATTATATATTTTTTCTCTACTTGTATTTGGGAAAAATTTACTTAAATCCATTTTAACAAAATAATTAGATTCTATATGATAATATGCATTATCAATATATGATCTACCCTTTATTCCTGAAAATACATTATTTGGAAAATCAAAGCCATCAAAATATCTCTTTATTCTTTTTTGAATAGTTTTTAATTCGTTTTTTGGAGCTTCTATCAATCGTCTTTTAGGTTTTTGATCAATATAAGGCTTATATTGTATATTATATTTGTTATTATTATGAACTTTTAACTTAAGCAATTGGCTTAAATCTCTTTTTCTTGATAATCCATACAAAAAATTTTTAGGAAAATTCATATGATATTCACCTCACAAAAAAACAATTACTTTTGTAAATCTATTTATTTAAATAAACTTACAAAAATAATTGTTAATTACTTAATATTACGTTTTTTTGTTACAACTTTTGTTATTCGTTTAACTACTTGATATCCAATAGTAACAAATAACAAAGTCTTATATGTGACATTAAAATCAAATTCAAACTCAAAAACAATATTAAACTTAAGTGTCAATCCCAAAGATAGGATAAACAAAATTTCTTTTTTGTGGTTTTCCACAAATCCAATAATTTTGGATATCATATAAGTATACCTCCTTTCATAATTATTAGCACATCAACTTTATTCGCGACTAAAGTTTCAGTGTGCCCCATATCTTATAATTATTGGAGATATCGTGCTAGACGCTTAATATAATAATTAACAATTTCCTGCCCCATATTAATATAATTATATAGGGCGATATTTCTTTTACTACTGCCATTATAATTAAACTTATTTTACTATTTCTATAATAAGAATAATAGTTATATAAGTAATTATCTCGTGCCGCTTTAAAAGAAAGCGAAGATTACATCTTCTCGTCAATTACTTGACCACTATTGGGGCTTTGGATTTTAATCCTAGAGCACCTTTAGGACTAATGATATTATACATTATTAAATCTATTTTGTACATATTTATAATTTATAAATTAAAAAAAATAGATTATTAAATCTACTTTGTTTCATCAAATAATTGCCTTATATCTATTTCTAAAGCATCAGCAAATTTTCCTATTGTTTCTAGTAATGGTGTTTTGTCTATTGATAAACACTCTAAATCTCTAACATAGCCATGAGTAAGTCCAGTTAAATCTGCAAGTTCTTGAAGTGTGTACTTTCTCATTAAGCGATATTTCTTTATATTTTTTCTTACAAGTAGTGATAATTGTTCTTTAGAATATCTACTAGTCAAAGTACCTCGCTTCCTTTCTTGTAAAATTATTCCATAAAAAGTTCAAAAAATATGTCGTCTGTGTGAAGTTTTTATGATATAATTAAAATTGAAAGGAGATAAGGTTTATATGAAAACTAAAAAATGTAAACATTGCCAAGAAGAAATTGCAAAAAGTGCAAAGAGATGTCCTAAATGTGGCGGAAAATTAGGAATACCAGGTTGGGCTAAAGCTTTAATTATAGTTGTAATTATATTTGGTTGTATCGTTGGATGTGTTAATGGTTGTTCAAATGCAGTAAATGATGCTGTTAAAGATACTAAAAACTCTTATAAAGATATAAATGGAAAAACTTCATTTAAAGTAAATGAAACATTCCAAAACAAATATGAAAAAATAACTATGACTGAAGTAAATACTAATGTCACTGATTATAGCGAATATTTAGGGCCAAAAGATGGCAATAAAATCATTGCATTAAAATTCGAAGTTGAAAACATTAATGAAGATAATGATGAATTATATGTTAGTAGTATGAGTTTTAATGCCTATGCTGATGGTAAAGCAGTTGATTCATATATGTATGGAAGTGATAAATATAAAGACTTATCAGCAACACTTGGAAAAGGAAAGAAAGCTGTAGGTTATGTATTATATGAAGTTCCTAAAAATGCTCAAAAGATAACCGTTGAGTATAATGCAAATTTCTGGACTGATGGTAATGCTATCGAATTCGTAGTTCAATAAAAGTTAAAAAACTGACTAATTTATAGTCAGTTTTATATTGAATAAATATATATATAAAGCAAAAGGAAGAGATAAACTCTTCCTTTTGAAAAACTTCTACCAAGTGTATAAATACACCTGCAACAATCTAAACTTCCATAATTATACCATATAAATGGTTAAGTCAACACTTTTTCACGATTTTCTTTTTTAATGATTCTTCTAATGAAAGTTCTTCTTTAATAATATTTACCATTGTTCCCATGCTTTCACTTTAAAGTAGGATAGTTTTTAACACAAAAAAACACACAGATAACACTGTGTATTTTATTTCTCCTTATGGGGCGGAATATGGGAATCGAACCCATGCATAACGGGACCACAATCCGCCGTGTTAACCACTTCACCAATTCCGCCATAAGCAAGAGTATTATATCAAAATAAACTTACTATTTCAATAGATAAAGACGTTTTTTTATAAATAAAATGTTATTTATAGTATCATAATCCAATTAAACTAAATAATGTTTTTCTTAATCCGTAATTATAATACTCATCTTTAAAAATTTCGGAATTTGTTGTATACGTTTTTATAGTTTCGAGTGTAATTACTGGATATTTTGAAACATATTCAACATCAGAATTAATATAATTATTAGATGATAATCTACCGGTTTTTGAACTAAAAGGCATTTCATGTGCTATTTCAGACATAAAGTCAGTAGCGGAACCATCATTTCCTTCACCAACTTCTTCACTTTCAATATCAAAAACTGTATAATTATTTAATTTTGAAATTTTAGAAGCAAATTTTCTGGACGCACTATTAAATTCATCTGATAAATTTGGTTTTCCAGAATATATAACTCTACCTTGACTATGAAAATTAATATAATAAATAATGTTTTTATAGTGTTTAAGCATAAATAACATTGCTGCTCTTGTTTCAGGTTCACTACCTAAACTATAACCACCAAAATATGCTTTACTACCTGTGTTTTTTTCCAAAGCAACATTATATAATAATCCTTTTGATTTATAATACAATCCTGCATTTTGAGTAGGAAAATTTCTATTGATATCTACACCATTAGCATTTGATTTTAAATTTTCAAAATTAATTTTACTTTTATTTTTATAAACCCATAGTTCTTTATTAGAAATACTTTCAATTCCTTTTGTAAATATTTCATAACCATCAGGATTTATGCATGGCATAATAACAAATTTAAACACATTTAAAGCCTGTTTTATATTTTTATTATTATTCTCATACATATTGACTATTTCACTCATAAATTGAATTAAAATAGGTGTATTTGCAGTTTCAGCTGCATGAATATTAGCATCTAAAAATATTTCCTTAGTTCCTTTACCAATTTCAATACCATATATATTTCTTTTATCCACTGACTGTCCTATTTTATATAAATTTACAATGTCACTATTGTTTAGTTTATTTAAATATTTTTCAATGTCATTATAACTTAAAGATTTATTAAAATTGTATTTAATAGTTTCATAATCACTCGTTGATTCAATAGTATTTAAATCGTGTCCTAACAATTCTTTAAATGAATCAACGCTCATACCTTTAGCAAACATTTTATTAACAACATCTTTGTCGTTTTCTGATTTATCAACAATTGAATAATTAATATTTTTCTTATCATTTGTGGACTCGTTATTATTTCTATTTAAAGAAAAATAAAATAAAATAAACAAGATAAATATAAATAATATTAATACTTTTTTAACACTTTTCTTTAATTTTCTTTTTCTTGCCATGAAATATATCCTCCAACGATATTATACCATAACGATAGATAAAATAATAGGATTCCAATATAGAAAATAACCTTTACATAAAGATTTTATTGCAAAAAAAAATTGGCAACTTGCTATCTTCGCTTACACTATTTTCGCCGTTAAAG
>ERZ857629.992-NODE-992-length-34347-cov-11.079377_pt1 | contig 34347 bp, 32 predicted proteins | sample MGYA00519700_ERZ857629 | MGnify/ENA primary metagenome ERZ857629 (study PRJEB31778, sample SAMEA3449351) | human gut metagenome | biome: human gut; feature: human-associated habitat; material: faeces | place: United Kingdom | collected 2010/2012 ... | reverse complement strand
TCCGACAGCGCGAGGAGCGTCCGCTGCCGCTCCCGCCCGCGCGCGACCAGCTCGCCTTGTATCAGGAGCGACGCGCCGATCAGCAGCGCCGCGCCCGTCAGACGCAGCATGGCAGCTCGACTGTCTCATACCGCCGCACGCCGCCCTCCGTCCGGATGACGATGCAGCGGCGGAACACGTCCGCTGCAAGCAGCTCGCGCCAGAGCGGCTTGCGTGTCAGCTCGTCCACGTCCCGCGCGTGGATGCTCGCCAGCAGCCCTACGCCGCAGTTGGCGGCAAGGCACATCGCGCGGATATCCTCCTGCGCCGTGATCTCGTCTGCCGCGATGACCTGCGGGTTCATGCCGCGCAGCAGCATGGGGATCGCCGCCGCCTTCGGGCACAGTGAGAGCACATCGGTATGGTTTCCCAGCTCCATCTGCGCCCGTCCCTGCCAGCACACCGCCAGCTCGCACCGCTCGTCGATCACGGCGACGCGCAGGGCGCGGTGCTCGCTGTCGCCAAGCGACAAAAGCCGGATAAGATCGCGCAGCAGCGTCGTCTTTCCCCCGCCGGGCGGCGAGAGGACGAGCGTGCTCTGAAAGCGGCCGTCCCCGTCAAAAAGCTGCGGCGCGAGATCGCGCCCCAGGCCGACCTGCTCGCAGACGATGCGCAGCGCCAGCGACGAGATATCCTTAATACCGCTCACCTCGCCGCCGCGCACGACGGCGCTGCCGCACACACCGAGCCGGAACCCGCCCCGCAGCGGCAAAAATCCCTGCCGCAGCGTTTCGGCGCAGGCGTAGCGGGAGTATTCCGTCACCGCGCCGAGCATCTGCTCCAGATCCTCCGCCGACACGAGCGCGGGGCGTCCCTCCGGCGCGGCGTTCAGCTCGCCGTCCGGCGTGAGCACCGTCAGCGGGCGCATCACGCGCAGACGGAATTCCTCGGTGCGCTCCTTCTGCTTGTCCGGCAGGGCGAGCGCAAGGCGCTTCAAATGATGCGGCAGAAACGCGCACGCCTGCTCGTAGCGGTAGATCCGGCTGAGCTGTTCCATGCTCCGGCACTTCCCTTCTTCGGTGATACTCCACTCTATGAGCGCGCGGACACGCTTATGCACGGTCTGTCCCGCCGGAGGGCAAAAGAAAAAACGGGGAGATCCCCGTTTTTTCTCAGCCGCCGCAGCCGCAGCCACAGCCGCTCGCGCTGTTCGGCAGTGTGTTCGGCGGGAAGAAATCGTCCAGCGGGAACTCCACCGCGTCGAAGACCTTGCACGGGTCCTCGCTGCCGCAGTCGCCGCCGGCGAGCGTGCATTCGTTCGTCGGGATGCAGTAGTCATAGACCGGAATAAGGAGCTGCGTGTCGCGCTCTAAGCGGACGGTGGAGAACTGCCCCAGCGAGATGCACACGCGGCGGATGGCTGCCTCGTCAAAGAGGATCGGCTCGTCGAACGCCTCGAGAATGCCGGTCGGCACGCCCGTGAGCACGCCGCGGTCGCAGCCGCAGCGGCAGTTGCAGTTATCGGCAAAGTGCGCGCACAGCAGCATCGGATCGGTGACAGAGACCACCGCCGTGGGAAGATTCGCCGTCAGATCGAGCGGGACGTCGGCCATGTTCTCCGCAGGCTCGGACGAGTAGATCTTCGCGCCGCTCTCGCTGCCGAACAGCACCACGCGCTTGTCGAAGGTCGCAAGGCCCTCGATCTCGGTGTAGCGGGCGCTGCCGTTCATCGCCTGCAGGATGATGCGGTAGAAAAAGCGCATATCGACGGTATAGTAGCCGCGGTTGAAGTTCACCGGCTCCACGTCGACGAAGGTGTAGAGCAGCTCGGCGCTGCCGCCGCGGATGCCCTGCGCGCCGCTCAGGATGCTCTGGGCACTCGCCGTGGGGTAAAAGCGCAGATCCTCGATGCAGTCCTTGTCTCTGCACGAGGAGTATATCTTCTTCGTATGGATACAGACCGCCTCACGCACGCTGTTCGCGCCGCACACGGGGCCTGCCACAACTTTCTCAGCCATATCGCAAGAATACCTCCTGATCTAAGTACTGTGAAAGGCCGGCGGCCGCGCCGGTCTCTTTCACCCCAGTCTATGCGTCCGGCGCAAATGGGTGCGGCAGGCTGCGGCGCAGATGAAAAAAACCTATACAAATTATTCATAATGCGCTATAATAGGTCTGATCGATCATCCAAGGAGGTGCGCTATGGGGCGCGTTGGTTTCATTCAGGATAAGCTGGAGATCAAATTTCTGATCCTATACGTCGCGGCGCGGCTCATCGAGCCGGTGCCGTTCGAAGCGATGCAGGAGCTGACGATGTGCGACGAGGGCATCGACTTTTTCGATTTTTCCGAGTGTCTCGGCAGCCTTGTCGAGTCGGAGCACCTGACGCTCTCCGACAAGGGGCTGTACGCCGTCACGGAAAAGGGGCTGCGCAACGGCGCGATCTGCGAATCGAGCCTGCCCTACTCCGTGCGTCTGCGCGCCGACAAGAACATCACGATCTTCAACCAGAAGCTCAAGCGCCGCGCGCAGATCAAGTCGGACATCCAGCCCCGCCGCAACGGGACGTACACCGTCACGCTCGCGTTCAACGACGATGACGACCAGCCCCTGCTCAAAATGGAGCTGATGGTGCCGAAGGAGGTCATGGCGGAGGATCTGGCCGGGCGCTTCCAGCAAAATCCCGAGCAGCTCTACACCGGCGTTCTGAATACGCTCTTTGCAGAGCCCTGCGAGGGGAAATAACGTACATATCCATATAGAAAAAGAGACAGGCTGAGCCTGTCTCTTTTTCTTAGTCTTCGCTGTTCTCCTCCTGCGTTTTATGCAGCAGCTCCTCGACCGGAACGCCGTAGAGCTTTGCGAGCGCGCAGAGGTTTGACGTGCTGGGATCGGACGTGCCGTTCTCCCATTTGCTGACCGCCTGACGGCTGACGCCGAGCGTTTCGGCGACGAACTCCTGCGTCATCCGCTTTTCCGTCCGGTGCGCCCTGAGCGTCTCGCCGAGCGAGCGGCAGACGGCTTTCTTCTCCTCGCGCACGTCTTTTGACCTGATGTACTTCCGCAGCGCCCTGACGAGCAGCACGAAGAGGTAGATGAGCGCGCCGTAAATGACGAGCGCGATCGGTAAAAGAATGAGACTGAATTGCATGGTTTTTTCTCCTTTTCGCTTGATGCGCTCAGCATAGCGAAAAGCGGCGGTTGCCGCCACCAACTATCGCGCAACTTCGCGTTGCGCGGGGGCAAAGACGGAGCATTTACCGCATGAAGCCCCTGCCGCCGAAGTCCGAAAGCTCGCGCAGGCCCAGAGAGCGGTAGAATGCGAGCGTCTTCTCCGTGTCGTCTGTCATGAGCTGGAGCTGACGGACGTCCGCAAAGCGCTCCATCACCGCGCGCATCAGCGCCGTGCCGATGCCGCGGCGCTGGTACTGCGGGAAAACCAGCAGATCCTGCACCAGCACGACGGTCGCCCCGTCGCCCACGGCGCGGACAAGGCCGGCAAGCGTTTTCCCTTCATAGGCCGCAAGCGTCAGCAGCGATCCGGCAAAGCCGCGCCGCAGCGCGTCTGGCGCGTCCGTGTAGGCCGTCCAGCCGACGGACGCATACAGCGGCAGTATCTCTTCCTCGCGGTAGGTCTGATATTCGATGATCTCCATAAATTCCTCCATGATTCTGATAGACTCAAATCATGGTCATACGCAATCTCATCGCCGCAGCCCCCCTTCTGTTCTTATCATTTCACCACGACATTTTCCTTGCCGAAGCGCTCCTCCAGATCGCGCACGAGCGAGGGGTGCAGATCGCAGGTCGTGCCGATAAGCTTGCCCGTATCGAGAACGCGGATGCGGACATTGCTCCCCTTGCCCTCGAACATATAAAGCACCTTGCGCAGAATGTCCATCTCCGGCCCGTTCGCCGACGGCAGACGCAGATAGAGCGTCTGCCCCGTGCGCTGCTGCGCCGGCACGGGCGTCGAAAGATCGGCGTTCAGCGGGCGGGCGAGGTCACACATCAGCTGCGGGGCCTTTTCGTCGCGCACGCTCAGCGTGCCGGAGACATAAATGACCTGTCCCTCCTGCAAATAGCTGCCGCACTGCTCGAGCACACGCGTAAAGCACAGCATTTCGATGCTGCCCGTACCGTCCTCAAGCGTTACGTAGGCCATGAGGGTGTTTTTCTTCGTCATCTTCGTCTTGCTCGCCGTCACAACGCCCGCGAGCGAGATCTTCTGCCCGTCGGAGAAGGTCGTCGGCCCCGCCTCCTGCGCAAAGTCCTCCATCACGCGGCCGATGGCCGCCGCGCCGGACGCGCGCACGAGCGAGCGGTAAGCGTCCATCGGATGACCCGAGAGGTACAGCCCCGTCGTGGCCCTTTCCATCGCCATGCGCTCCTGCGGCGTGAACTCGGGGATATCGGGCAGGACGAGCGCGGCCTGCTGCGCCGTTTCCGCGCCCATGCCGAAAAAGTCGATCTGCCCCTCGATGTTCGCGCGGTTGCCCGCCGCGATGCCGTCCATCACCTTTTCATACACGGCGATGAGCTGCGATCGCTTCGCGCCCGTCGAGTCGAACGCGCCCGCGCGGATGAGATTCTCGACCGCGCGCTTGTTGATCTCCATGCCGTCCATGCGGCGGCAGAAGTCCTGAAAGTCGACAAACGGGCCGTTGAGCTCGCGCTCCTGCATCATGCGCAGGATCAGCCCGCGGCCGATGTTCTTGATGGCGACAAGGCCGAAGCGGATGCCCTCCGGCTCGACCGTGAAGCGGTCGGCGGAGTGATTGACGTCCGGCGGCAGGAGCTTGATGCCGCACTCGCGGCACTCGTTGAAGTACTCGCCCACCTTGTCCGACGAGTCGAGCACGCTCGAAAGCAGCGCCGCCATGTACTCTTTCGTATAGTGGCACTTGAAGTACGCCGTCTGGTACGCGACGACCGCGTAGGCCGCGGCGTGCGCCTTGTTGAACGCGTAGTTTGCAAAGGCGTAGATTTCCTCGTAGATCTCCTGCGCGGCCTTTTCGTCAATGCCGTTCGCCACGCAGCCGGAGATGCTGCGCGCGGGATTGCCGTGCAGAAACGCCTCGCGCTCGCGCTCGATGTCCTTGACCTTCTTCTTGCTCATCGCGCGGCGCAGCATATCCGCCTGACCGAGCGAGTAGCCCGCAAGCTGCTGGAAGATCTGGATGACCTGCTCCTGATACACGATGCAGCCGTAGGTGATCGACAGGATCGGCTCAAGCTGCGGGATAAGGTACGTGACCTTTTTCGGGTCGTGCTTGCAGGCGATGAATTTCGGTATGGATTCCATCGGGCCCGGACGGTAGAGCGCGATGAGCGCCGTGATGTCCTCGATGTTCTGCGGCTTTAAGCTGACGCAGACGCCCGTCATGCCGCTCGATTCGAGCTGGAAGACGCCGGACGTCCGTCCCGCCGCCAGCATCTCATACGTTGCGGCGTCATCCTCCGGAATGCCGTCAAGTGTAAAGCTTTTATCCTTTTCGCGTATCGTCTTGACCGCATCGTCCAGAATGGTGAGGTTGCGAAGGCCCAGAAAGTCCATTTTGAGCAGGCCAAGCTCCTCGAGCGTCGTCATCACATACTGGCAGACGATGGTATCGTCGTTGCGCGCGAGCGGCACGTAGTCCACGACCGGCCGCTTCGTGATCACAACGCCCGCCGCGTGCGTCGAGGCGTGGCGCGGCATGCCCTCGAGGGCGCGCGCCGTGTCGATGAGCTTTTTCACCTGCTCGTCGCCCTCGTACTTTTCGCGCAGCTCCCGCGAAATGCGCAGCGCATCGTCGAGCGTGACGTGCGGCCCCGCGGGGACGAGCTTGGCGATCACATCGCAGTCGGCATAGCTCATGTTGAGCGCGCGGCCCACATCGCGGATAACGCCGCGCGCGGCCATCGTGCCGAACGTGACGATCTGCGCGACGTGATCATCGCCGTACTTGCGGCGCACATAATCGACGACCTCGCCGCGGCGCGTATCGCCGAAGTCCATGTCGATATCCGGCATCGACACGCGCTCGGGGTTCAGAAAGCGCTCGAAAAACAATCCGTACTTCATCGGCTCGATATCCGTGATCGACAGACAGTACGAAACGATGCTGCCAGCCGCGCTTCCGCGCCCCGGGCCGACGGGAATGCCGGCGCTCTTGGCGTAGCGCACGAAGTCGGAAACGATCAGAAAGTAGTCGACAAAGCCCATGCGCTCGATCATGTCCTGCTCGTATTCGAGCTGTGCGCGCTGCTTGTCCGTCCCCTCGCCGTAGCGCTGGGCGAAGCCGTCGGCACAGAGCTTTTTGAAGTATGTAAGCGAGGTGTAGCCCTCGGGCACCTTGAATTCCGGCAGGTGGTACTTGCCGAACGTGAATTCCAGATTGCAGCGCTCGGCGATCCTGCCGGTATTTTCGACCGCCTCGGGATAGTCGGGAAACAGCGCCGCCATCTCCTCGGTCGACCTCAGGTAGAAGCGCTGCGGCTCGTAGCGCATACGGTTCTCATCGTCCACGGTCTTGCCCGTCTGGATGCAGAGCAGCACGTCGTGCGCGTAGGCGTCCTCCTTTCGGAGATAGTGCGCGTCGTTCGTCACGACGAGCGGCAGCCCCGTCTCCTCGTGTATGCGGAGGATGCCCTTGTTGACAACGGCCTGATCGCGGATGCCGTGATCCTGCAATTCAAGATAAAAATGCTCAGGGCCAAAGATCTCAGACATCGTCAGGGCATATTCCCTGGCGCCGTTGTAGTCCCCGTTGCGAAGCCTGCGCGGGATCTCGCCGGCGAGACACGCCGAAAGCGCGATAAGCCCCTTTGAATGCTCGCGCAGGAGCGCCAGATCGATGCGCGGCTTGATGTAAAAGCCCTCCACATGCGCCATGGAGACGAGATACGAAAGGTTGCGGTAGCCCTCCTCGTTCTCGCACAGAAGCACCAGGTGACGGGCCTCGCTGTCGAATTCATGCTGCTTGTCAAAGCGTGTGCGCGGGGCGACGTACACCTCGCAGCCGATGATGGGCTTGACGCCCTCGGCCTTGCACGCGCGGTAAAAGTCGATCGCGCCGTACATCACGCCGTGGTCGGTGATGGCGCAGGCGGTCTGCCCCATCGACTTGACGAGCTTGGGCAGGTCGCGGATGCGGCACGCGCCGTCGAGCAGGCTGTATTCGGTATGGACATGGAGATGAACGAACGGCATGGCTTGCTCCCCTTTTACGCTTTTTCGTCCCGCGCAAGCTCCATGAGCTTGCGGATGCGGTGGTTGAGACACGACTTCGTCAGCGGCGGGTCAAAGGTCGCGGCCAACTCGGAAAGTGTCAGCTCCGGCTGCAAAAGCCGCGCGACCGCGACCTCCTGCAATTTCACCGGCAGGTCGTTGATCGCGCCAGACTCCGTCAGGCGTGTAAAGGCTTCCACCTGTTCACGCGAAGCCAGCACCGCTTTGTCGAGATTGGCCGCGTCGCAGTTGACGCGGCGGTTCACCGTATTGCGCATCTCCTTTTCGATCTTGGCCGCCATGATCTCAAGCGCCCGGCCCGGCGCGCCGATGAGCGTGAGCAGGTCCTCGATATGCTCGCTGCTCTTGAAATAGGTGATGAGACTACCCTGCCGCATAACGTTTTTCGGCTCGAAGCCCATGTCGCGCAGCAGCGCCTCGACCTCGCGCCCCGCCTGGATGTGCGAGGTGGCGAGCTCCAGATGGTAGCGCTTTTTCGGGTCGGTCACGCTGCCGCCGGCAAGAAACGCTCCGCGCAGGAACGCTGAGCGGCAGCACTCCTCCTCGAGCAGCGCAAAGTTGAGATGCAGCGCAAAATGCGTGTCGCGGTCGTAGCCGAGCGTCTGCCAGATCGCGGCCAGCTTGTCCCCGCGCGTGATGCGCAGGATACGCTTGCCGCTCTCCCAATCGTCCGGCAGCTCGTCGAATTTGACGGAAAACGCCTTTTGGAAGAGCTTCGGCAGCCGCGCGGCAAAGCCGTCGTTCTCCGTGACGATGCGCACCTCGCCGGCGGAAAAGCAGCTGGCATACAGCAGCACGCCGCAGCTCTCCGCAACGGCGCAGCAGCTCCGGCTCAGCGGCGCTTTGCAAAGCTCCGCCTTGACGTCATAGGCAAACGACATGGCGCCGCCCTCCTTTTCTCACAGGTTCATCCGCGCGTGATGTCGCGGTCGTTTTCAAAGGCAGGATAGCCCAGCGCGCTCAGATAGGCCGTGACGCAGCGCGCGATGGAAACGCTTCTGTGGTGCCCGCCCGTGCAGCCGATGGCGATGACGAGCGTGCTCTTGCCCTCCTCGGCATAAAGCGGCAGGAGGAACGAGAGCATCCCCTTGAGCTTTTCCACGAAGGTATTCGTCTGCGGGAAGGAGAATACATAGTCGTATACCTCGCCGTCCATGCCCGTCTTCTGCTTCAGCTCCGGCACATAGAAGGGATTGGGCAGAAAGCGCACATCGAACACAAGGTCGGCCTCCAGCGGGATGCCGTACTTATAGCCGAACGACACGACGCTGACGCTCAGCTTGCCGCGCATGCTCCTGTCGCCGAACATACTGTACAGCTCGTTGCGGAGCTTGGCAGCCGGCATCCGCGTGGTATCGATAACAAAGTCGGCATGCTCGCGCAGCGGGCGCAGCAGCTCCTGCTCGCGGCGCATCGCCTGCTCGATGGTCATGCCGTCCAGCATCAGCGGATGGCGGCGGCGCGTTTCCTTGTAGCGCTTGATGATCGTCTCAAGGTCGGCCGTGATGAACAGCAGCCTGCACACATCGCCGCCCTGACGCAGCCGCTCCATCGCGTTGAGCAGCGCTTCAAAGCCCCGTTCGCCCGAGCGGATGTCGCTCACAAGGGCGACGCGGTCGTAGCGCCCGTCGCTCTGCGCGCAGAAGGCGGCAAATTTCAGGATGATGTCCGCGGGGACATTATCCACCGTATAGTAGCCCATATCCTCAAGATACGTGGCGGCGCTCGATTTTCCCGCGCCGGACAGGCCGGATATGATCAGAATTTCCATCGTCTTTCTCTCTCCTGTTCCGCTCAGCGGACGATCTTGACCTCCGGCTCCAGCAGGACGCCGTGCGCGTCGTAAACGGTCTTCCGCACCATTTCAATGAGTGCAAGCACATCCGCGCAGGTCGCGCCGCCGGCATTGACGACAAAGCCCGCGTGCTTGGGCGAGACCTCCGCCCCGCCGATGCGCGCGCCCTTGAGCCCGCAGCTCTCGATCAGCGGCCCTGCAAAGTACCCTGTCGGGCGCTTGAAGGTGCTGCCCGCGCTCGGAAGCTCGAGCGGCTGGCTCGCTCTGCGCCGCGCCATCAGATCGTCCATTTTCGCCTTGATGGCTCCGCCGTCGCCCTTTTGCAGCCGGAGCTTCGCGCCCAGCACAATGCCCTCATCCGCAGAAAATACACTGTGGCGGTAGGAAAAATCCAGCTCCGCAGGTGTGAGCGTCCTCACCCCGTCGGGATACAGCGCCGTGACCTCGGCGATGACGTCCTTCAGCTCCCCGCCGTAGGCGCCCGCGTTCATCACGATGCCGCCGCCGAGCGTGCCCGGGATGCCGTGGGCAAATTCAAGCCCCGTCAGCCCGTGCTTCCACGCAAAAAGCGCCAGCTTCGTCAGCGAAACGCCCGCGTCGGCGGTGATCATGTCATCGCCGGTCAGCTCCATGCGCGAAAGGCGCGCCGAGGTATCGATGACGACGGTGTCAAGCCCCGCGTCGGCGGCGAGCAGGTTCGTGCCGTTGCCGATCACCAGCGGCCTGACGCCCGCATCCAGCACAAGTCCCATCAGCACCACAAGCTGCTCGCGCGTCTCAGGAAAGGCCATGCGCCGCGCCGGCCCGCCGATGCGAAACGATGTGTGTTTCGCCATCGGCTCGTCGCAGATCCATTGAAGGTCGGGCAGATAATCGCCCACCGCCTTGTCAAGCGCCGTATACCACGCCATAAATTCAGATCCTCCGTCAGATGGATTTTTACTGCTTTGCCTCGTTTTCCCGATTGATGCGGTCTATGTGCCCGTCGATCTGCGCGGCGAACTCGCGCGCAGAGTTGAAGCCGTGCTTCTTCTGGCGGTTGTTCATCGCCGCCAGCTCCACGATGCCCGCGAGGTTGCGTCCCGCGCTGACGGGCACCGTAACCTGCGGCACCGGAACGTCCATGATGGTCGCATAGCTGTCCTCCAGCCCAAGACGGTCAAAATACGTGCTGTCCGTCCACTTTTCAAACTGGATCACAAGGTCGATCTGCGTGGAATCCTGCACCGCGCCCACGCCGAAAAGCTTCTCCACGTCGATCACACCGATGCCGCGCACCTCGAGATAATTGCGGATCAGCTCCGGCGCCGTGCCGGAAAGGACAGAGCCGATGCGCGTGATCTCCACGGCGTCGTCAGCCACCAGCCGGTGTCCGCGCTTGATGAGCTCGATGGCCGTCTCGCTCTTGCCGATGCCGCTGTCGCCGAAGATCAGCACGCCCTCGCCGTAAACGTCCATCAGCACGCCGTGGCGCGTGATGACCGGCGCAAGCGCATGGTTGAGATAGTCAATGGTCATCGAAGAGAACTCAACGGAGGTATACTTCGTGCGCAGCAGCGTGCGGCCATATTTCTGCGCCATCTCCAGACACTCCGGAAATACATCCAGATCGCGCGAGATGACCAGCGCGGGGATCTCATAGCAGAACAGATCCTCAAAGCTCTTGCGCCGCTCCTCGGACGAATAGCCGCGCAGGAACGTGACCTCGCTCTTGCCGATGATCTGGAGCCTGCGGGGATCGAAGTAATCGAAAAAGCCAATGAACTGGAGACCCGGGCGGTTGACGTCCGTGATCGTCAGGATCTCGGTATCGTACTCCGTGCCCTTGTTGATGACCTCCATCTGGAACTTTTCCACAATGTCCTTTACGCGGACCGCGCGGTTGGTATTCATAGCTGCCTCCACACAAGTGATAGTGATACAGTTTTATTATAATCGCTCCCCCGCTTTTTTACAAGTGCGACCTGCCGCGCCGCGGCTTTTTTATCAGACCTGCCCGCTCAGCCCCGTCCTTCAATTTTTCAGCAATTTTTTTCGTTTTTTCAAAAATAAGGCTTGCAATTTTAGTTTCTATCTGGTATAGTAGCTGTTGCTTGTGAATGAACAAGTCTTGATTTGACTACAGCAAGGAGGTGCAACGGATGGCAAAGTGCGAGTTTTGTGACAAGGGTGTGACGTTCGGTATCAAGGTTTCCCATTCTCACCGTTGTTCCAACCGCCCCTGGAAGCCCAACGTCAAGCGCGTGAAGGCTATCGTCAATGGTACGCCCCGCCATGTCTATGTTTGTACCCGCTGTCTGCGTTCCGGTAAGGTTACCCGCGCGATCTGAGCGACAAACAAAAAATGGAAGCACTGTGAAAGCAGTGCTTCTTTTTTATCTTCAGCCGTAGTGCCTTCCCCTCTTTTCTGTTATAATGAAGATAAAATCAGATCGGCAAAGGACATGATACTATGAAAATCTATGAAGTGCAGGACCGCGCGCCGCTGCTGCCCGCGCTGCTCCCTGTCTGGGAGGCCTCCGTGCGCGCAACACATCTCTTTTTGTCGGACGCTGAGATCAAGGCCATCAAAGAATACGTTCCGCAGGCAATACGGGGCGCCGCGCACCTGATCGTCGCTGAAAACGACCGCGGCGAGCCCGCTGCGTTCATGGGAACGGAGGGGGGACGGCGCGAACAGCTCTTCCTCTCCCCCGCCGAACGCGGCAAGGGCCTTGGCAGGCAGCTCCTGCAATACGGCATCGAGCACTACGACGTCAGCGAGGTCACCGTCAACGAGCAGAATCCTCAGGCCGTCGGCTTCTATCAGCACATGGGATTTCAAACTTACCGAAGGACCGACCACGACGAGGAGGGCAACCCGTACCCACTGCTGTATATGCGTCTGCCATGACGCCTGCTTCGGTGAAGCGGCTCGATACAAAGGATCCTGGAGGTCATCCAATGAAAAAGCGATACAACACACTAAAAACCGCCCTCTGGTGCGTCGTGGGCGTCTTCGTCGGGACGAGCATCTATCAGATCTGGGACTACCATCAGCGCCCCGACCTGTACGCACTCACCTCGGCCCCGTGGTACACAAGCATCCAGATCGGCGGTATTTTTACCGCCGTGGTCGTCCTGCTCCTGCTGCTCGCCATGCGGATCGTCAAGCGGAGGATGAAATGACGGATCGTATCCGCCAGTAAACGAAAAAGCCGCCCGACGGGCGGCTTTTTTCATTGCTGCGCGTTACAGCGCCCTGCTGTACATTTCCTCAACCGCGCCCAGAGCGGGACGCTTTCTCCCACTTGGCTCGAAGCCGAGCGATTCATAGAATCGGATCGCCCGTGTGTTACCCTCGAACACCCATAGCACAAGCTTTTCATATCCCGCTTTTTTGATATCTGCGAGCACCCGTTCCATCACTGCCCGACCGTATCCCCTGCGCCAGTTTCCCTGAAGGGAATGAAGGCAGATCAACTCGGCACAGCCCGCCATGTTCGCGTCCCGCGCAGCGCTCCACCAGGCGATGCAGTGCGGTTTGCCATCCAGTTCCAGAAGGTAACCGTTTCCGAATCCTTCATCCAAGATCTGGCGGTACATTGCGGCAGTCGGTTCAAGCGCGGTACATTCTGCAAGGATCTCTGCGGGAACGATCTCACGGAATGCCGCCTTCCAGCTTTCCGTCTGCACATAGGCAAGACTATTTTCGTCGCCGGGCCGTACATTTCTGATCTGCTCCATCGTTATCCCCCAAAAACGCGATCTGCTTTTCACCTTTGCCCCAGTATAGCAGGAGCGTGAGCGGCGTGCAAGCATTTGAATAAAAGGGAAACACTGCAAAATCAGTGCTTCCCCAAATCCATTGCCATATACTTTTTCGTTTCATTGAACAGGAGCTTTTTGTAAAGGCGCAGCGCAGTTTCGTTGTCCGTCAGCACCTTCAGCTCCACGCGGCAGGCGCCGCTCTCTGCCGCAAAGGCCTTGAATGCAGAAATAAGCTGCGTAGCACAGCCTTTCCGGCGGTATGCCTCCTCAACGTACAATGCGTCAAGAATCGCGATCGGCTTTGCAAACATATCGGGGATTTCATAGAGAAAGCCATATAGGAAGGCGGCAATCTCTCCGTCGTCCTCGATCAGCAGGAGCTTATGCCCCTCCATGCCGATCCGGTCGCGGTAATTATCGGCGACGACATACGACCGCTTCAAATTGGGATCGTACTGGGACTCGTAATGGATGAGCTTTGTCAGGAGAGCATCCAAACGGGCTGCGTCCGCAGGCGCGGCCTCTCTGAGCTTCATATGCTGTTCTCCCCTCTCCCGATCTTTTCCGCACGAAACCGCGCCATCTTCTCATCGAGCTTTTTGTAAATATGCTCGCGATACCACGGCTCGCCGCTCGCTTCCACCGCTCCCTCCGGCGTGAACCACTCCACGCCGCTGTTCTCGTCCGGCTTGATAGCGAGCGCATCCGCATCGTCCGCAATGAGCAGGTACGTCACGTTCAGATGCAGGTGTGAAGACACATACTCTCCCCGCTTCACATGGCCGTCGACAGTCAGCGCCTCGAGCGAGAAAATATCGCGGCTCGCGGGACGCACGTGCGTAACGCCGCTCTCCTCACGCACCTCTCTGAGCACGACGGCGAGCAGATCCTCCTCGCCGTCGGCGTGTCCGCCGAGCCATGCCCAGGAATCGTAGATATTGTGGTAGGCCATCAGCACGCGGTCAAACGTCTCGTTCGCGATCCACGCCGACGCGGTCATGTGCGCCAGACGGTTCTCGCGCGTGAAGATATCCTCAAAGGCGTACAGACAGTCCAAAATCAGGCTCTTATCCCGTTCCTCCTGCTCGTTATATGGGGCATAGCGCTCGATCTGTTCGATCAAATCCATAAATACCTCGCAGACTTTGCGCCGTACACAGCGCAAATGATCCTGACCATAAAATCTGTCCCGCCGGAAGACGAATTGCCGGATAGCGCAAGGGATGCCGTCCTTGGGCGTGTTCTCTTTCCGCTCCGCGCGTGCCGCGGCCGCCCTGCGGGCGGCAAGGCGCGAAGCGGAGTGCATTTTATTCAAAAAAGAGACCTTTCGGCCACCTTTTTGAAGATATCAGACCCAGCTGCTGTCGCTCTCGCGCTTGGGCGTGCGGCTCATCAGCATACCGATCATCGGCGCGGCGCTCTTGCCCTCGTACAGAACCTCGTATACGGCGGTGGAAATGGGCATTTCCACTCCATAGCGCTGCGCCAGCTCATGCGCGCTGGCCGCGGCATAGTAGCCCTCAACGACCGCGCCGACCTCGTCCATCGCCTGCTGAACGCTCTTTCCCTGTCCGATCAGGATGCCCGCGCGGCGGTTGCGCGAGTGCATCGAGGTGCACGTGACGATCAGATCGCCCATGCCCGCAAGGCCCGCAAGCGTTTCCTTGCGCCCGCCCATGCGCTCAGCAAGGCGGGAGATCTCGCTCAGCGAGCGTGTGATGAGCAGCGCGCGCGTATTGTCGCCCATGCCGCAGCCGTCGCTCACGCCGCAGCAGAGCGCCGCGACGTTCTTGAGTGCGCCCGCCAGCTCCACGCCGACGATATCGTCGTGCGTGTAGACGCGGAAAACCTCGTTCATGAAGGCGCGCTGCACCTTCTCCGCCGCCGCAGGATCGGCGCAGGCGGCGACGCAGCCTGTCGGGAGACGGCGCGCAACCTCCTCAGCGTGCGAGGGACCGGAGAGCGCGACGATCGGAAAGCCCGCGCCGCATTCCTGCGCGATGAGCTCGCTCATGCGAAGGTGCGTGCCGCGCTCAATGCCCTTGGTGAGCGAGACGAGCAGCGTACCCGCCCTCAGCTGCGGCGCAGCCTCGTGCGCGACCGCGCGCAGCGCGAACGAAGGCGAGGCAAAGACCGCCAGCTCCGCCTCCGCGAGCGCGGAGAGCGAATGCGTGACCGCTATCCTCTCGGAAATGCGGACACCTTTCAGTAAAGGATTTTCCCTTGTCTTTGAAAGCGCCGCAGCCTTTTTTTCGTCATGCGACCAGAGCGCGACGCGATGGCCGTTATCGGCGAGCAGCATCGCCGCCGCCGTGCCCCACGCGCCGGTACCAAGTACTACGATGTTCATGCTTCCTCCCCCGGCTTCGGCGCGTCAACATGGAAATGGAACTTATTCTCCGTGCCGCTGAGCAGCCGCTTGATATTCCCGCGATGCGCCCACAGCACGAGCGATGCGATGATAATGGACAGCGCCGTGGTCATGCCGTCTGCAAAGACGAGCTGCGTCATCACGGGAAAGCTCAGCGCCGCGCAGACGGAGCCGAGCGAGACATAGCGCGTCGTGAGCCAAAGGAGCGCAAAGAGTCCCCAGCACACCAGCGCGATGCGCCAGTCGAGAAGAAGAAGCAGCGTCGCGCTGCACAAAATGCCCTTGCCGCCCTTGAACGAGTAAAACGCGGGAAACATATGCCCAATGACGCAAAAGAGCGCCGCGTAGTATTCCCCCGCCACGCCCCAGCCAAGCAGGCCGTCCAGCACCGCGCTGCCGAGCCATACGGCGGCGGCGGCCTTGAGCATATCGAAGGCAATGACCACAAGGGCATACTTTGCGCCGTAGGTACGGTAAAAGTTCGTCAGCCCCGCGTTGCCGCTGCCGTGGCGGCGCACATCGTCGTGGCAGAACAGGTGCGATGCGGCGATCGCGCCGTTGACGCATCCAAGCAGATATGACGCCGCAGCCACGCTGATGAGCAGCGCCACTGTCGTGGAAAGAATGTTCACGCCGCTCACTCCTCCTTATCCCCCTTCTCGCGGATGGAGATGATGACGGGCGTACCCTCAAGTCCGAAAACGCTGCGGATACAGTTTTCAAGATAGCGCTGGTAGGAGAAGTGGAAGAGCTTGCGCTCGTTGCAGAAGATGACGAAGTGCGGCGGGCGCACGCCCACCTGCGTCATATAGTAGATCTTCAAGCGGCGGCCGCGGTCTGTCGGCGGCTGCACGCGCGTCTGCGCGTCGGCCAGAACATTATTGAGCATACCGGTGGAGATGCGCATACACGCCTGATTGTGCACATAGTTGATCATCTCGAACAGGCGCGGCACGCGCTGTCCCGTCGCCGCCGAGATAAAGAGGATGGGCGCATAGGTCATGTAGCTCAGATCGCGCTGCACGTCCTCGCGCATCTTATCCATGGTCTTGCCGTCCTTTTCGACGAGATCCCATTTGTTCACGACGATGATGCAGGCTTTGCCCGCCTCGTGCGCAAGACCCGCGACCTTGGTATCCTGCTCGGTCACGCCCTCCTGCGCGTCGATCATGATAAGGCACACGTCCGCGCGGTCGATGGCCATAGTGGCGCGCAGGACGCTGTAGCGCTCGATGTTGTCGTCGACCTTCGACTTTTTGCGCATACCGGCGGTATCGATGAAAACGTATTTGCCCTGCTCGTTTTCAAAGTAGGAGTCGATGGCGTCGCGCGTCGTTCCCGCGACGTTGCTGACGATCATGCGCTCGGTGCCGAGGATGCGGTTGGTGAGCGAGGACTTGCCGACGTTGGGCTTGCCGATGATGGCGACCTTGATGACGTCGTCTTCCTCCTCCTCTTCCTCCTCCGGCGGGAAATACTGGAGGCAGGCGTCCAGCAGATCGCCCGTGCCGTGGCCGTGCACGGCGGAAACGGCGATGGGGTCGCCGAGGCCGAGGTTATAGAACTCATAGAAGTCGGGGTCGATCTTTCCGGTGGAGTCCATCTTGTTCACTGCCAGCACGATGGGCTTGCGGCTGCGCAGCAGCATATTCGCGACCTCCTGGTCGGAGGCCGTGAGGCCGGTCTTGATATCCGTGAGGAAGATGATGACGTCGGCATGGCTGATGGCGATCTCCGCCTGCTCGCGCATGAAGGTGAGGATCTGGTCGTCCGTGCGCGGCTCGATGCCGCCGGTGTCGACCAGACGGAACTTTCGCCCGCACCATTCGCACTCGCCGTAGATGCGGTCGCGCGTGACGCCCGGGGTATCCTCCACGATGGAAAGGCGCTGGCCGATGAGTTTATTAAAAAGCATGGACTTGCCCACGTTGGGCCGTCCAACGATCGCAACAAGAGGTTTCATATTGCGTCCTCCTTTGTTCTGCGGCGCCGCTTCCGCGCCGCCTGATTTCCAAAAATGCAAAATATAACAAATATAGTATAACCGAAATTCCCGCACCGCGCAAGGTCAAGCTGCGTGCATACACAATAAATTTCTTGTCAAATCGCGCCGGATGCCGTATCATAAAGGGCGCAGAAAACGCTTTATGGGAGGTGCGCGCCATAGATCGATCGAAACGCAGCGGGACGCTGCTGCCCTGTGCGCTCGTCGTGCTGCAAAGCGTGCTCTATGGCTTCGGCGACCCGATCTCCAAGCTGGCCTATGATGAAGTCCCGCTGTTCACGCTGCTGACCGTGCGCTACTGGATCGCGTTTTTCGCGCTGCTCCTGCTCTTTGGCCGCAGCGTGCTGCGCGAGCTGAAGACCGCCTCCTGGCGCTCGCTGCTGCCGCCCTGTCTGTGCATCGCCACGACGTATCTTATCAGCAACCTTGCCCTCGTGCTCACGAGCGCGACCTCGGTCGCCTTCCTCCGCTCGCTCTCCACGGTCGTCACGCCGCTTTTGGCGCTGCTGGTCTTCCGCCAAAGGCTGAGCCGGAGGCTCCTGCCGGTCTATGTGCTCGTGGTGGCGGGGCTTTACCTGCTGTGCGGACGCGGCGGGCTGTCCGGCTTCGGCGCGGGCGAGATCTGCGCGTTGCTCTCCGCCGGACTGACGGCGGGCGCGCTGCTGTTCGGCGAAAGGAGCCTCAGGGGCGTCAGCGCCGCCGCGCTCACGACGGTGCAGGCGGGCATGAGCGCGCTGCTCGCGCTCGTGTGCGCGCTCATTTTTGAAGGCGGTGTGCGGACGGACACGATCTCTTCGCTCTCGTGGGGCATCATCGCCTACCTCGCCGTGCTCTGCACGGCGGCGGGCTATCTGCTGCAAAACCTTGCCATGTACACCATCTCCGCGCGCACGGTGGCGCTGCTCCAGTGCCTGTGTCCCGTGATGACGGCGGTGTTCTCCTTCTTCCTGCTCAGGGAGCGTCTCAGCGCGGCGGGGCTTGCGGGAACCGCGCTCATCCTGACCGCCGTGGCCGCCGCCACGCGGCTCGACACACCGTCCGGCAGACCGCCGGAGACAGCGGCGTAAGCGCGCAAGAGACATAAGAAAAAGCTGAACGGGATTCCCGTTCAGCTTTTCTTGAAGATTTCGTTCCGAACCGATCATTCGGCTGCGACCTTGGACTCGATGACCTTGACCTGACGGCCGTTGTAGGTACCGCATTCCGGGCACATTCTGTGAGGCTGGTGCAGAGCACCGCACTTCGGGCACGCGACAAGCGCGGGAGCGGTGAGCTTCCAGTGAGAAGAACGTCTCTTATCACGTCTCTGACGGGATACTTTCCCCTTGGGGACTGCCATGTTGACACCTCCTTAAAGTTAAGCTGAAAAACAGCGAATTTATTGTTCCAAAAGCTTTGCGAGGGCTGCGAGCCGGGGGTCTACTTCCTTTTTGCAGCGGCACTTCTCATAGTTGAGGTTTACGCCGCAGCCGGAACACAAGCCCCTGCAATCCTCGCGGCAAAGGGTCTTGCTCGGCATATTGAGGATGAACGTCTCCCGCGCAAGCTCGCTGAGATCAACGGTCCCGTTGTCCAGCAGCAGGATATCGTCGTTATCGTCCTCCTCCAGCTCCTCAGCGAGCAGACACTCGAAAGAGGGGTGGTAGGGCAGGTCGAACGCCGTCCCGCAGCGGTCGCATACGGCGGAGAGCGTTGCGGCAAGCTCCATCTGCAAGCGAAGCATCCCCGCGATGTTCTGCACCTGCCCTACCACTGAGACAGGCCGAACGGCGGGACACACGCCGCCGAAGTCCACATCAGAAAAGTCCTCTGAAAGCTCAAAGGGGATTCTGCCTCCGGGGGTGTTAATGATCCGTTTTACATCTAAAACCATGCTGCACCTCGCAATGACACGAGTGATATTATAGAGGACGTTTCCATGAATGTCAAACACTTTTTTGTCTTTTTGCCAAAAATTTTGGCCGGATTTCTTTACTTTTGACAGCCGCTATCGTACAATAGCAGAAAATGCGCGGCGCGCGAACGGGAGATGACAGAATGCGGGAATTTCATATCGGAAAAAACGATGAAAACCAGCGGCTCGACCGCTTTCTCGGCAAGGCCATCCCGCTGCTCCCCGCGTCGCTTGCGCAGAAGTACATCCGCTTGAAGCGCATCAAGGTGAACGGGCAGCGCGCAGCGCGCGACCAGAAGCTCGCCCTCGGCGATGTGCTGCAATGCTACATCAACGACGAGTTTTTTGAAACGCCGAGCGAGGAGAACGTCTATCTCACGATCACGGCGCCGCGGCTCAAGATCGTCTACGAGGACGAGAATATCCTGCTGCTCGACAAGCCAGCCGGCATGGTCGTCCACGCCGACGAGCACGAAAAGGTCAACACGCTCGTCAATCATATGCTCGCCTACCTTTATCAAAAGCGCGAGTGGCGGCCACGCGAGGAGAATGCCTTCACCCCCGCGCTGTGCAACCGCATCGACCGCAACACCGGCGGAATCGTCATCGCGGCGAAAAACGCCGAGGCGCTGCGCATCCTGAACGACAAGATCCGCGACCGCGAGATCGCCAAATATTATTTATGTATCGTCCTCGGCCGCGTCGAGCCGCCGAAAGGCAGGATCGAATGCTTTCTGCGCAAGGACGAAAAGAGCAACACCGTGCGCGTCTACCACCGCCCCGTGCCGGACGGCCGCAGCGCCGTCACATTATATAAAACGCTCGAGACGCGCGGGGAGCTGTCGCTGCTCGAGGTCGAGCTACTCACGGGCCGCACGCATCAGATCCGCGCGAGCATGGCCGACCTCGGCCACCCCCTGCTCGGCGACGGGAAGTACGGTCTTGGCAGCGTGAACCGCAGATACGGCGAAACGCATCAGGCGCTCTATTCCTATCGTCTGCGCTTCGACTTCCCCACCGGCGCCGGCATCCTCGAATACCTGCGCGGACGCGAATTTCAGGCGGATGAGGTACCGTTCCGGCAGAAATATTTTGGTTAAGTCCCACAAGCGGAGAGCCCACAGCGGCTCTCCGCTGTCTTATTTTTCAAAAGTTCGAAATATTGAACTTTTTCTTTAATATACTGTTGCATTTTGACGCATGCTGTGTATAATGATTTTGGTTTAGCAAAAACTGACCAAAAGTTTAGTATATCAAACGGAGGTGCTGCATGGACATCGGCAACAAGATCAAACAGCTGCGAACGCGAAAGGGACTGACTCTGGAGGAGCTTGCCAGCCGAAGCGAGCTTACAAAGGGGTTTTTGTCCCAGTTGGAACGCGATCTCACCTCCCCCTCGATCGACTCGCTCAGCGATATCCTCGAGGCCCTCGGCACCAACCTCTCGGAATTTTTTCAGGAGGATAAAAACGACCAGTTCGTGTTCCGCGCGGAGGACTTCTTCGTCGACGAGCGCGAGGACTGCACCGTGAACTGGATCGTTCCCAACACGCAGAAAAACCAGATGGAGCCGATCCTGATCGAGCTGCCCTCGGGCGGAGAATCGTTCGAGGTCGAGCCGCACAGCGGCGAGGAGTTCGGCTATGTGGTCGACGGCAGCGTCGTGCTCGAATGCGACGGCGAGCGCAGTGTGCTGCGGCGCGGCGAGACGTTCTATCTCCACGGGCGGACGTTCCACCATCTGAAAAACGAGCGCAAGACCACCGCGCGCGTGCTGTGGGTCTCCACCCCGCCGCTGTTCTGATATCAAGATAAACTTATGAGGAGAAACGGAAATGGCTGAAGAAAAGAAAAAGCTGATCCAGTTCAAGAACATCGTCAAGAGCTTTGAGGACGGTCAGGTCGTGCTCAAGGGCGTCTCTCTCGATATTTACGAAAACGAATTCGTCACGCTGCTCGGCCCCTCGGGCTGCGGCAAGACGACGCTGCTGCGCATCCTCGGCGGCTTTTTGCAGCCGAGCGAGGGCAAAGTCCTTTTCGACGGCGAGGACATCGTGAACGTCCCGCCCTATAAGCGCGAGATCAACACCGTCTTCCAGAAGTATGCCCTCTTCCCGCATATGGACGTTTACGACAACATCGCCTTCGGCCTGACGCTCAAAAAGGCGCCGAAGGACGTCATCGAGCAGAAGGTCATGCGTATGCTGCGCCTTGTGAGCCTTGAGGACTACGCCCACCGCAACGTCACCGAGCTCTCCGGCGGCCAGCAGCAGCGCATCGCCATCGCCCGCGCGCTCGTCAACGAGCCGAGCGTGCTGCTGCTCGACGAGCCGCTCGGTGCGCTCGACCTGAAGCTGCGCAAGGAGATGCAGCAGGAGCTCAAGTACATCCAGCAGGAGGTCGGCATCACGTTCATCTTCGTCACGCACGATCAGGAGGAAGCGCTGACGATGTCGGATAAGATCGTCGTGATGAACGCCGGCGAGATCCAGCAGATCGGCACGCCGACCGAGATCTACCGCAACCCCGTCAACGAATTCGTCGCCAGATTCATCGGCGAGACGAACATCGTCGACGGCGTCATGCTCGAAGACGACCTCGTCATGTTCGAGGACAAGAAATTTGCCTGCCGTGCCCGCGGCTACAATAAGAATGAGAAGGTCGACGTGGTCATCCGCCCCGAGCACCTCGATATCGTCCCCCGCGCCGAGGGAATGCTCAAGGGCACGGTCAAGTCCCAGCTCTTCAAGGGGATGCATTATGAAACGGTCGTGGAGACCCGCGTCGGCACGTCCATCACCGTAAAAATGCAGGTCTCGCAGGACCGCCCCGTTTACAACAAGGAAAAGGGCGAGAAGATCAGCGCGAACGCGTTCCTGCTCGACGTGGAGGACGTAGAGGAGCTTGACGACGCCAAGGTCGTGGCGCTGGCCTCCGCCGAGGCGTGGGATGCCGAGACCGAGGAGCCCATCTCCATCAAGACCGTCGAGTACGACATCAAGCCTGAGACCGGCAACTACACCGTGACGTTTTCGACCGCGAACGACACGTCCATCACCGTCAAGGCGCTGGTCGTTGCCGAGAACCGCGTGGAGAGCAAGGTCTATCAGGAGGAGATCTACGCGATGAACTTCTTCAAAAAGGTCGAGGACATTCAGGAGAGCATCGCGCTCGACACCGACCTTGAAACGTGGGCCAGCGCGTCGGCATGGTCTCTTGAGGACGGCGAGCAGGTCGAGATCACAGACGTGAAGTACGACTTTGACCCCGAGACCATCACCCCTGGCGTGTACGACGTGACCTTCTCCACCGAGGGCTACGAGTACCGCGTCTCCACCACCCACGCCTTTGAGGAGGGCGAGCAGGTCGGCCTTGTGTTCCGCCCCGAGGATATCCACGTGATGAAGAAGGAGGGTCAGTGGTGAAGCACTTTCGTTCCATGACGTATCCCTATATCGTGTGGATCTGCGCCATCATCGTCGTGCCGATGCTGCTGATCGTGCTCTATGCGTTCACCACCTCCGGCAACTCGGTGCTGACGTTCCAGTTCACGCTTGAAAACTTCGCCCGCTTTGTCACGGACAAGGTTTTTATGGACGTGCTGCTCCGCTCGCTCTATATTGCGGTCATCACCACGCTCATCTGCATCGCGCTCGGCTACCCCATCGCCTATGTCATCGCCCAGCGCGGCGGGCGCAGCAACACCATTTTGATCCTGCTCATCACCATGCCCACGTGGGTCAACATGCTGGTGCGCACCTATGCGTGGATGGGCATTTTACAGGACGAGGGCATTCTGAACACCATCCTCTCGTGGTTTGGCATCGGCCCCGTCACAATGATCCACACGAGCTTTGCCGTCATCCTCGGCATGGTGTATAACTTCATCCCCTTCATGATCCTGCAGATCCACACCTCGCTTGCCAAGATGGATAAGAGTCTGCTCGAGGCGGCCAACGACCTCGGCGCAACGCCGGTGCAGGCGTTCCTGCGCGTGACGCTGCCGCTCTCGCTCCCCGGCGTCATTTCGGGCATCACGCTCGTGTTCCTGCCCGCAGTGTCGAGCTTCTTCATTCCAAAGCTCCTCGGCGGCGGACAGTATGTCCTCGTCGGCAACATCGTCGAAACGCAGTTCCTCACCTCCGGCGACTGGAACTTTGGCTCGGCCATCTCGCTGATCATGGCGGTCATCATCATGCTCTCGATGTGGCTCACGCGCAAGGCGGACGTGCAGGTCGCCTCGCAGGGAAAGGAGTGACAGGCGCATGAAAAAGAAACACTCCGCCCTCTCCAACGTGATCCTCGTGCTCACGATGCTGTTTTTCTACCTTCCGATCCTCTATATCATCGTCTTTTCGTTCAACGACTCCCGCTCGCTGACGAAATTCGGCGGCTTCTCGCTGCGCTGGTATGAAAAGATGTTCGCGGATTCAACAATGATGGAGGCCGTTTTGTATACGGTCGTCATCGCGGTCATCGCGACCGTCGTTTCCACCGTCGTCGGCACCATCACGGCCATCGGCCTGTCAAAGTCGAAAAAGGTTGTGCAGACCATGGTGGAGCGCATCAACGACCTGCCCGTGATGAACCCCGATATCGTCACGGCCATCTCGCTTCTGATGTTCTTCAGCGTGCTGACGGTGAAAAAAGGCTTCGGAACGCTGCTCATCGCGCATATCATGTTCTGCATCCCCTACGTGATGCTCTCCGTCACGCCCAAGCTCCGCTCGCTCGACCCCAACCTCATCGACGCGGCGATGGACCTCGGCGCAACGCCGTTCCAGGCGCTCACGAAGGTCATCGTCCCCCAGATCAAGCCGGGCATCGTCTCGGGCGCGCTCATCGCGTTCACGATGAGCTTTGACGATTTCGTCATTTCGTATTTCACGACGGGCAACGGCGTGAGCAACATCTCCATCCTCGTCTATACGATGTCCAAGCGCGTCAACCCCTCGATCAACGCGCTCTCCACCATCGTGATCCTGCTCATCACGCTGGCGCTCGGCGTCGTCAACATCGTGCCCATCGTGCGCGAAAAGCGCGAGCGGGACGGCAAGTCCTCCCGCGCCATGAGCCGCAGGGTCACAGCCGTCGCGGCGGGCGTACTCGCGCTCGCTATCCTCGGCGGCACGGTCGGCGCGGGCGTCGCGCAGAACCGCAGGAGCGCCGCCGCCATCGAAAAGTACGGCAGCAACGTCCTGAAGCTCTACCTCCCCGGCGAATACCTCGGCGAGAACGTTATCTCCGATTTTGAAAAGCAGTTCGGCGTGCGCGTCATCGTCGAAAACTTCGACTCCAACGAGATGATGTATACCAAGCTCATGGCCGGCGACCGCTACGACGTCATTATCCCGTCCGACTACATGATCGAGCGTCTGATGAAGGAGGACTACCTCCAGACGCTTGACAAGAGCCTGATCCCCAACATGGATAACATGGACGACGCCGTGCGCGGCATGAGCTACGACCCTGACAACGACTATTCCGTCCCCTACTTCTGGGGCAGCGTGGGCCTTGTCTACAACCATGAGAACGTCGATCCCGCCGTCGTCGAGGCGGAGGGCTGGGAGATCCTGCGCAACACCGACTATGCCGGCCGCATCTACATCTATGACTCCGAGCGTGACTCGTTCATGATGGCGTTCAAGGCGCTGGGCTACTCGATGAACACCGACGATCCCGACGAGATCAACGCCGCCTATGAGTGGCTGCTGGAGATGAACAACACCATGTCCCCCGTCTACGTGACCGACGAGGTCATCGACGGCATGATGAACGGCTACAAGGACATCGCCGTCGTCTACTCCGGCGATGCGACCGTCGTTCTCGACGAAAACGAGGAGATGAGCTACTACATGCCCTCTCAGGGCACGAACATCTGGTGCGACGCCATGGTCATCCCCAAGAATGCCGAGAATCCAAAGCTCGCCCACGAATTCATCAACTACATGCTCACCTACGAGGCGGCATTTGACAACACGGAAACGGTGGGTTATACTTCTCCCAACGCGGAGGTGTTCGAGGAGATGACCTCGTCCGAGGATCTCTACGCCGAAAATGCGGCGTATCTGCCCCGCAGCGGCTATGCCGAGGACGAAATGTTCCATGACAACCAGGTGCTCATGCGCGAGCTGAGCAGGCTCTGGATCAAGGTCAAGGCTGCGAAGTAACAAAGCAAAGGAGTTTTTTCTATGAAGATCGGAGATACTTTTACCGTTAAGAAAACCGTCACCGAGGACATGACCGCGGCCGCGCTCGGCAGCGGCGGCCTTCCGGTGTTCGGCACGCCGTACCTCATCGCCATGATCGAAAGCGCCGCCTTCACCTATCTCCAGCAGGAGCTTCCCGAGGGCAAGAGCACCGTCGGCACGAAGGTGGACGTCTCCCACGTCTCTCCCTCCCCCGTCGGCATGGAGATCACCGCGTCCGTTGAGGTCACGGACATTTCCGCAAACGGCAAGCTGATCGACTTCAGGGCAAGCGTCGCCGACACTGCCGGTCTGATCGGCGAGGGCACGCACCAGCGCGCCATCGTCACTGTGGACCGCTTCATGGACAAGTGCCAGGCCAAGCTTGGCTGATTTTGTAAGGAGGAACGCAGATGCATTACTCGGGAGCCGTTTACCGTCCCCCCAGCGAGGCGCGCAGCCTGATCGTGCAGTGCACGCTCGGGTGCAGCCATAACAAGTGCGCCTTCTGCACGATGTATAAGGACAAAAAGTTCTCCATCAACCCCATCGAGCAGGTGCTCGCGGATCTTGCCGAGGCGCGCTCCTACAGCCGCTATATCGAAAAGATCTTCCTCGCCGACGGCGACGCGCTGATCCTGCCGATGGACTATCTGCTCACGGTGCTGGACTATATCCGGCAGTATTTCCCCGAGTGCAGGCGCGTTGCGGCCTACGCGACCACCAAGGCCGTCATGCGCAAGACGGACGAGGAGCTGCGCACGCTGCGCGAGCACGGGCTCGGTATCGTGTATATCGGCCTTGAGAGCGGCAACGAAGCGCTGCTCGAGAAGTTCTGCAAGGGCGTCACGGCCGAGGAGACGGTCGTAAACGCCATTCGCTGCAAGGCAGCCGGCATCGCCATTTCCGTCACGGCCATCAACGGCATGGCGGGCGCAAACGGCGACTGGCAGTCCCACGCCATCGACACGGCAAAGGCCGTGTCGCGCATGAAGCCGGACTATATCGCGTTTTTAACGCTGCGCGTCTACTCCGGCACGCCGCTGCACGACTGGATCGCAAGCGGTGAATTCAAGATGATGAACCCCACCGAGCTGATGACAGAAACGCGGCTTTTCCTGGAGCACATCGACTCAGACGGCAGTGTCTTCCGCTCGAACCACGCCTCGAACTATCTTCCCCTCGGCGGTACGCTCAACCGCGACCGCGAGGCGCTTATCCACACCATCGATGAAGCGCTCGACGGCAAGGTGCGCCTGCGCCGCGCCGTAGAGCTGGGACTGTAGCACCGCAAAAAAAGAAGACCTGCCGCAGCAGGTCTTCTTTTTTGCTCAAAACAGCGTGAGCTGGCTCGTTTCCGGCAGCCCCGCGAATGCGCCGAGCGCACGCAGCTGGTCGATGTGCGTCTGTGAGAGCTTGTTGCAGCACATGGAAAACTCCTCGACAGATGTAAAGTCTTTCCCCTTTCGTTTTTCCACGGTGTCAAGCGCCGCAGTCTCGCCGAGGCCGCGGACGGACGTAAACGGCGGCAGCAGGCCGTTTTCTGTGACGATGAACTTCGTCGCATCGCTGCGATAAATGTCAATGGGCTCAAAATGGAAGCCACGCAGACAAAATTCGTAGCAGACCTCAAGCGTCGTCATCAGATCCTGCTCCACGGCGGTCGCATCCTTGTTGTTTTCGATCTCGCGGATGCGGCGGCGCAGACTGTCTGCATCCTTGCAGCACTCGGCGGCGTCGAACGCCTTGGCGCGAATGGAGAAGAACGTCGCGTAGAACGCGAGCGGCTCATGCACCTTGAACCACGCGATGCGGAACGCCATCATGACATAGGCGACCGCGTGCGCCTTCGGGAAGAGGTAGCCGATTTTGGCAAGCGACTCGATGTACCACTCCGGCACGTCGTGCTTTCGCATCTCCTCGACCCACATCGGCCAGTCCCCCGCCTTGCCCTTTTTGACCTTGCCCTTACGCACGGCCTCCATGATCTTGAAGCTCATCTTCGGATCGAGTCCCATATGGATGAGGTAGAGCATGATATCGTCGCGGCAGCCGACCGTTTCCAGAACGCTGGCCGTACCGCTGATGATGAGGTCCTTCGCGTTGCCGAGCCAAACGTCCGTGCCGTGGGAGAAGCCGGAAAGGCGCAGCAGCGTGTTGAAGTCCTTCGGCTGCGTATCGACGAGCATCTGGCGCGTGAAGCGCGTGTTGAACTCCGGAATGGCGACGGCCCCCGTAGGGCCGAGCACCTCGTCGTTCTCGTAGCCGAGGACCTTGGACGAGATGAAGATCGACATCGTGTCCGGATCGTCGAGCGGGATGGCGCGGGCATTCACGCCCGTGAGGTTCTCGAGCATGCGGATCATCGTCGGGTCATCGTGACCGAGCATATCGAGCTTCAGGAGGTTATCCTCCATGCAGTGGTATTCAAAATGCGTGGTGATGGTGTCGCTGTCGGGATCGTCCGCAGGATGCTGCACGGGGCAAAAATCCTCGATATCCATATCGTCCGGCACAACGACGAGTCCGCCGGGGTGCTGGCCCGTCGTGCGGCGCACGCCGACGCAGCCGGCCGTCAGGCGGTCGATCTCGGCGCTGCCGGCGGCAATGCCGTTCTCCTCAAGGTATTTTTTGACAAAGCCGTAGGCCGTTTTTTCCGCGAGCGTACCGATCGTGCCCGCGCGGAAGACCTGCGTCTTGCCGAACATCTCGACCGCGTGCTGATGCGCGCGCGCCTGATATTCACCAGAGAAGTTCAGATCGATATCCGGCACCTTGCCGCCGCCGTAGCCGAGAAACGTTTCAAACGGGATGTCGAAGCCGTCCTTGACGTACTTCGTCCCGCAGACAGGGCAGACCTTATCCGGCATATCCGCGCCGCAGCCGTACCCCTCGTCGCCGTGGAACTCCACATTGCGGCACTTGGGACAGCGATAGTGCGGCGGCAGGGCGTTGACCTCGGTGATGCCCGCCATGTAGGCAACGAGCGACGAGCCGACCGACCCTCGCGAGCCGACCAGATACCCGCACTCGAGCGAGCGCTGCACGAGCTTCTGCGCCGACATATAGACCACGTCGTACTTGCCGAGGATACCGCCCAGCTCAATGTTCAGCCGGTCGACGATCAGCTGCGGCAGCTCTTCTCCGTAAAGCTCATGCGCTTTCCCCCAGACCATGCGGTCAAGGTCCTCCTCCGAGTTCTCAAGCCGCGGCGGGAAAAGCTTCCCCTTGGGCAGCAGCTCGATGTCCTCTACCTGCTCGGCGATGGCGCGCGTGTTGGTCACAACGACCTCATAGGCCTTCTCCTTGCCGAGATAGTCGAATTCCTTGAGCATTTCATCCGTCGTGCGGAAGTAGAGCGGGACGGGCTCGTTCGCGTCGGGAAATTTCTTCGACGCGAGCAGGATGTGGCGGTAGACCTCATCCTCGGGATCAAGGAAATGGACGTCGCCCGTCGCACAGACGGGCTTGCCGAGCTCTTCGCCTAAGCGGACGACCGTGCGGTTGAAATCCCGCAGGTCCTCGTCGTCGCGCACCGTACCGTCGCGCACCATGAAGCGGTTGTTGCAGATGGGCTGTATCTCCAGAAAATCATAATAGGACGCGATGCGCTTGAGTTCGCTCCAGTCCTTATGGTCGACGATGGCGCGGAACAGCTCGCCCGCCTCGCACGCCGAGCCGACGATCAGCCCCTCGCGGTGCTGGTTCAGCTCGCTCTTGGGGATGATCGGCACGCGCTTGAAATACTTGAGGTTCGAGGCCGAAATGAGCTGATAGAGGTTTTTGAGCCCCACCTTGTTCTTTGCGATCAGGATGATGTGCTTCGGGAAGCGGCTGCGCTTCATCCCCAGCGGGCGAAGCTTCGCCATTTCGTCGTTGATCTGCTGGAGCCGCGTCACACCGCGCTCCTCGAGCATAACAAAGAACTTTGCCAGCATCTGCGCGACCGGCACCGCATCATCGGAGGCGCGGTGGTGGTTGAACTGCGGCAGCTGCAGGTGATCGGCTACGATGTCGAGCTTGTACTTGCCAAGCTCCGGCAGTAGGTTCTGCGCAAAAATGAGCGAATCGAGATACGTCGGCTCAAACGGGAGGCCGCACTTTTTGCAGCCCGCGCGGATAAAGCTGATATCAAACTCCGCGTTGTGCGCGGCAAGCGGACGATCGCCCGCAAAATCGAGGAAGGCGCGCAGCGCCTGCTCAAGCTTCGGCGCGCCGCGCAGCATCTCGTCCGTAATACCGGTCAGGCCGATGATCTCGGGTGAAAGGCGGCGCTCGGGGTCGACAAAGGTCTGGAACGTGTCCACGATCTCGCCGTTTTTCAGGATGACCGCGCCGATCTCCGTGATGGCGTCGTTCGCCACCTTGAGGCCGGTCGTTTCAATGTCGAAGCAGCATATTTCCGTGGAAAAGTCGCCGTCCTGCGTGCCGTGCACGGCGATGCGGTCGTCGAGATTGTTGATGAAATAGCCCTCGCAGCCGTAAAGTAGTTTTATTTTACCCTCTCCGGTGTGCCAGGCGTCCGAAAAGCTCTGCGCAACGCCGTGGTCGGTGATGGCGATGGCCGGCATCCCCCACTTGATCGCGCGCTTGACGGCCGCCGCCGTATCAGTCAGCGCGTCCATGTTGGACATACGCGTATGCAGATGCAGCTCCACACGCTTCTCCTCCGCCGTGTCCTGACGCTCGGCGTGCTCGATCTGCATGATGTCCTGCGGGTTGAGCTGCATGTCCTTGCCGTCGTAGGAAAGCTCCATGCGTCCGCTGACGCGCAGCCACATCCCCTCGGAGATCCTTCCGTTCAGCTCAAGCGCCTCGCGCTCGGACAGGCTGCGCCGGATCATCAGCGAGCCCTCATAATCTGTGATCTCCACGAGCATCGTCCACATGCCTGCCCTGCGCGTCTCGTGGCAGTCAAACTTGAAGACCTTCCCCTCAACAACAACGTGTCCGGCCTTCGGCGTCAGCTCGCGGATGGGCAGCACGCGTCCCTTGGCGATCTCACGCCCCATGATGACGCTGCCGCCGCCGCTGACCTTGCGGCCTGCGTTCTTCATCATGTCGGGAAAGCTCTCGGCCGTCGAGCGTGCGTTTATGGTGACGCGCTTGAGCTCATAGCTGCGCGCGAGCAGCTGCTCCGCCGCCTCGCGCGCGGCATCGCTCAGCTCCGCGCGCACGGTCATATCAAGCGTCATCACGCGCTTTTCCGGCTCGAGCACAATGTTCGTCACCGTCGCGGCGTTGAGCGGGACGCGCAGATCGAACGGCGGTGCAAAGTCGGTGAATAATTCAAAAAACGGTATCTTTTGTGCCATAGCCACAACCCTGTCTCCGTATCCTTTCAAGCTCGCTCAGAGCTTCTCGATCTCCTCCATCAGTGCGTCCACAAGCTTCTCCTGCGGCACCTTGTAAATCACTTCTCCTTTTCGGAAGATCAAGCCCTCTCCCTTGCCGCCGGCCACACCGATATCCGCAGCCGAGGCCTCGCCCGGGCCATTGACGACGCAGCCCATCACGGCGACCGTGATGTTCTTTTTGCAGCCGGCAAGGCGGCGCTCGAGTTCCTCGGCAATGGGGATCATGTTATACGCCGTGCGGCCGCATGTCGGGCAGGAAATAAGGTTCACCCCGCTGCTCCGGATGCCGCAGGCCTGCAAAATGCGCTTTGCCGCGCAGACCTCCTCCACGGGGTCCGCCGTGAGCGAAACGCGCATCGTGTCGCCGATGCCCTCGCACAAAAGCCCCCCGATGCCGATGGCGGACTTCAAAAGTCCCATCGAAGGCGTGCCCGCCTCGGTCACGCCAAGATGGAGCGGATAGTCTACCCTTTCGTGCAGCAGCCGGTAGGCCGCCATATTGAGCGGCACGTCCGAGCTCTTGACCGAGATGCAGATATCGGTGAAATCAAACTTCTCAAGCAGCCGCACATGCCGCAGCGCGCTTTCGACAAGCGCTTCCGGCGTGACGCGGCCATATTTTTCGAGCAGCTCCTTTTCCAGCGACCCGCCGTTCACACCGATGCGGATGGGAAGGCGATGTGCGCGGCAGGCGTCAACGACCGCCTTCACGCGGTTCTCTCCCCCGATGTTGCCGGGATTGATGCGGATCTTGTCCGCGCCGCGCGCCGCCGCTTCGATGGCAAGACGGTAGTCAAAGTGGATATCCGCGACGAGCGGGATGGAGATGTTCGCCTTGATCTCGCTCAACGCGCGCGCGGCCTCCATGTTCGGCACCGTGACGCGCACGATCTCGCAGCCCGCCTGCTCCAGCGCATGGATCTGCGTAATGGTGGCCCTGGCATCCTCCGTGCGCGTGTTGCACATCGACTGTATCGTGACCGGCGCGCCGCCGCCGATGGCGACGCCGCCCGCAAGGATCTGCCTGCTCATTTTTCTTCCTCCTTACAGGAGCTTGATGATGTCATGGAACGTAACGAACAGCATCAGCGCCATCAAAAGCGCAAAGCCGATGCCGTTGATGACGTTGAGATATTTGGACGGGATCTGCTTTTTGAACAGCGCCGCGGCGATGCCGTTCACCAGCAGGAACAGCACGTGTCCGCCGTCAAGCGCGGGCAGCGGCAGAAGATTCATCACCGCAAGGTTCACCGCGATCATCGCGGCAAAGTAGAGAATGCTCTCCATCGCCGCGCCGAAGCCTGCCTTGGCCTCGGTCTCCTTGCCGACCTCCGTGATCGTCGACACGATGCCGACCGGCCCGCTCAGATCGTTGACGCCCGCCGCGCCGGAGAGCAGCATTTGCAGGCTCAGCCGCACGATGCGCACATAGTCGATCGTTTGGTACCAGCTGTATTGGAGCCTGTTGAAAAAGGTCGCCTCGACCAAGCCGCCGTAGGTAAAGCCGTAGGCCTGATATTCCTGCCCGTTTTCATCGGTATACGTCTGCCGCGTGAGCGTTCGGTCGAGCTTTTTGCCGTCGCGCAGCACCGTCATATCGAGCGTTCCCGTATCCTTAAGGTTCAGGATAAGGCTCACGTCGCTCTTGAGGTACACGCGCTCGCCGTTCACGGCGTAGATGACGTCGCCCGGCAGCAGCCCCTCCTCGCCCTGCTGCGGAAAGTCGGGGTTCAGTTCAACGATCTCCGAGGTATAGAAGCCCTGCGCGGTCGCGTACAGGCAGACGACGATGAGAAGCCCCGTCAGGAAATTCATAAATGCGCCCGCGACAAAGATGATGAATTGCTTCCACCACACCTGGCGGTTGAGCGCGCGCTCGTCGTCAGAGTCCTCGTCCTCGCCCTCCATGGCGCAGAAGCCTCCGATGGGAAGCAGACGCAGAGAATACTCCGTATCCCCTTTTGTTCTGTGCAGGAGCCGCGGCCCCATACCGATGGAGAATTCGTTGACGCGCACACCGCAGGCCTTGGCCGCCAGAAAGTGGCCCAGCTCATGCACGGCGATGAGCACGCCGAAAATCAGAATTGCAATGAGAATATAAACCATGGTCACTCCTAAAGAGATCGATCTGACCGGCACGCATGGTGATACGCACCGGTCTGCTTCCAGAATATCCGAAAGCGGATACAAATATACCGCCGGCATGGCGGCTCATCACGGTAAAGTGATATCGCCTGTCAGATCAGCCCGACCGTGACAAAGAAGCACACGACCGGCGCGATAAAGAGCGTAGAATCAAAGCGGTCGAGCATCCCGCCGTGCGTCAGGAAAAGATGGCTGTAGTCCTTGATCCCCGCCTCGCGCTTGATGAGCGACATGGAAAGATCGCCGAGCTGGCCGAACACATTCGCCGCGGAGCCGGCCAGCGCCAGCAGCGCATAGTCCGGCGCATAGCCGAGCCATTTCCTCCCGATAAGGCCGAGCAGCAGCATCGCAAGCGCGCTGCCGATGGGGCCTCCGATGCCGCCCGCCCATGTTTTGTGCGGGCTGACGTGCGGCGCCATCTTGCGCTTGCCGAACCACATGCCGAAGTACATCGACAGCGCATCGCCCGCGAAGGCGATGAAAAACGGCGCAAGCACGTAGACCCTGCCGAAGTCCGCGCAGCTCCGCAGCAGCGCGATGCCGCTGTAGAGCGTGGGAAACACGACTCCACCGACCACCGCAACGCAGAGTGTAGAAAACGCAAGCGGTTTCTCCCCGCCGAAGCGATGCACAGCGATGAGGAACAGCAGCATCAAAAACGCCCAGCGCAGTACCGTCACGGTTTGAATCGTACCGAAAAATGTCCATTCACGGTAATAGAGCAGCACTTCATGCGCCACAGCTGCTGCGATCGTGAGCACATATACACTCACCGGCGCGTCCTTCCCCGCCGTGTGCAGCAGCTCATAGGCCGCGACGCCCGCAATGCCGCACACGAGCAGCATCGTCGCCCACGCGGGGCAGGCCAGCAGCACCGCCAGCAGCGCCGGAAGTCCGACGATCACGACCAACCATCTCTGTTTCATTTCCGTTCCTCCTGTTTGATCCCACCGAAGCGGCGCTCGCGGTGCTGATAGGCAATAAGCGCCTTGTCAAACGCTTTCTCGTCAAAATCCGGCCAGAGCGTATCGCAGAAGTAGAATTCGCTGTACGCGCACTGCCACAAAAGGTAGTTGCTGACGCGCTTCTCTCCGCCCGGACGAATGAGCAGGTCGGGGTCGGGCAGGCCGTCTGAATAGAGGTAGCGTGCAAAGCGCTCCTCCGTCAGACTTTCGGCATCCGCCTTTCCCGCCGCACAGTCGCGCGCAAACGCGCGCGCGGCGTGGAGCAGCTCATCCCGCCCGCCGTAGTTGAGGCAGACATTGGCCTGAAAGCCTGTAATGCGCGACGAGATCTCGTTCGTCTCGTCGATAAGCTGTCGAAGCTCCGGCGTCAGGACGCTCAGGTCGCCCAAAAAGCGCAGGCGGTTGCCGTCCCTCTCCATCGTGTCGATGCACTCGTGCAGATACTGCTCCAAAAGGCGCATGATGCCCTCGATCTCCTCCGGCGGGCGCTTCCAGTTCTCGGTGGAGAAGGCGTAGACCGTCAGATAGTCGATGCCAAGCTTCTTGCAGTAGGTGCCCAGACGGCGAAAGGCCTCCGCGCCCGCCTTGTGACCTGCCGAGCGCGGCAGACCGCGCTTTTGCGCCCAGCGGCCGTTGCCGTCCATAATGACGGCAACATGACAAG
>ERZ857629.989-NODE-989-length-34397-cov-3.756595_pt1 | contig 34397 bp, 35 predicted proteins | sample MGYA00519700_ERZ857629 | MGnify/ENA primary metagenome ERZ857629 (study PRJEB31778, sample SAMEA3449351) | human gut metagenome | biome: human gut; feature: human-associated habitat; material: faeces | place: United Kingdom | collected 2010/2012 ... | reverse complement strand
ACGATGGTGAATATAAACAAATATTAGATGTAGTATCATTAGGAGATAATATGTATTCTATAGTAGAAGTTTCCGTAAATGAAGATGGAACTCAAAAAACAGGAAGTTCCCCAGTTGTCAATCCTCCGGTTTTAATAGATACAAACTTTAAATTATGGAAGGCTCTGGGAGCACAAAGAAGTATGTCATTAAATACAGAAAATCCTGTAAATTCATATTTAGAACCTAGTGAAACCTCTGTAAAAGCTGTAGCTAAATTTATAAATAAAACTGGTGTATATAAAACCAAACAAGATTTAGCTTCTATAAGACAAATTCCAGGTAATGAAGCAGCTACAATAGAATCTAATATATATGATATTTCTGAGGATAGATTACCAGATGATAGATCTGATTTTATATCTTCTACCGGAGATTTAAAAGTAATCTTAGATCAAAATTATGTGTATCAGCCAATGAAACATAGTGATATACACTACATAATTAATGGTTCTGCTATTAAAGTTGGAGCAAGAAATACTAATCCTTCTACCAGTAGATATGATGATTCAGAATTAAATTATTTTACCGTAGGATCTCAATACTTTGGTATTCAAATGAATGCAGATCACCATGCAGACAACTCTGAAGTAACTGAATCTACACAGATTATATCTACATTAGCAGCCAATGGACATACTCAACAATTAGCTAATAAAGCATACAACGCTTTAGGAAGTATTGTTGATTTAACTCTAAAAGAATATTTAGAAGCTCAAAAAGATACTAAAGCAATACAGCAATATGGAGAAATTAGATTAGGAAATAAAACTAAATTATATAAAGTATTAACTAAATCTTTACTTAGAGCATTGTCTACTGGTTCAGATTCAGACGCTCTATTAAATGGTTATTTAAATGAAATATCTCAAGAGTTTGAGAATAACTTAAATAAAGAGTTTAATACTGCAGATTTCAATTTTAAAACCCCATTTAGTGCTGGAAGTATTCATAATCAATTCATTACAATGATAACATCTAAAATGAATATGGATAGTATTAAGAGAACATTCTCTGGTATGGGAGCTGTAATGAAACCGTCTTACGGATCAATGAAATTCTATCATTTTGATGGAACTGAGGGATTTGTAGACATAAACGGAAATCCTGTAACTTTAAATGGAACATATTCTGAATTTGATTTAGAGAGAATAGCTAATAAAGCTGGATATAGAGGAGATGAAGGATATGCGGCAGTTGATGCATTTAAAGATAGTGCAAGTGCATTAAATCCAACTATAAAACCCTCTCAACTTAGATTTGGAGATACTGTATTTGATCCAACTATTAGTGAGGATATTGAAATAAATACATATGATTTATATAGGAAATATAAAAGCTGGGAAGGGGATATTACTTTAACAAAGGATAGAAGAAAAGAGTTGTTGCCTTTAAATATTACGTTTAAAATAAATGGAGTAGATGCTGTATATAGTATTTATGATCATCCTCTTGTAGAAGAGATGTTCAATTTACGAAATTCAAAAGCAAATAGTGACATTTTATTGCAACAACAATATGCTATAAATAAAATGTTAGGATTATTAGACTCTGGGTATTATCAATTAAACTCTAAAATGCCTAATTACCAAGAAATTCTAACACAAAATCCTGATATTATATATAAAGTAGCGGATGGTGCTAGAGTAGAGAGAGCCGAATTTAAAAATTATACTCCAGAAGAGTTAATGGTAAAAGTAAGTAATTTAAAGATTGATCCTGCAGAAGTAGTGCTATCTAAAATTTATCAAACTAAATTCTTTTTAAGACCTGGAGATTCTATTTCGGATATATTAAACAGTAATGGAAGATTCTTTATTGAAAAACTTACTAAGAATTATAATACTGCTAAATCAGAAATACAAGGAGATTCTAATATAGATGCTATATTATTAAATCCCTCTGGAGCCAATACTAAGGTTATCATAAATGATTCTGTAGATAAGTCTAATTATATAAAAGACTTAGTTCCTATTGATATTATTAAGGATAACATTGATGGAGAAATTTGGAGAATAGATGAAGCTGGAAGAAAATTATATAAAATAGATGGAATACAATTCTACAAAGATCCTAAAGCACAGGTTCCACAAGAAATTATAGTTATTGATCCTAACAATATGACTAGACTATTAGACGTATCCAAAGATCAAAACTATGATGGAATATATTATAATTTCAATGAATATAATATAGACACTTTACTCGCTTTCTTTGGAACTTATGATACTAAATTACTTGAATCATTTGGTGATTTAGAAGGAGTTCAAGACAAAACTGAGCATATAAAGAATATATATAATAGAGCCATTAGAGATCATATAAATTATCAATCTACTAAGATATTTAGATCTTTTAAAGAAGCTCTAAATGTTACAGCTAATCGTATTCCAGCTCAGGCATTTCAATCTATCATGACAATGAAAGTTGTAGGATTCTCAGATGCAGAAAGTAATGAGGCATATGTATCTCACTATCAAATATGGTTGCAAGGTAGCGATTATGACATAGATAAGGCATATATCACTTCTCCTATTATAAATGATTCTGGAGTTTATGCACCTTGGAGTAAATTATTTAAATATAACTCTAGGAAAGTAGAAAACCCAGATGGAAGTAGTAGAATTATTGATTACTTTGAATTAAGTAAACAATTACCATATCCTAATTTCAATGAAGAAACTAATAAACATCATTTCTCCAATCAATTTGATGAATCTCAGCAAACATTGGACGTTACAGATGTATTATTAAATAATACTGATGCTTTCGAAGCAACAGTTAAGATTCTAAATGCAATAGATGAAATGAATGGTGAAAATGTAGTTCTTATATATGATCCTAGTTTGGATTCTTTGAAAGGGGATATGATTGAAAGAATACAAAAGAATATTATTCAACATAACACTCAACCTTCTTCTGATGCCGAACTATTGCAAGGTTCTAAGAACTTTATCTTTAATACTATATATACTATTACTAATAGTTTAAAAAACCATGTTGCTGCATATTCTCCTATTGCTATGACAGATCCTCAAAATGCCGCAGCCAATTCTAAGGAGGGAGAAAAAATTAAAAGAGTAACTACATTTACTCCTACTACTAAATACAACTTATTCTATGCTAACATGGCAGGAAAGGAAGGTATTGGTATTAGTGCAGTAGGCCAAAAAGTATTCTTAGCTGCAACTCAGTATTTTAATCAAGAAGCTCAAAGACTGTCTAATTTACCTAATTTAACTACAGAAGATCTAAAAAACAGCAATATCTGGTTCTCCAATGCATTTGATATTTATAGAAGGATGAAAGGCAATGAAGGACAAGAAACTACTAAATTAGTTAGAATCTTTGCTAATACATTAGCGAATCTTAATCTTGATAATGCTATTAATGTAAGAAGTATACTGAATCAAGCTATTGAAGAAAACAGAGCAGCTTTAATTCAAGGAGGAGATCTTAAACCAGAGGATATTGATATGATCTCCAGCAGATATTATCAAACTGATAAATCTCTAGTCATTTCTGCAGTTATTTCCGCTGCAACAGATAATGCTAAAGAGCTAATTCTGGATAAAATTAATGCTAACCCAGATTTAATGGGAACATATATTTATTTAATTATTAATGGTTTGGAGTTTTCTGATATTGCAGATCTTATGACAAGTGATGCTGTATCTGCTATAAAAAATGCTGTTAATGTAAATAGAATGTATGATGAAAGAGAAAGCTTAGATTCTGTACTAAATAAATTAGAAAAAGGTTTATCTCCCAATGGATTCTATGACAAGGATTGGGAATTTAGTATTAGAAGATATTTACTAGGACTTAAATCCAAAGGAATAATTCCAGAAGTAACTCAGCCTAATGGAAAATCTGCAAAGTCTGTCAAAGCTATTCTTAATGGATTAGATATTACTACTTTAAATAAAGTAGTAGAAGATTTAAATAGTGATAAAGTAGTATTTACGAAACTCTATGCAACAGAAGAAGAGAATTTTGCATATCAAGAAAGTATGGAAAATAGAAGTGAAAACTCTTTATACAAAGAATCTAATACTGTTATTAGAGGATTATTAAGATATATAGGAAAACTGAAAGATTTAAAAACTCTCCAAGCTAAACTGAATTCTGATATAACTAACTTTGAATCATTTAAAAAAGCATTCACTGGAGCTAAAGAAATAGCTTCTTTAGGAAGAATACTAGGTATTAATGGAGGTGCCAAAACTAAATTATATGACAGATATTCTTTTTCTAAGGTATTTAATGATTTACTTTCAGATGCACTAGCAGAAGCTACTAATAAATTAGAGATATTTAAAGTATCTAATCCCTCTGCTGTTAATATATATAATAGATTTTTAAGTGATGCCAATGATGGGAATACTAATTTCCTAGACTTTAATTTCAGTCTTGATAGATTCTATAATGATTCTAATTATAATAAAGCTGTAACAGATTTCTATGGTATAAATAAACACATTATCAATGTATTTGACTTAGTTAATAAACTTCCACATTACAATGCTTTCTTAAAGGCGTTCTTAGTGAACGAAGACAATTTAAAATTAGCTACTATTAAATACAATCTTCTAATGGATATAACATCCAAATTGGAGTCAATAATAATGAGAAAAGCCAATGGAACTGTGGGGAAATTAACAGATTCTCAGTTTAGTATAATAAGAGATTACATAGACGAATTAATTATTCGCAAATTCTTAAATCATGAAAATATAGGCATTAAAGTTAAGGCTGGAGATAAATTCTTTCAGGATGGACAGTTAATTGAAGCATCTGCTGACATGATCTATAATCTATCCGATGATGATGGATTAGCATCCTTTAAGTATTATATGGAAAACACTGTTATCCCAATGCTTAAAAATGGATATACTATATCATCTAATGGATTAAGAGTAAGCACTCCAATCCTTTCAAGAAATGAATTTTTAAATAAATTAATTGTTACTGACAAAAAATCTTCATTAGATGGATCTCCTTATCAACATTATAGATCTGCTGTCAATATGCTAAATACTACAGATAGTATAGAATTTGATAAACAAATTACCGCTTTTGGGGCAATAGAGAATATTACATTTAATGGAATTAAATTATCTAATTTATTCTTAATATATGATTTAATTGTAAATAAGGGTAGAAAAGGGCAGGGAAGTTTATTAAAAATCCTTCAAGGATCTATATATGATAAATACGGCCTAGCCAGTAGGTATTTCCAATATATAGGAGAAGTTGATTATAATACATCTATTCCAGATATACAATATGATGAAGAAGGAGATAAAATTACTTTAGAAGATGTAAACATGGATGATGTACAAATGAGACTGGCTCCTGTTAGAGGCTCTGTCGATGAATCTATTGTTGGAAATAAATATGTAAAGAACTATGATAGAGAAACGACTACATATCAATTACAGGAAGTAGTAAATGGTCAAGATGAAAATGGAAATTATAGTTCTCAGTATGTAGATATTATCTTAGATAAGAATCCAAATTATTATTTGTTTAATTCTAATTTAAATAGTAAATTTGCAGAGTCTACTAATAAAAGTAAAACTATAGTAAATTTGGTGGATAATGTAATGAATTTAATTAAAACAAATAAAGCTAAATTAATATATCGTTGTGAATAGATGAAATGTACATTAGTTATTAAATATAAAGTAGGAGGGCAGGAGTTTGAAATTCCTGTCCCTACTAACTTTAATGAGGATCAGAATTTAAATCCTAGTATGATATTGGAAGCTTTTTCCAATTTAAATACTAAAGATTTATTAGATATTAAAGCACAATTATCAGAGATAAATCCATTAAATATTAGTATAGAATATTCCAATGGAGAACCTCTATTAGGTAACTTTGATTTAGGAACTATTTCTGATCAAATAGATTATATTCAAAATATAGAACTTAAAGAGGATTTTGAAAATCTAAGAAATAAATTAGCTACTCTTGGAATTAGTAATAATCAAGTACAGATACTATTGTTAGAAGGAGAAAATATAAATTTAAATATAGATGGAACTACTGGTGTTAGGGGTACTTTATTAAATAATAATTTTATTATTGTTAATACAAAAAACGGATTAGATGAAAAAGCTCTCCAAGATTTATATCATGAGATGCTACATTTATATTTTAATTATATACCTAAGAGTAATGAGAATTTTAATAGAGTTACAGAAATAGCTCATGATGTATTTACTACTGCTAAACAAAATAAAGCAGATCCGATTGTAAAGGATTTTGTTAATAAAGTATCTGATAGTAGAGGATATGTAAATTTAACAGAGTTTATTTCTTATATATTATCTGATAATAAATATAGAGAAGCTTTAAATTTTAATTTAAATGAAGGAATAGGAAGAGAATTTGTTACTAGATTATTTAATATAGATTCTAATATTGGAGCTATTGCGAATCAAGTTGAATTAAATAATATAGTAGGAGAAAAAAAATGGGATGGAAATGAGCCAGTATATCTTGATTATGATAATATAAATATAAAAGTAAATGAAACCTTAGTAATAGCTAATAAAGTGCAATGGAATCCAAATCGTAATAGATTTGAAGTAGGAGATAATCCTGATAATTTTTTACCCTTCGTAGGTAAATATGATTCAGAATATATAGATCAAATAATCCCAAAAGAAATATCTTCTGATTATAATGCAGTATCTGATTTTATATGGAGAAATTATATTGAAACATCTAGTGATGTAAATGAATCTGTTTCTAAATTTAAATATGATCTAAATTACTCAGAACCAGTAACAATTGAATCTCCATTACAATTATATAGTTTATCAATCGGAGATTTAATACTAATCCCAAGTATATCTAAATCAAAAGGAGAGGTATTATTTGGTAAATTTGATAATAAATATTTCTCATCTAAGCAATATTTACCTATTAGATCCATCTGGAAGAATGATAAAGGAGAAACATTAATTACTGTATTAAAACAATATGGAAATAAAGGAGTAAGTCCTCTTACTATATCCTATACGGACTTAGTAAATTTATCATCTGAAAAAGGGTTAGTTCCTACATTTAGAAAGTTCTATGGTAAGTTAGATAGACAGAAAATTGATACTGACGTAATTAAAACTGTAAAAGATCAATTTGATTCTGCTTTAAATTCTGGGGATTACGATAACCAACCTTTACTTAGAGAGTTGGGAATTGCTACTAGAACAGGTAAAGAATTTACATATTATAATACAGGTAAAGGAGGATTTAGATTAAAAACTACAGAAGGAAGTAATGATTTAATTAATCAAGAACTCAGAAGAGGGGATATTGTCAAAGTATCCACCCCAATTAAGAAGGGGGATAAATGGGAAAGATTTGAATATTTTGCTCCTGTATTAAGAACATATGGAACTGTAGTAGAGGTTGCTTTAAAAAATGCCGATGGGAATTATTTTAGTAAGTTATACAAATTTAAGGACATTCAAGAAGCCATATTTAGTAAAACAAATCATCCTGAATTAGTAGAAATACATAATATCTTTACAGACAATTATGATTCTTATGTGCAGGATACTAAAAATAAATCATTATATCAAAGTATATGGTTTACATTACCAGGACTTAAAGAAGATTCTCAAAAAATCCAACAACTAAATGGGGATTTTGTCGGGGCTTTAGATACTCAAGGGGTTGTTAATTTTAGAAGATCTAAAGTTAAACAATTAAATCTTGGAGATTCAATTTCTGTTCAATGGCCCACTACTCATAAGGATGGAAGACCTATCATTAGTAAACATATGATAGTAGGTATAGATGGAGATACTATATACTTCTTAAATAAGAATAAAGCCAATGAAGGAGAAGTAGCTACTTCTGGAGTTAGTATGGTAGATTTAAAAACAATTAATCCTACTATATCTATAGAATCAGGAATAAATAAATATATTCCATCATTAGTAGCTCTACACTATAATAATAAATATGATATTGGATTAGTAGATAATTTGGATTCTCAAAAACAAAGTATTAATAATGCTTTTGAATTACGAGAAGGTAAATGGATATTCAATGGGGATTCTAGCTCTATTACGTCTTTAAATGAATTATATGATATTATAAATACCGATGATTCAAATATTGAAGAAGAAGCTTCTAAATTACAAAGAGGAGATATTATTAAATATGAAGAAAATGGAAGACAATATGTAGGTGTTGTATCTAAAGCTGATATAGTTAATAATATTATTGAAGTCCCAGGTTATTATAGAACAGATGGATCTATGGATACATTTAGAAAAAATATATCTTTAGATCAAATAATATATATAGGTTTTGCTATTAAACCTAATTACGAATTAGGGATAATAGGACACAGTGATATATCTGATTATAATAATAAAAGAGTATCTAGGTTATATGATATGAACCATTCGACATATGCTTTATCATACGAAGATGCTTTAAAAAAATCTAATATATTTAATAAGTCTACAAATTGGACTCAAGTTACTGAGGTTAAATATATAGTTCCTAAAGATTCTGATTTAAATTTTAAGGAAAGATTTAAGGATTCCAAAGAAAAAGGAGTAGAGAATGGAAGAGCTGTGATAATTACAGACTCTATTAATAATTTAATTAAATCTGGAGATTACATAGACTTAACGGAAGAATATATAAAACAAAACAATATAAATTCCAAAAATGGAAAATTATATGGATTAAGAAAAACTATCTACTCTAATGATACACAATATGAAATTCAATTGCCCAACGCAACTGGATTTAATTATGTATCTAAAGTATCCCAAATAGATCCTAACAAAATAGCAGACATCTTAAAAGTTCAAGATGTCGTTAAATTACAGTATGAATCTAATGGGAAAAATAAAACTACCAAATATTTAAGAATATTATCTAAGTCTGATAAAGGAATAAAATTAGAGGCAGAGATCTTAGGATTAGATGGAAAATCATATTCTAATAAATGGAATATAAATTTTAAAGATCTTGCATCTGGAAAATATAAAATAATAGAACTTTATTATCCATCTAGTCAATCTAGAGGGAAGGAAATAAACAACATACTAAATAATATAGAATTTGTTCCCAAGGATCCTAAATACTTTATCCAGACCTTAGATAAATTTAATAGAAGAAAAATCTTAAATAGAATTATTTCAAATATAAATTCTACATATAACAATATAATCACCACGATAGATGATGCAACTATTAAAGATTGGATTGATAATAAAAACCCAGAGATTACTCCTTATATAGCCAATAAACTTCGTCAATCTGGAGCATTTATTTTAGGTAATAAAGTATATGTTAATATGGATAAAGCTTCATTATCCTCTCCTATACATGAGCTTATGCATATTATAATGGGAGTTATGAAGCAAACTACTCCAGATAGGTATAATCTATTAATAGATAAAGCTGCTGAATTACCAGGATTTACTGAAAAGTATAGAAAAGTAATGCAAAATAGAGTTTTATCAGATGCAAAAGAAGAAGCATTTGTGGATGCTGTAGCTAAGTCTTTACAAGGAGTATTTAGTTCTAAAGATTTTAATATTAATAATCTATTACAATCTACTAACTTCTTTAATGACTATCTAAATATTCTATCTAATGGATTAGAATTAAATATTTCAGAAGTTGGAAATAAGAGTGCAGAAGTATTAAGCAGAGAATTATCATCTATGCCAATAGAGAAATTAGTAATGGAATTTAATAGTTTACTTGCACAATCTTCAAATCCAAACTATTCATTGTTTAATACAGATGCTTTAAATAAAGCCTTTTTGCATAGAACAATAAATAATATAAAATCATCATTACTGAAATCTGGTAATTTAATTGAAAATTGTTAATATATGGCATGTAAATATATATTAAGTATTAATGGTAAGAAAGTTACAGAAGTTAATACCGAAAGAGAATTAGAGAAATATATAAAAGACCATTATGATATTTTGGCTAGTTATAATCAATTCAATGATATTGTATTTGATGAAACCAATACTGCCCAATCTAATATGAAGTCTAAGATATTAGCGTTAAATACTGTAGGGAATACTTCTACAGTATTTAATGAATATACTCAAGAATATGAAATAACTGCACCCAAAAAGTTAGCTATTACTAAGGCTATTTCTAATTGGAGAACTCCAGAAGGAAGTAGAGTTGTACCAGAATTTATAGAGTCTGAGTATATTAAGAATGAAATAGAACATTTAACAGCAAATGGACTTAGTGAAGAAGAAGCTACTAATATAGTAAAAGAAAATATAAAAAACTTTGAACATATAGCAAAGATTGGAGATAAAGTACATAAAGTTGCAGAAATGTTCTTTTCAGACAATGTAAATACAGATGACATTTATAATGTAGTAAATCTTCCCAGAGAAACATTAGATAATTTAATAAGATCTTTTAGTTCTCTGAAAGATGTTATATCTGGAGGTAAGCATTATGAATTTATTCCAGAAGTTTCATTAGAAACATCGGATGAAAATTCTGATCCTCTTATTGGTAGAATTGACTTACTTACAATAGACGATTTTGGCCATGTAGATATTTACGATTTTAAGGTATCTACTAAACCTATATCTGAATGGAGTTCAGCTAAAAAGATAAATGTTGACTATCAGTTAGCCGCATATAGAGCTTTATTAGCCAATAAAGGTATTCCTGTATCTACTATGGGGTTAAATATTATACCTGTTATAATAAATAATCCAGACTATGAAAATGAGTCTTTTGATTCTTTTGAATTAGGCAATACAGAAAATAGAATTATTACTAACTTTGATAATTTAAAATATCCTAGGGGTACATACACAAAAATTGTTAGTGAGCATATATCTTCAAGTGTTCCTAGAGTAAATATAAGTTCTGATTTTACATATAATGTAAATAATTTATCTGAAATCGCATTTGGAAAAATATCTTCAATTACGGCAGAAGAATTTAAAAGAAAGTATGTAAAAAAAGAGGGAAATAAATGGTATTTTAAAGATTATATACATGGAAAAGAGAATAAAGAGTTTCCTAGTATTGTATCTTATTCAGAATCTGAATTAATGGATAACATTAAATCTTATTTAGCTGAAAAGGAAGAGTATGATCAAGAAGGATATTTTATAAATATCTGGAAACAATTCTCTCAATTAAAGAGAACTGGTAAAGAACTGGGAAGTAGAGATCCTTTTTCATTTAAGGATAGTAATGTTCATGCATATTTAACAACAATATTTTCTTCATTTATAGATAATGATTCTTATGTACTGCTAGAAGATTTTCCAGAATTAATTCAATTAGGAATTTATCCATTTTTAGATACTGGAACAAATATTATCAATTTTGTTACAATGTCTAATGTGGATAATAAACATAATTTAAATTTACAATACAAATATAATAGTATTCTTGCAAATGTAGCCTCATCATCAGCAACTAAAAATCTCAAAGACGTAATGACTGCTACAGCTGGTAATGCCAAATTATTACAAACATTATTAGCGATTAATGCTTTATCAGATCAATTATCTAATTACCAAATAGGTAATATTCAAGTAGTAAATCACAAATTAGGACAAGCTGAATATGCAGATTTAAACCAATTAAGAAATAATTTCAAGTATTTAACTAATAGATTAGACATTGAGAATAATTTTGAAAATGGGAATTTACAATTTGCAGATCCACTAGAAGCTATTAAAGTATCTTTATTAGGAATACTAAATAAAGATAGAACGGAGAAAACCAAATCCGCAAGTACTCAAATATATGATTTATATTCCAATAATTTAAATAATATGACTGGGGAGCATAAAATTAAAATGCTACGTCAATTACAAGAAATACTTAAATCAGCATATCCCAAAGTGAATTTCAACAAAGCCGACTACTCTAATGAATATAAAGTGGTATATGATAAATTATCTCAGTTAATACTGCATTATAATAATATATATTTCAATCTTGATCATGATATTCATGATATAGGACTAAATTTAATAGATTTAAAAGAAACTCTATTAATTAATGGATACTTGCTAGATAACCCTGAATTAGTAAAAAATCCAGTAATGAAAGCTATTGTAGATACCACAGAATTAGGGTTACAAAAAATTAGAACAGAATTTGATAAATATAAAGAAGACTCTTTACAACGAATACTTGAGTTTTATAAATCTAAGGGCTATACACAACTAGGTAGGTGGACAGTTCAGGATTCCACTAAATCATTTGATAATATGTTTGAACGTGATTCAAATGGAAATATTACATCCGAATTTAAGGTAAAAAACCCATACGATCCAAATTCTACATTATCAGATGCAGAAAGAAAATGGCTTAAATCATTCCTATGGACTATAAATAAAACTAGAACAGGAATAAAAGATCCTAACATATCTGAATCCACAGCAATAAAAACTCCAGAAGTACAAAAACTTATTGAAAATGGACACTATTTTGATGTCCCTTTATTAAGAGGTACAGCATTTACTCAATTTAAAAATAAGAGTTATTCCAATTGGATAAAAGATAAATGGAATGAAGCTGCGGATATGAGAAGAATTACTGGACTACAAGAGGGGTATATCCAAGAAGACATCTCAGATTATACCAAGATGTATAACTTTTTAAATATCTCAGAAAATAGAAGAGCAGAACTATTATCAGAAAAAGAAACCACATATTGGGAAACTAATCTTGAATTAGTTGAAGATGTGTTTGCCCATGCGTCTATTAGAAAATCTGTATTTGATGAACTTCTTCCGTTTATTCATGATATGAGAAATGCAGTAAATTTATATGCATATGATGGAAAAATTCCAATTGAAGACCTTCAAAAACAAATAGATCTATATGTTAGAACTGTGATATTTAATGAACCTGGTCCACAAGGTGCAGAAAGACAAAAAACACTAAAGATTATAAATACATTTGCAGCAGTTACTAGATCTATGATGCTAGGATTGAATCCTAATTCACTATTTAGAGAACCTATTCAAGGGTTTTATATGATGGCTTCTAGAGCTGCTAACAGAGTATTAGGTGCTAATTCATTTACTGTTAATGATTTAAGAAAAGCATACACTAGGTTTATGAGAGATGGAGGGGGTCCATTTGGAGATAATTGGTCTATGCTAGAACATTTAAATCATTTATATGGTATGACACAAATGGATGTTAATGGATTACCTTATATGCTATATTCAGATAGGAAAGGTATTAGGGGACTAGCAAGAAGAGCACCTTACTGGGCCACGACTGCCCCAGATTTTTTAAATCGTATGGTATTCTTAACAGCTCAAATGTATCATGATGGGGCAATAGATGCTCATTCTATAGTAAATGGAAAATTAGTGTATGACTGGAAAAAAGATAAAAGATATTCTGAATTTGCTAAAGGCAATAAAACACATCCAGACTACAACAACCAAAAAGCTGCCTATTATGCACATTTACAGCAATTTAATAAAGAAGGATATAATCTCAAATTTAATGAATCCAATCCAGAAGCATTGCCAATGGCATATACCACAGCAGAAAAAAGAAATATTAAATCCTCTTCTGATTCACTTTTTGGATATATGGATCATGAGAACGCTATGGCTGTTAGACACACATTGATGGGTAAATTATTCTCTCAGTTCCAGATGTACTTTTCATCTACAAGAGAAAGATGGTTATTGGGTGGGACTGATCAAACTCCTAAAGGTGAATGGAAACAAAAAGTAAATGAGAATGGGGAATTATTATACTTAAAGGAAACTATAGATTCTGAAACTGGAGATATTACAATGGAGGAAACTACAGAAGTTACCCCAATAAAAGCACAGGAATGGACTGGAAGATTTATTGAGGGAATGGTTAATAGTTTTGCTTGGTATATGAAATATCTTTTTAAGAATGGCTTTAAGAAAAATGAAGAATTTGAAGGCTATGAACATCTTAGATATAGACAACAGAATATAAGACAAGGATTTACAGATATTATCTGGCAAGCATTAATGTTAATGATGTTAAGACTTATATTAGGAAGTATTATTGAAAAAGAAGGAGATATTGACAAGGGTACTAAAACAATGTTAACACAAATGTTTCAACGATCTACAGATGAATTAAATCCAGGTGCAGCCATTGCTCCTATATTATTTATGAAATCTGCTACTATTGAAGGAGTCCAAAACTTATATGATGCTGGAGCTAAATTAGTAGAGGGAGAATCCTCCTTTGGTAAAGAAGCGGTTAGAAATATAGCTGTCTTAAGAACACTTGATAATTTTACATCCTCAAATGAATAAGAAAAAAAAATAACCCTACAATACCATAAGGTACTGTAGGGTTAGAAAAAGAAATACCTGTATAATACTATTAAGTACTATACAGGTATTTTTATTATGAACTAAAATATGTTAGATAATCAGATATTGCTGTCTGATTAGAATCTTTTTTGTCTATTCCTTTCAAAAGTAAATTAGTCAATCCTTTTGCTCCACCCAAATGTGCGGCTCCTAATATACCATATTCGGTTAAAGGAATCCCATTCCAATTTCTATTTACATTAGAATTAATAATTGTGGATAATTGACTTTTATGTTTATCAGTGTATTTAATAATTGCATTAATCTGATTTTTCCAATCAGACATATATTCATCTGTGGTCATTCCAACATCCTGTAATGCTGCATCTCCCATTTGAAATAATCCCTTATATCCTTGTTTGTTTACAATATTAGGATTAAAATTGCTTTCCCTTTGAGCTAGTTTTATTAAATAATTTTTATAGTTATCATCTATATCCAACCCTTTAATGTATGTAGTAATTTCTTCCTTTTGGCTTGGGATTTTTTCAGTTTTCTTGGATTCGGTAAGTGAATTATCCTTGGGCCTAGTGAATATTATTGGGTTGGACTTTTTAGTGATTGGTGTAGATTTAGCTATTTGTGTCGGAGTACTATCTGTTACAAATGAAGTCGAAGTGTTTAAGTCTTCCAAAGGATCTAATTTTATTCCTTCATTTTCCAATCTTTGATAGAATTCTGTATAATCAACATATGGGGTCTCCATCACTTAATAATTCTATAGTTAATATTACATCATTAATACTATCTATATTTAACCGAGTCCAACAACATCCATTCAATCCTAATTCAAATGTATTATTTACATAAGTAATACATACACTTGGATTTATATAATAAATCATTGACTCTGGAATCCCATCTATAAAACCAAATCCTAAGGGTAATAAATCTTTAGGTTCTATCATAGTGTTAAGTTATCAGCTGTTGGTTCAATAGTGTTTCCTGTAGAAGGATCTTTACTAGAAGGATATGGATCAGGTTGATTTAATCTCTTTAAATCCATTCCCAACCACATTACTGCTTCCTGTAGCTTTGTAATACATAAACTTCTTTCTCTGCTTGCAGGAAGAGCTTTAACTTCTTGAATCTTTTCATCTATTTCCTTCCTAAGCCTTTTATTTTCTGTTACTTCATTAATCATATATTTTAAATTTTAATTTTAGACATTATTTCATTTTTAATTAATGGATGAATTTTTACTAATTTATCTGTCCAATAAGGCCCAATACAGACGTTTTTAAGCACTTTTGTGTTGAAATCGACCTCTTTATACAGAGGAATATTTAAATCCTCACAATGCTTAATTATAGTCTCAATTTGGTTGAAAGGTATATTATCTAAAACTACTGTCTTACATTTACCTTTTAACCAATAAACTACTATTCCATTTGGTCTGAATTCGCCATTTATAATTAGACCTACTGTTTGGGACTTTATCTTTTTGATAGAAAACAATTGAAGAAAACCTTTTATAACAGAGAATATAGTATCTTGGATTATGCTATTCATTGTATCTTTATTAAAGATAACAACCGAATAAACATAATCCTTAGCCTGTAAATGTGTTTTAGAATCTAAATTAATTAAAGACATTATGATTAAGAATCAAATTTATATTCATATACATCTCCTAATTCTAATAAATTCTCAGGAAATTTATATTCAGTATCTTTAGATCTAACTAATTCTTGATTTATAAAATCATATAAATTTTTAAATACACTAACAGTATTAAGATCTAAAAATGTATAATCATCAGGAAATTCTACAAATTCCCATTGATAAGATCCATAATCTAATTGTAATAAATGATATTCAATGAATCCATCTTCAGGATTTTCTATAAGAATAAATCCTATAGAATCTCCTAAGATATATACTCTTTGATCATCTAAATTATATTTAAATCTTAATACTACATTTCTATTAATGTTTGAATAATCATATTTACCTTCAATAATAGATTTAGGATTATTTAAATCATTATTAATAGTATTTGTTAATTCAAATATTTCATATTCTCCCAATTTCATTTATTTTGGAACATTAAAGTTTCTACTAAATAGTATATTGCGTCTAATTGTCCATCTGTAAGACTTATCATTTTTTCATCTATAGTTATATCATAACCTTCCCCATTTGTCCACTCTGTAACCTCAATAAAGGAATTTTCTTTAGCTAAATAGTCATATTTCCTAAGACTATCTGATACAGATTTTCTTTGAGTAATTTCTAATTTATTTTCCATTTATAGTATTTATAAAAATTTGTGTGATAATATCTATATTCATCGTTATTTGCTTGTATACATCCCACTTCTCCCTATCTTTGTCATTAGGCCAATCTGAGAGAATAATTTCATATTCACACCTTGACCACCATTGATATTTACTTTCTTTAATAATAAAGTCTTTAAGTTCTTCAAAAGTGGATGGTTTATCTTTGGATTCGTCATAACATCTTACCAAATAAGGTATGATGTCATAAGGGACCATTTTCTTACTATTAAAATCGTAGATAATTACATTAAATTTATTCATATTAAATTTCTTTTAATAAATTCTTCATGCAAAGGACGAGCTAATATATAAGCATCAGGGTGTGCATGATCTTTATCATCTCTTAACTTAAAGAAATGTTTCCAATCTGAAACGAATCCAGTCATTACTAATTCAGTTTTTAAAGCATTGGTGAGGACTTGTCTTGCTTGTTGGGAAGTCCAACCTAATTGAATAAGATGCAAATATTCTTTTTCTGTATAACACAAGGATCTAACAAATGCTGCTTCTTCTTCATTTGTACATCTGTCAATAATAAGACACCTATCATAAGGTTCCTCTACATCATCAATAGAATAAGAACCAGCTTTAAGGTCTAACCAGCTAGGTATAATAAAGGTAAGTTCATTGCCAAACTTATCTTTGCTATAGTTACAATACATTTGTTATGTTAAGGCTCTTTATCCTTAACTCTCCTCGTTTCCAAGGAGTATCGGACTATATCATCATCCTTTATGGATGCCCAGCACTCGTGTCAGTATTATATTCTATAAGGTCTTCTTGGGCCTCTTAATTCAAATCCCCATATCATAGCAGCTAATGGTATTGTAAATACACAACACATTAGTATAACATAGATAGGTAATTGAATTAAATACCCTATATAATTAAATACATATTTTACCATAGTTTCAACTGTTAGTCTCTGAACCTTCCAACTTTGTTAAAGGTTGGCTTGGCTGCTGATTAGCATGATTAATTTAATTAATTTTAGCTTTCCAGCAATTCACTGGATTTTCTTAATATATTACTATATTAAGCCGCCATTGTTATTCGACGGGTACTTTCTTGAGCAAAACTGAATACTCTATGTCTACAAAAAGATTGTGATCCAATTCTATCCATAGTAAACTTTACAGTAATTCTCTTTTCATGATATTCTGTAGGTTCACATAGATATTTTAAATCATCCAACCAGCCATTCTCTACTAAGACTCTAAGATTCGTAGTGATATAAAAATGTTCTCCCCTTAATACCCATTTAGAGTAGTGATTATATTCATAATGCATCCATATGTAATCATCTACATATGAACCATATGTAAACAAAGTGTGGGCATCCTTTCTATGGACTTTCAAATATACAGTACCATGCTCTAACATAGCACCATGACTCTTAGATTTAAGCATCTCAACAAACTTCTTGTAAGAATCCTCTGTTATTTTACTTTCACTTTTCCAACAGACTCTTCCTACTTTCTCTACCTGTTTATAAATCCCTTCTTCCCCTAAAGATTGTTCAAGTATTTCAAATGAAGGTTTAATTAGTTTCATTTTCTTTATTAATTATATTATTCAAATCAATAGACTTCTTACATATTGGACACTTTACGTATCTAAATCCTCCTGCTGCAATAATGTCTTCAGGTTCAACTTCAAACACACTACCACAACAAGGACATTCTATAATTAATTTGTTCATTTTTAGAACTTTCATACTAATCAATATTACAATATAATGAAGTATCTGCAACTATAAACGCAATAAATCTAACATAATCTCTGTTTTCTTTTAATTCTTCTAAATAATCCTTTAAACTTAATATTTCAGAGATTATATCATAATTGCCATTAGCATATTTTTCTAATTCTGTAATTCGTTTAGATACACTATTAATACTTGTATCCATTACATCTAATATATGTTCAAGATCTGAGTATTCTAATTTTGTATATTTATTTTCCTCATTCCCAATAAATGCTATATTTAGATTATCATAGAATATAGAATATAATTCATTAGATCTACTAAAACTAGTAAGAAGTAACGGTTTTTCTTCTTCGATATTCCCTTTTGGGATATAAAAATTTAAATAACTACTCATTATGGTATATATAAAATTGTGGGATTATTCTTATGTATATCTATATCAGGATATTTCTCCTTAAACTTAGATAAATTAAATGCTTTCATAATAATATGACTTCCATTTTTAGTTGGAACAATAGTGACAAATTTATTACCAATAGGTTCACATTCTTGTTCTATAAACCTAATCATATCATTATGCTTCCTTCCTAATTCCTCGTCTACATCAATTATAAATGTAGGATTAGGTTCATGTTTATATTGACCACATACAGTTGTGTAAGCTCTATGAATATGTTCATAGTCTCCATTCATTATATGATCAGTTATATTTTTTAAAGTTGCAAGTCCGGTTCTTCTAAAAGAACGTCTATTTAGATTAATATACGCTCTACTATTTGTAACTTTACATATAGCTTTGATTTCCTCCTCGTGTAAACGTAATTGTTCCACACTTTTAATAAAGTAACTTCTTATTACTCTATTATTAGATCCTAAATTTGCATTTTCCTTTTTTCTTTGAATCAGTTGAAGAAAATAAAAATCATCAGCTGATTCAAATATTAAAATGGAAGCAATTAAATCAAAGTTGTCTATCATGCTAGAAAAGATTTAACTATATTAGATACTAATTTACCATCCACTAGAGGCATTTCAGACTTAACAGCCTTAATGATATTCCCCATTTCTTTTTTAGGACTAGGAATGGGGAAATGGGTTGTTATGTATTCTTTAATATCATCTTCCGTTGGAGCTACAGGAAGTAACTTATCTAAAATCTCTATTTGTTTAGACTCTATAAATGCCAAATCAGATCTTCCAGCATTCTTATATTGTTCCATGCTATCTAATCTTTCTCTTCTCATTTTGTTAAGAAGCTTTAATTCTTCTTCTTGAGTATATTCCTTAGCATTCTTTGCTGTTTTAAATTCTGTTATTCTGGTCTTAATGTCTCTATATACATTCAATTCCCATCCTTTAGTTTTATTTAGGATAGAATTTTTTATTAATTCGTCTATATTAATCATACCTCTTCTATGTATCTGTTAACAATATATTTTATTATTTTAGACTCTATAACCTCAAAATTAAAATGCTTTTTGAGATTAAGTAAATCTTCTTCTCTATATCCTCCATTTAATCTTTCCTGGGCAGTCTTTGCATCCTCTAGAATAGTAAAGAATATAACAACAGTATCAAAAAGGTTACCTGAAGCTCCTATACAACATGGTCTATAACATCCATACTCATTTGGAACTTGTAACACACTTAAATAGTTCTCGGATTCTTCTTCATAAATATCATCAGAATCTGCCCATGAAACCCAATCATCACCTACACCACAATCCCCAACAGCATCGGTTAGAAATGCTGTTAATTCTCTTTCATAATTATTGGCCCTTCCACTTGTTTTTATCATTAATATATAACAAGTTTCAGATGGAAATCTCAATATATGTAAATCTTCAATTTTCATTTTCTACTTAACTTATTTAACCAATAAAAATATCTATCATCTAAAATCCTCCAATTTCTTTTCTTAAATTTATTCCAAATTTTCTTGTATTTGACCCAAGGAATATGTTTAAAATCCATAGTATAATCACTATAAGTATAGTCATTTATAATAGTCTTAGGATTAGGAAGTTCTAGATAATCTAGATCATTATATAATTGAGATCGTAATGAATTTTTTATTGATGACCTAGTATTTTTCCAATAATATTTCTTCCAGCCTTTGTCCTTATAAATTGGAAGTTTTCGACTTCTGCTCATAGGTATTATATTAATTGATATTCATTATCCTCTTTTAATCTTTCTGTATTAATATCCTTACTTGTCTCAATAACAAAATAATCCAGCCAAGATTCTACAGTATCATTATAAAGCTCAGTAACATACTCTTCGTCACTTTCACTAAGCTCATAAGTATCAAATTCATCTTCATTATCTATAATATTTTCCTCTATCAAATAGTCTATAGCAACCTCATCATAAGATTTAAGTCCCTTCATCCCAGCGTAACTTTCATACTCTTCAATGGCTAACTCATAGGCTATTTGTGTAGCATCATCAAAAGTCTTACAATCAATGGTTCCTTTGTACTCAGCACCTCCAAAACCTCCACCTAATCCTGCATAAATATTATATAGCATGTTTTTAAGTTTTAATATTAATAATTTTAATCAGGATAAATTTCCTTATTATTTAATTTAGATTCTATAACATCTAATCCTAAGAATCCATCATTATAATATACTTTAGTAGTTTTATACTTTTCTTTCTGACATTTTATAATGACTTGTAGTTGTTCTCTAGTAGGAATAAATTTTGGATATGGTAATAACCATCTTCCTTCGGATAATTTAATGTATCCAAGAAGTTCTATTCTTCTTCCATTAGTGAAAATTCCAACAGTTTCGGAATCACTCTCAGGAGTCTTTATCTTTTCATAAAGCAAGTTATCAAATTCTACATGCTGTAAATCTGGACATCCATAGAATGTTCCATCTGGAGCAATCCAACCACTATTCCATATAGATTTAACTATGTCATCAGGAATAGTTTTATCCTTTTTGGCTGCATATGTATCTTCTTGAGCTTTTCTATGTTCTGGTAAATAATGTAATCCATTAGACCCAGTGATTTGTAAGAACCCAAGAGCTACCATATTATTATCTAAAGCAAGTCTATTAACTGCATGAAGGGGTTCGAAATTCAAATCCTCATAAATTGGAGTAGAAACTTGTTTCCTAAGAACAGCTATTTTACCAGCACTCTGGGTAAATTTAATCTCTTCTTTTTCCCTTTCATGTTTTATATCTAATAAAGCTCCTATTAAGGATTCATATTTATTTAATTCAAAACCCAGATCTTCTCCTACTAATTTAACAAATAAATCAAATTCAGAAAATAAGGAATTGTATTCTGAACATGCATTAATAACATAAAATAGATATTTACTAACATCAGAAGAATCATATATGTCAATATTTGTGTTATCTATATATTCCTCTGAGTAATGTTGCAAGCCATAAGAATATCCAATAATACTAGATACAATATCATCTAGTCTAGATTTAAAATTACGATTAATAGAAGTTATAGAATATTCTTGTAAATCTGAATCTTCTGAGTTATTATACTCTAAATCCATCCCACCTGGAGAGTCTACAAAATATGCCTTTCCTAAACAAATATCAAGTAAAATATCATCAGTTAATCCATCTATCCCAACTTGTAATTCTCTTAATTTAGATATTCTTAAATCAATCCAATTTTGTTGTATAAAAGTGTTTATCGATTCTGCATACATACTTATATCTTATATATCTTACAATAGTAAGGATTGTTTATATCTATATCAGGTTTTCCATCATTTATAAACCTAACATATTTAATACACCATAAGGCGTTAGTTTCTAAATCTGCAACCACCAATCTCCAAATGTTGTCATATGTGTTACTAGATATTCTTTCTTCGCATACAAACTTACAATTTAATTTATCATTATAAGGATGTTTAGAATCCATAGCTAATATAGATAACCATAAATCCTTGGATATTGGAATCTCTTTAATCTTATTCTTCATTTCGCTCATCATATATAATTGGACAATCTATATATTCTTCAGCTTCCTCTTCATCTATTTCATCTATTGAAACAGTATAATAATCCTCATATTGAAATTCGAAATCATTCTCCCAATCTTCTTCACTATCGTATCCAAAGTCTGAATAATCATGCCCACATTCTGCAAACTCATTATATGCCCAATTATCTACAGTATCCCATAGAGATTCACACTCTTCTGTGGCGTATGCTAATGCATATGAATCCTCACCACACCAATCTGTATCAAAAGAAATTAAAAATATTTTCATATATTAAATTTATCATTTAACAAATCTTCATCCTCTTCTTCAAAAGATTCTGTCTCCAATTCCTTAAAGATTTTTCTTAATTCTCCTTCTGGAATATTATCTATTTCATCTAACCAATCATTGACTATTTCTTCTTCATCATCGTATGAATCAGGAATATCATCATATAAATCTATCATACAATTTAAATTTAAAGATTATAAACATATCGTTTTATTAATTCTCCAGATTTTGAATATAAATTCTCTATCTGTATACCATATTTACCTGGCTGACTACCAATTCTATCTATCACATATTCAAAACTAAAAGCTCCAGATTTGAATAGTTTATGTATTATTTCCAATTCTTCTGAAGTAGGTTCTCTTCCTAATTCTTTATCTACATACTCTATAATAATAGTATAAAAATCTTCAGTAGAAAGTTTTTTGTCTTTAAACAGCCGTTCTAATTGAGGTTTGATTGTCATATCTTAATATTTAAGTGGTAGTATTTTAATACTACCACAATAATTTTATGTCTTTTATGAAAACACAATAAATATTCTCATACACAGTTTTTATCTTTTCTTCAATACATCTATAGTTTAGTTCTGAGTAAGTTAATTCAAGAATTGTTGTATAGATGTATTTTTCAGTACCTTCTACTCCTTAGAAAGAGATGAAGAACTTATGTGTTAATGTTATTTCATCATTCATCTTCTGGTCTTAAATGCTTAAATACTGGTTGTAATGGAGTTCCATCATCACTCAGATAAAAGAATGATACGGTTCCCATCTTCCCTATAATTTTATCCATATTATCTACATATTCTTGTTTGGCTAACCTATCACCCATTGGTTTGGCTCTAAATCGTCTTCCATACTTAGTTTCCATTACAAAGCACATATCCTCAACAGGTCTTAATCCAGGTTCCCAACCAACTATAAGAAACTCTGCATCTTGATATTCTTTAACTTTAATCATAGAAGCAGTTCTTTTACCATATCCATATACAGCATCAAGTCTTCTAATAACGATACCTTCAAACCCTTCATTTACATAAGCATCATGTTTCTTTTTAATATTTAGCCATCCAGAAATTGGAATATGTTCTACAAATTTAAGATTTTTAGATTCATTTATAATAGGTTCTAATTCCCAAAGAATCTCTAATCTATCCATAAATATCTTTTTATCATCTGCAATATCATAAATCCAATACTGTAAACTTTCTGTCCGTTCTAAATCTGCTGGATTAGTAATTTTTTCTAGTCTAGCCGTACCAGATATTCTTTGCAAAGACCAACCATGAACATATAATTCTCCATCAAGAATCACCTTTGGATATAATTCAAATATTTTTCTTATAGATGGATCAAATAAAATATGTCGTATAGCACTATCATAATTTTGTCCACCTCTAGATGCCGATCTTACAACCCATTCACCATTATCGAGGTCTTCTCTATATAATAATGCTCTCACACCATCAATTTTTCTTGACCCATAGTATTCTTTGTCGAATGCTTTAGTAGCTACATCTTTAGAAGACTTAGCAAGCATAGGTTTCGGAATACCATTAGAGTCTGTCTTTACTAATGGAAGGACTTGGTTTATTTCATCAATAGAAATATCTTTAAGTTTCTTCTTATTAAATAACTCTTTTACATCTTTATATCCTTTATCTAAATACTTTTTTAACTGAGATTTATATTCTAGAATTCCTTGCTCTAAAGGAGTTCTTTTAGCTTTCCCTTCAGTTATTATCTTCTCTGGTTGGTCTGTTAATTTGCCTCCTAATAAACCTGTTCGTTTATTAATAGTAAACTCACATGCATTTCTATCCCATTCACCAGTAGCATAAACTACTCTGACTCTTCCATTAGAGTCTCTACTAATTAACTCAGTGTAAAATGTAGTATCCATTTATTTTAATAGATATATATTATTTCTAGCTCTTGATAAAGCTACATATTCTAATTGTCTAAACTCTTCTTTATTATAGCATTTCTTTAAGTCTGTAAAATCTATATATACATTATTAATTGAACTACCTTGACTTTTATGAGTACTGATTGCATATCCTAGTTTAATAGTTGCAGACTTAATTAATCTCCCATCATAAAACAAATCAAATGGAGAAGCAAAATATTCTTGCAATGCATAGTATTGCGCCCAAAGTTCTCCATACAAACTAGTTTTTTTAGGAGTATTTACTGCTCTAATTCTAGTACTTTCAAATAGGTTAATAAAGGATTGAAGAATAGAAGAATCTATTTTTTTAGAAATAACAAATATTTTGTTATATCCAAATGCACTATCAGATTCTGTATTTCCATAAATCATATCCTTTAGGGTTAAAATATATCCATCTAGAGGTAAAGGAAATATATCACTAGGTTCTTTTGTATGTCTTTGAACATCCGTTACTATATAATCTAGCGAATTATATATTTTCTTTATACCTCCTTCGGAATAATTGTCATACCCAGTAACAAATTCTCCTATACAATAATCCGTGGTTGGCTTCTTATATATTATACCATGCAGTAACTCATTGTAAGCATCTATTCTCTTATTTGTATATGTCAAAATTTTAATCTGATATGGGTCTTCATTAGCAATTGCATTCTTATACTCCCTACATGCATTAACCACAAATTCTTTAGCATCTTTGGTTGTGTATAGTGATCCATAATTAGACTCAAAATCTTTAAACTCATATAGGGGCTTACTTCGTAGATCCTTTAATATATATAAAAGAGGAGCTTCATCCTGTTGCCTATATATCTTAGTTAACTCTATTTTGTTATCTATTTCAAATACTTTAGATATAGTTTCATCATTTACTCCCTTTAGTTGTGCCGAATCTCCTATGTAAAGAAGTTTTACTCCTCTTTTTATGATTAACTCCTTTTGAATAAATTCATACAAATCACTAGTAATCATACTACATTCATCAATTATAATTAATCTAGGAATATGAATATATTTATCATTTTTTCTTCTATTAGTTAATCCACACTGAAATTCTAATTCTCTTAAATTTAATAATTGAACTTCTACATTAGGTCTAAGTTGGAGTAATTGATGTAATGTTAGAGTTTGAGTTTTAGTTAATTTTTCTAAACTTAATCTTGCTTTATGTGTGGGAGCACAAGCAAGATAATCATATGAATGATTTTCTAAATAGCCTATTACCTGAGAAATACATGCACTCTTACCAGTTCCTGCTCCTCCTATTAATAACATTTCATTTTCTCCATCTCTGGAATTAATAAATTTAATTATAGAGGTAACAGCTTGTAATTGTTCAAAACTCAATTCAAAGTCCAGAGTATGTAAGCCCTTTATTTCCTTTTGAATTTCCTCATCCTCAGATGATGCTTTAGGTATATCTATATCATTATCATATTCATTTAGATAATCATCCTCATCCCAATCCTCATTTGGTTCTATATCATCTATATTAATAGTACTTGAACATTCCTTAGGAGCTAGTTTTTCAAAGAAATAGTAATCCATTATAGTTTACCAGTATGGCCAAATCCTCCTTTTCTATCAGTCTCATTTAATGAATCTGCAGGTTCCCATACAATTTGATCAACTTTATTTAATACAAATTGACAAATTCTTTCCCCCTCTTCAATGTATATACTAGTCAATCCATGATTTATTACAATGACTCCTACTTCGTTACGATAATCACTATCAATAGTTCCTACACAATTCACTAAACTTACTCCTTCCTTCAATGCCAATCCACTTCTTGGTCTTACTTGAATTTCATATCCTTCTGGAATAGCTACAAATAATCCTGTAGGAATTAATGCTCTGGAACCTGGAGCTAGCCTAAGAATATTCATTTTATTACCCTCTCCTTTAAAAATCATTTCACTATCTCCATATGCTTTAATAGGGGTATCCACAGTGATATTACTAAAATCAGCTCTCACGTCCATTCCTGCAGATAATTCAGTTTCATACTTAGGTAATGGATTATTTGATTTATTCACAATATTAACTCTAACTTTTGCCATAAGTTTAAATTATTTCTTTTTAGACTTTCTAGCTAGCCCTCCGTTTGGAGAATTAGCTCTTTTTCCTTTTCCACAATATTTACCATCTCCTTCTTTAATCTTTTCTTTTATCTTAAATATTTCATCAAAATCATCTTTAGTTTTCCATAAAACATTTTTCATGCCTGAGAACCTATAACCTATAGAATTGGGAGTGATATTAACTATTTCTAGTGTAATATCTTCCTCCCTACCTTCTACAGTAATTGTATCGTTGATTTTTAAATCCTCTGATGTCATACTCGTTTACGTAATAACCAACATTGTTTCTCCTTGTCCGCAAATCCACAATATGTTATTCCTGTTAATATGGATGTATCAACATCACAATATGAAACCAGTAGTTCTAAAAGATTGTCTAAACCTTCCAAATCTACAATTCCATAATTTTCATATAATAAATCTTCTAGTTGTTCTTCAGCATTATCGTCATTAGGATTAAGCTTAAATATATGACATAAGAGTTCGTAACTTTCCAAATACATTATTCTACTTCTTTTTCAATAATATTACAGTACTTATAATCAGTATATACAGTTTGTTCTAAAGAATTATAATATTCAAGCTCATAATTTGTTTGTTTTCTAAATATTTGGGCTAATTCTTCATCCCATTCATTACTATCTATACCTAATCCTTTATCAAAAAGAGAATCCTCAATTTCTAATACAATTTCTCGAAGTTTGTCATATAATTGTTCTTCTGATTCTGTTAAACAATTATCTTTTTCTATCTCCTCTTTATATTTAGATGCCTTCTCAAGAGAATCAAAAACTCCTTCAATACGAGAACATTTATCTTCATATTCTCCCCAATGTGATTCCACTATGTAAACCTTCATTTCTTGTATATTTTTAGTATTTCTTTAACATCTTTGTTAGTTACCTCTTTGTTTACTTCACCGTAAGACACATAGACTAAATCTTCAGTCTTTTCCAATACACTATCATTATCTATAATTTTTTCATCCATTATCTCCATAAAAGGCAATTCTTTAGCAGCATACCTATTTAATACCACTCTTCCCTTCTTTGCCTCTTTTGGATAAGACATATCAAATATATGTATTTCTTCTTCTATTCCATCAAATAGTTCATCTATACATATATCGTTTATTAGACTATTATAAACAAAGTTTATTTTCATGCAAACCAAAGCATTATTAAGAATACTAAGTACGAAACTCCATTAAATTTTACTTGATTTTCAATGAATGTTTGCAATCCAGCATCTGATTCTTTCCGTATGTCTTTTACTAAAGTATCAGCATTAGTATAAATACGATAATGAAGATACACATAAGTAATAATAGCTATGCTTAATACAATTTTAATTAACATTCTTATAGTATTTTCTAGTTATATCCTTGATCACTAAATCATAGTGATTAACGAAATCTAAAGTAGTGTCTGGTATATGAATAATTTCATAGACAGCTTGGTTAGTATTAGGATTAGATAAATCTCCAAATTCTTCCTTATAAGATCCGATCTTAACAAATTTAAATAGCCCTAAATTTAAATGTTCCAAAATAGAATCTGAATAATCAGACCAATATACTACTGTAAGAGGTTGCTTTGTTCTTACTCCTAACTCTAAAACAATCCTATTTATTCTATGAGCATCATTAATCAAATCATTAAGAATAATTGTAGTATATTTAGGTTTTAAATTATCTAAGATATCTTCAACTTTAGTGTTGAATGTTATATCTTGGATTAAATATTTATCTGTAGAATCACAGATATAAGGTACGATATAATTCATCATTCAATACTTAATATATCAGGATCTTCATCTAACATATCCCCATATTCATTCTCTATTACAACTGCATCCCGATAATATTCTCCATAATTTTCTAGAAAAATATTTTCTGCCTCTTCTTTAGAATTAGCTTCAACCTCTACTTCGTTAATGGAGTACCACTTTTCAAGTACTCCAAATTTAATAGTATATGTTTTCATAATTTAGTTATTTCGCACTGACCTCCACTGCAAGCTCCTCCTGCCATTTCATCAGCATTGAGTAATACATTTTTCCACTTAACTTTAGTCCAATCGACAGGTTTATAATTCTTGGTTATGTCACACCAATCATGATAAAGTTGAACAGATTTAAGGGCATTAATCATAGTTTTATAATCAGATAAGAAATATTTGTCTGCATATTTTTTCATTCTTCTCATTATATCTCTTTTATTATTAAGATTATTTACATGATTAAATGCTGTTTTGTCTAGGTATCTTTTAACTTCGGCTATAGGGATTTCTACCTCGTTATCCATTAATTCTTCAATAAATTCATCAGAATAGTTCAATTCTTGTAGCAATCTAGACCAGTTGTTATACTCTTGATTACTTGCATGAATCCATTCATAATGTGGTTTATCTAATAAATCTGGATTTTCAGAGACATTAATTTCCTTTATAAACTCTTTAGCATCAGCCGTGGTTGCATATAATTTTTCTCCAATTCCATTAAAGGTATCACAAGCCTTCCATAAATTTCCAAATATCTTTTCTGCATCTACAATTAATCCAGATGCAAAAATAATTCCTTCTCCATATTTATCAATCAATTCCGATGGGAGTAATACTTCTGTATATGGAGGTTGGTTAAAATCAAGGTCTCCTGATTGAGGAATAAACGAAACTCCTGCTAAGGTATATCTATTATCATAAATATATTTAGCTACAACATCCCATTGATTATCTGGAACAATTACAGTATTGGAAACATTATTTTGGATTGGATTATTCTCAATTCTATTTCCAGGAACAACCCAATTATTATACAATGTATGGACAACTTCTAATTGTTTTAACCCTAAAAGTTCTGATTTTAATACTACATCATCATCTTCTTCTATAGCAAACATTATACAATCATCTGTGTGATTATTAGACCATATAGATTCTACTACAGATTTAGGATTAACCTTTTTATAAATCTTCCCTGCTTCTTCCTCTTTATTTACTTGTACTCTTCTAATATATCTTTTAGCATGAGCACCATGACAACCTGGTGTATTGCCAGTCATAGAAGAAAAATTACCATCAGGTTTAACAGTAGTGGTTCTAGTAGCTATATTAATATTTAATGCTTTAGCGATTTTAGTATTTTGATCTAATACCACTTTAGCACCATTTCTTAATACCTTAGGATCTAATAGTATTTCAGGGTTACACATAATTCCACTAATAGAGACTCCAATCAATGGATCAGATTTAACTAATTCCTCAGTTACTTCTCCTAAGAATGGAAACTCATTATATGCAGCTTGTATGGTAGCTATAGTGGAAGCATGTTTACATGCAGAATAGAAGTCTTCTTCTGAATCTATATTCCTACCAGAGATAGTAACTAAATTACAGAATTGCCATCCAGTCTTACCATTAATAACTGGTTTAAATCCAATCTCTGCACAAGGGTTACAACCTAAGCCTTCATCACTTCTCCAAAAGAATCCAGGTTCTCCAAATTGCTTAGTAGCATTAAATATCTTATAAAACAATTCAATTGGAACCTTATCTCTATCTAATGCAGCAGATGCATTATATCTAGCCCTTTGAGGATTTGTATAAAACCAATCACCTGTTTTGGAATTAAACATCTCTTCATCTTCTGGATCAAATAAAATAATCAATGCGGATCGTCTTACTCCACCAGACAATACAGAGTCTGCACAAAAAGCTATAATATCAGTTACATTTAAAGGAGTAAGTTTTTTAGTGGTACTATGCACCTTATCTAATAAAGTTTGTATTCTATCAATAGCTTTCTTTAATCCTTCTGGCCCTGGAGCAACAAATCCTCCTGATATAAGGCTTCCATTTTTTCTAACTCCAGAATAATCAAACTTAGGATATGGAGTATCTTTAACAAAATAATATTGAATTATTTGATGAATGGCTAACGCCCATCCTTCAATAGAATCCTCAACCTTAAAAACTCTTGTTTCATCAGATAGTTTGTCCAGCATTTTGGGTAACTTATTTACATGCTTTCTTTCTACACTTACTCCAGCCCCACATCCACATAATAAAACCCACTCTATCTCTTTAAATACCTCTAATCTATCTGCATATGTAAAGGCACAATTATACTGTCTACAATGTTTCCTTAATATTGGATCTCCACCAAATTGTAATGCTCTTTGCGAACCATATACTTTTTCTTGTTTGTAGGCTTCAAATGCTTCCATGAAGTCATTGACAAAATCAGAATGATTTAATACATCTGGATGTTTCTTATTTAAATAAGTTATATGCATATTCATAATTCTATCTATAGATTCAGAGAATATCTCCTTTCTTCCTAGAATAGAGTTATATCTTGCATACTTACTTTGAAAGATAAAGTCGTTTAATGCGGTACTGTTTGCCATTTAAATATTTAATAACATTTGACTTAACAACAGAGTTTTCTCTGCTGTGTTTATTATATCCTTAGAATCATGAGATATAATGTCAGTAAAGGCATTATATATCATGAACATACTTGCTTCTTCATCATCTGGAATATAATAGTTAGAATCTTCTTTAATAAATAAATCCTTATAAGCATCTATTGCTGTTGCAGTAGATAATTTAACCTTACTTAATCCGGAGTTGTATTCTTTTCTTAATACAAAATCACACCATCTACCTAGTTGCTTTTGTATAGAATCTGAACTTCTATCTATGTAAGTATTCTTCATTTTCTTTAGAGTACTTTCTAAATCAGAAGTTAATTCCATTATATTTTTAATAGGAGAATAATCTAATTCCTCTCCTGGTTTTATTTCTTGAACATTTAAGAATGACGGACTAAATACACACAAATTAGTACATGCCATATTTAATCCTCCCCTATATAATTTATATATAGGTTTCCTTACATCTAATCCATAAACTAATCCAATAACTTCCTTATGATTCTCATATTCCCAATAAGATTCTGGAAGGACTGCTTGAATGTATACCCTATTATAAGTTATATCTTTAGTATCCTCTGTTAAAGTTATTTGGTCTGGAAGTTTTACTTGACAAATAAAGTTATCAGTAAATCTAGACATTTTATCTATAAAGGGTTCTACATAATCTCTAGTAGGAAGGTAATCCTTATTTTTAATTTTAGTTGCTTTACCCTCTAGGAGTTTATTAATATCTACTTCCATGATTATTAATTTAATTTAGTTCTACCTTCTAAAATACTCCCATTGGAGTTTACTATATCATAATCTAAATAAGCATCATTATCTCCAAAATTAGCTCCTGACCATTCTGTACTTCCAATCATACAACCCACAGATCTATATCTAAACTTTAATCCAAAAGTAGTAGCGGATTGATGTAAATCTCCTTTAATGAAATGGGCTTTTGTAACATTAAATTTATCCAACATTAAATTTAAAATATTTAATTGAGCTTGAGGATCTTTGTTAACAGTTAGTGGTAAATTTTTAAACATATTTAAATTATCCTTTCCATGAGTAATAATAAAGTTCTCATTATATACAGAGAACATTTCATATACTCCATTAGATATAGTAGTCTGAACATTTGGGTATCTTTGTAGTAATAAATTCTCTAAAGACTTCTGACATAACCATTCTCCTGTTCCTCCATGATTACTTTCTCCAACTGCATAATATCTAATATTATTATGTCCAATATTAGCGTGGATTAAATCAAATAGATATATCATTGCTTCAATAAACCAATTATAAATCTGTTTATCTCCTTCTTGAATTTGAGGTAACGTATGTCCTCCTCTTGAAGTCTGTCCACCAAAGCCATCAATAGTATCTCCTAGATTAGCTATAATAATCTCATCAAAGTATTGACCAGAAAAAGGACTAACTAGTTTATAAATTCTCTTTTTAATTTCTTCAATATCATAGGGATGATAAAAAGTTGAGTTAGGTTTTAAATAACATCCAATATGCCAATCAGAAGGATATAGAATTAAAGATCTACTACTTGTTGCCTGTTTTGGCATCTGGAGGGACCCTATTGCTGAGGGAATACTAATATCCTTAAACCAAGAAGTAATGTTTTCTCTTTCTTGTTTTAGTTTATCAATTTCTTTAGCTTGATCATTAATAATACTATTTTTATATTTAATCTCATCCTTATTGGCATTTTTAGCTGCTCTATCTACAGAATATTGTAATAATAATTCTGTTAATTCCTCATTAGTATGAGATTCTACAAAATGTGGAGCAAATGGTTTGCAGTCTTTAGTAATATTAAATGCTCTTAATACTTTCTTTAATTCATTAATATTAAATTGGGGAAAAGATTCTAATACTTTTCTAGCAGACAACTTAGCTCCTTCATTAGAATATTGAAAATATAAAGTTTGCATTTGGTTTGGAGTTAAAGTTCCTTCAATAGGATCCTTATCTCTTACCAAAATCTTATATCTATATTCCTTAATCCTACCGTTACAATCTCTTACACTCTCTCCTGTAACTCTTCCTTCATATTCATCCTCGGAGTCTTCTACATCTATAACACTAGGCATAATGCCAGGTTCATTTACCCAAACAGAGGATATTGTAACAGCTGAGTCTTCAATTTTTTGTTTTTTAATATATGGATTAACTCCAACTCCAGAGTTTTTGGCCAATGTTTTATAAAAATGTCTCAATTCATCTAAAACAGATTGAGGAAGTATATCTTTATTAATATATAACCTTCCAAACAAATATTTTTGAGTAATTCCATATAGCTCTTCTAAATCTTTAAAGTTCTGAATACTCAAATCTCTACTAATCTCCAACAACTGTTCTTTAGATACTTTTTCTACCATATTTTAATGCACTTTTTAGGCAGCGACGCCGTTAATACTTTACGTTTTCTATAAAAATTTTAAATAAAAAAGGTGTATGATAGTTTATAAAAAATTACCATACACCTTAAAGAAAGTCTAAAATGTCTTATTATTCTTGTACAAGACCAAATACATAAAATTCTCCTTTCTCAGCAGATTTAGATGGAGTATAGATACATTCAAATTGTAAATCATTACCTGTCTTATTCTCATCATCTACAACCACTTCTTTTCTCTTAATACAGATATAGGATTTTTTATTAGCTGTAGTCAATTCTTTAGCAATTGCCTCAGCCTCAGCTTTAGTAGATGCTTCATTGTTTACAACTGCACCGATTTCTCTGGTTACTGCATCAAATTCACAGATATTATACTTAGTTTCCCATTTAGTTTTCCCTTCTCTTTTATAGGAAACAATACTATAAGGGCGAAGTCTTGTATCTTTTTGTGCAGGATTTTTAACTATATAAGCTCCACCACCAGGGGTAATTTTCTTATTTGCAATAAATTCCTGTGCAAATTCAATAAATTTAGGACTTCCGAAAGTAGGTTCTCCCATATTTCTCCACTTAGTTGTTGCATTGTGAGGAATCTCTAAGTTAAGATCTTTCATTGCTTCTTCTTTGTTTTCTAGCGATAAAAGTTCGTTGATTGTACTCATTGCAACAACTGTTGACATATCATTGATACCTTTCCCTTTGTTAGAAATTACAATATTCAATGAATCATGCATATTTTTCTTAACCAATGCACGAGAAGTCATTTCTCTGATTGCATCAATTTTAGAATTTGTTCCAACATCTTCCAAAATTGAAATAGTTTCAGGGTTTT
>ERZ857629.986-NODE-986-length-34607-cov-8.226846_pt1 | contig 34607 bp, 30 predicted proteins | sample MGYA00519700_ERZ857629 | MGnify/ENA primary metagenome ERZ857629 (study PRJEB31778, sample SAMEA3449351) | human gut metagenome | biome: human gut; feature: human-associated habitat; material: faeces | place: United Kingdom | collected 2010/2012 ... | reverse complement strand
ACAATCGAATATTTTCCAGTTAAATCAAATAAATTTTTCATATGTTTACCTTCTTCCTAATGTATATCACATATTGATATAATATCACATAAAATTAAAAAGGTCTATTTTTTAGACCTCTCAAATATAATATTTGTTTTAAAAACTAGAAATAATACAATAAATGTTATTATTACATAACACACTGCTGCTTCTTTTTTATCTCCAACAACATAGAAAATACTAGTCACAGAAAATAAAACATTAATTGCATATATGACAAGCAAAGTACTTCTTTTTGATAATTTTTTAAGTAATTGATGATGCAAATGCTCTTTATCAGCATGATCTATCTTTTGACCTTTTAATTTTCTTCTAATAATCGCACATAATGTATCCATAATAGGAATAGCTAATATTAATAGTGGTATTACTAGTGATGTTAATGTTGTTGTTTTAAAACCAAGTAAGAAAATAACAGAAATCATAAATCCTAAAAATGTACTACCTGCATCTCCTTGATATATTCTAGCTGGTGGAAAATTATGTACTAAGTATCCAAGTGTACTTCCAAGCATAATTAAACACAATATAATATCAAGACCGCCAAATTTATTTAATATAAATCCTATAACAGCAATTGTCAAAAAATATATTGATGAAATACCTGCACATAGACCATCAAGACCATCTATCAAATTGATTGCATTAATAGTTGCGATTATTATAAATATTGATAACGCTTCAGGTAATAAAGGTACTACAGCAAAATTAATTTTTAAACCAAACAAAGTAACTTTGGTAAGTTCAAGTCCTCCATAAAATACAACTATAGCAGCAACTATTAATTGAACTAACCACTTATATTTATTAGGCATAGGGGTTTCACTCTTAGTCATATCATCAAATAAACCTAAAAGTATAATCAAAAATGATGAAATCAATATAGAAATCATTAAATTATTCTTAGGCGCAAATGCCATATATCCAAGTAAAAAAGCAAAATATATTCCAAGTCCTCCAAGTAAAGGCATTGGTTTTTTATGTATCTTCCTTTTTTCATTTGGAACATCCATAATTTTTAAAAATATAGCAACTTTCTTCATAAGTTGTACAAATATCAATGATGCTAAAAAACATGTAGTTACTATAATAAATATATTATGACCATTAACTTCATAATTCATATTTTCACATCCTTAATTATAATTATAGCATGATTATTAATAGATTTCACAATTCTTCATCAATATATTTACTCAAACTAGAAGTTACCTTAAAATATCCTAAATCTGTCAAATGTAATCCTTCTCTAGTGTAATCTTCTTTTAAATTACCTTCACTATCTATTAAATTATTATAAACATCTACATATTGAATACTATTTTCTTTACAAAGATTGCTTAATCTATCATTTAATTCTTTTATAGTGTCATTATTAATGTCATTATTAAATGAATAATCTTTATCTTCAAATACATTTCTATTTATAGGATAAACAGATTCTATATATATATTTGTGTATTCCCTATTAGTCTTAATATTATTAACTATTCTTTGAATATTATCTAATATTTCATCAATACTCTTTCCTCTGTTTAAATCATTAATTCCTATAAGTATAAATACTTTAGATGGATTATATTTATAAACATCTTCCATTCTTTCAAGCAAATCCTCTGTTGTATCACCACTAATACCACTATTAATTACGTTATTTTTTGGATAAAACTCTTCTATTTTATATCCATTAGTAATAGAGTCCCCAAAAAACACAATATTCTCATCAAGAACAATACTAGTTTTTTTAACATCAAAAAAATAAATGTTAATAACAAGTGAAATTAAGAGTAAAATTGACAAAATTATTATTACAGTTTTAGAACTAATTACTATTTTCTTTTTCTTTTTCATACTTCAACCTCATTAATTAGATATTATAGCACATTTTCTATGTAAATTTACCATAAAATAATGAAAAAAACATCGAATTTTGTTATAATTAATATAATAATGATAATAAAAGGAGTATATATGAAAAAAAAATCTATAAAAATGTTATTTTCTCTCTTATTTTTTTTGTGTATTCCACTTTTTATAAATGCTAGTGGTTATAATGCTGAAATAAATGGTAATGATGTAAGAATAAGAAGTGGTGCTGGTACTAACTATTCAATAATAAAAAACGTTAATAGAGGAACAGAAGTAACTGTTCTTGAAGATACATTATATTCAGGTAGTGGTTGTGACCAAAAATGGGCGAAAGTCTTATACAAAGAAAAACAAGGTTACGTTTGTAGTAAATACATATCTAAAATTAATGTTGAAACTACAATAGATTGGTCAGCAAGAGTAACTGGTAATGATGTTGCAGTTAGAGAAGGAGCTGGTACAAAATACAGAATTAAAGAGAGATTATCTCTTGGGGTTAATGTAACTATACTTGGGGAAAGTAGAGATTGGTATAAAATTCAATATTATGGAAATAAAGTCGGATACATGAGTAAAAGTTATATTATGAGAAAAAGTGATATAACTGCTACTGATGATAATTATTCAAAAGAATTAAAAAACAAAGGATTTCCAGATTCATATATACCATATCTTACTTATTTACATAAAAAATATCCTAATTGGGAATTTGTAGTTGATAAAACTAATTTAGATTTTAATACAGTTGTTGATAAAGAAGCAGGAAAAAATTACATGCAAACAACTGATGATAGCTATAGAACTTCCTCTACTCCAGCAGAAGGTAAAACTTGGTTCTATGTAAATAACGATGTTATAGCATTCTATATGGATCCAAGAAACTGGTTATATGAAAAAAGAATATTTATGTTTGAAAAATTAGACTACGATAAAAGTTTAGAAAGTATTTATCCAAGTCTTGTAAAATCAGTATTTGGAAATGGTAAATTAAAAGATGATAAATACACTGTTCCAATGTTCAATGCAGGTAAATCACTAGGTATAAGTCCTGTACACATTGCTAGTAGAATTAGACAAGAAGTAAGTAGTGATGGTAGTGCTTCAACTGATGGTAGAAGCTTTACTTATAGAGGACAAACTAGAAGTGGTTACTATAACTTCTTTAATATCGGAGCACACAAAGATGATTATACAAATGATCCCGTAGTAAGAGGACTTGCTTATGCAGCAAAACTTATCGATAGAAAAGGTAGTGAATGGAATAATGTAGAAACTGCTATTAAAGAAGGAGCATCATTCCTAGCAGTAAGTTACATTACTAAAGGTCAAAACACATTATATTTTCAAAAATTTAATGTAAGTACTGATACAACATCATCTAAATATACTCATCAATATCAAACAAATATACAAGCACCTGCCACTGAAGGAAATACGGCTTACAATGCATATGTTAAAGGTGAAAATATAAGCCAAAAATTTATATTTAGAATTCCTGTTTATAATAATATGCCTAATTTTACTTCTTTACCAAAAAGTGGTGATAATAATAATTATTTATCAAAATTAGAAGTAGTTAACTTTAATATCACTCCTTCATTTGATAAAGACATATTAACATATGATTCATATGTACCTAAAACAACTAATAAAATAACGATAAAAGCAAATACTCAAAGTTCTAATGCAACTATTAGTGGTACTGGAGATTATGAACTTAAAGATGATGAAACGGATATTACAATAACTGTAACATCTCAAACAGGTATAAAAAGACAATATACTATAACTATTAATAAAGTTGAAGATACAACATCTAATAAAGATATAATTAATTCATCATATGTTAATGATAAAAATGGTTATTTGACTAATATAAGAACTAAAACATTAATTAGTGATCTTAAAAACAATTTAATTAAAAGTGGTGCTAAAAACATAATTGTTACTAATTCTAACGGAAAAGTACAAAGTGATAATACAAAACTAGCAACAGGTCAAAAAATAACAATAGTCTCAGCAATAGATACTAAAACTTACACAATAGTTGTAAGAGGAGACTCATCAGGTGATGGAGATGTTACTATACTTGATTTACTTCAAATAAGAAAACATTTAAAAAATGATAAAAAATTATCAGGAGCATATTTCTACGCAGCAGATACATCTGGCGATAATAACATAACAATACTTGATTTACTACAAGTTCAAAAACACTTAAAAGGTGATAAACAATTATAGGAGGAAGAATGAAAAAGATTACAAAATATTTATTAACAATACTTCTTACATTTACTTTTACCCTATCTGTTCATGCAGCATCAGCAACAATATCTGTGTCAACAAATAAGAGTAAAGTAGTAGTCGGAGGAACATTTACAGTATCAACTAAAATATCATCAAGCGCAACATTAGGTTCATGGGAATGGACACTTGACTATGATAAAAGCAAATTTAAATTAGTAAGCGGAGGAAATGTTTATTTCTTTAGTGATTATGGCGAAAACGCAAGAAGTAAAACATGGACATTAAAAGCAATCGCTAAAGGAAGTGGAACTGTCACAGTTAAATCTGCTGGTGCCTATGATAAAAATGAAAACAAACTTTCTATGAATAGAAGATCAAAAACAGTAAAAGTAATTACTCAAGCAGAACTAGAAGCATCATATTCAAAAGACAATACTTTAAAAAGTTTATCAGTAGATGGGTACGACTTATCCCCTTCTTTCTCAAAAGATGAAACAAACTATAAAGTAGAAGTACCTGCTGATACAACTAAAATAAATATTAATGTTAGTAAAAATGATTCAAAAGCAAGCGTAAACGGCGACGGAGAACATGAAGTATCCGAAGGAGAAAATAAATTTGTAATAACAGTCACTGCAGAAAATGGAAGTACTAAAGAATACACAGTAATTGTAAGTGTAATTGATCCTAATCCAATAACTGTTAAAATAAATGATAAAGATTATGTTATAGTAAAAAGAACAAGCAGTATAGAAAGCAAAGAAAACTTTGAAATAAAAGAAATAGAAATAGATGGTCAAAAAGTACCTTCCCTATTTAATGAATCTGCTAATGTAACATTAATCGCACTTAAAGATGGTGAAGGAAATATAAAATTATATTTATATAATGAAAAAGACAAATCATATAAAGAATATAATGAAATATCACTTGAAAAATTAAAATTATTACCACTTGATATAGATAAAAAATTTGATAGTGCTTATAAAGAAAAAACTATTAAAATAAATGACATTGAAGTAAAAGCACTAGCTCAAAAAGATAGCGAATATGCAATTATAAAAGCAAAAGATTTAACAAATGGAAAAGATAACTATTATTTATATGATAGTAAAAATAATACTGCAATTAGATATACTGATGAAATGACAGTATCTTATAAAGAAAAAATGAAGATGTACACAGAAATCATTATATTTTTAGGAGCAGAAACTACAATAATTATATTTATACTAATATGTATATTAATATCTAAAATGAGGAAAAATAAAAGAAGAAAAAGAAAACTACTTGAAGAGATGAAAAGAAAGCAAGAAGAAATACAAAAAGAAGAAGAATTTAAAAGACAAGAAGAAAAGAAACTTGAAGAACTAAAAAATCAAGAAGAAAAACTAGAACAAGAAACTGAAAAAGAAATAAAAAAAAAGACACCAGTAAAAAAGAAAACTACTACTAAGAAAACAACTAAGTCTACTAAAAAGACAAATACAAAAAAGAAAGACGAAGTGACTAAAGAAAATGAATAAAAAGTTAAAAGCATCATTAAGTATTATATTAATATTAATTCAATTAACAAGCCTAGGTCTTCTAGGCTATAGCCTTGTTCTTTACAAAGGTGTTGAAACATTTTATAGAATATACGGAATAATTGTTCTATTATATTTACTTATATTCGTAGGATACTTACTCCTAAGGAGCATTAAAAAGAAAAATAAAATATCATTTATAGTACCTTTTATAATGTGTTTACTTGTAAGTATAGTACAATTCGGTGGTTACTACTACTTAAATAAAATATATAAAACAATAGACTCATATAGCGATACTAAAAACACCGCTAGTTCTTCACTAGTAACTTATAATAAAAAATATAAGACATATAAAGATCTAAATAAAGCAAAAATAGGTATTATAACTGACAGTAGTGATATTGAAGGATATGTATTACCAAATGAAATAATAAGTGAATTAAAACTTAAAAGTAATAATACAATAGTTAAATACGAATCAACAATGGAATTATTATATGCACTTAAAAATAAAGAAATAGACGCAGCATTCTTTAGCTCAAACTATGTTGATATGTTCTATTCATTAGATGGATATGAAAATATAAAAGAAGATACTGTAGTTCTTTATGAAAAGACAAAGAAATATGAATCAAAAGAGAATAATAACAATGACACAACAACATCATTAAACAAACCATTCACAATGTTATTTATTGGTGTTGACTCATCAAAAGATGGTGTAACATCAGGATATAATGCAGACGTATTATTACTAGTAACATTTAATCCTAAAACTCTAAGAGCTACCCTAACCTCTGTACCAAGAGATATGTATTTAAAAACGGCATGTTCAGGTAATAATTATAGAAGAATAAACACTGTAACTTGGGGAAGTTCATCAGAATGTGCAGTAAATACAATGCAAAAACTATTCGATACTAAAATAGACTATTATGCAAAAATTAATTTCAAAGGAGTTGTACAACTAGTAGATGCAGTCGGTGGTATAGATGTAGAAGTTCCATATTCATTCTGTGAACAAAATAGTTCAAGACAATGGGGAGATAATACTATTACTGTATTAAAAGGAAAACAACACTTAAACGGTGAACAAGCACTCGCAATGTCAAGAAACAGACACAAACCAAATGATAGATCAGGTGCTGGCAAACAAATGGGACTTCACTGTGCAAAATATAATGAAGGTGTAAGAAATGACTATACTAGAGGTAAAAATCAAATGAAAGTAATACTTGGTATAGTTGAAGCAGGAACTAAATTAAGAGATCCAAATCAAGCAATAAATGTATTAGAAACTATTAAAGCAAACTTCCAAACAAATATTAAATCTAAAGATGTCTTATCACTTTACAATCTAGCTAAATCAATAGTAATCTCAGATAATTCTAATTTAGTTAATATTCAAAGAAGTCAATTATCTGGATATAATGCATGGCATCATGTATATGAACCATCATCAAAAAGTTATCCAGCAGTAACAATACCTTACACTGGAAGTATAAATGATATTAAAAAAGAAATTAAAAATAATTTAAGTAATTCAAATAATAATTTAATAAAGAAAACATCATTTGATTTAAATAAACCATATGAAGAAAAATTAGTGGGACAAGGAAAATATAGTCAAGCTAAAATAAGTACTTTAAAAAGTATGTCTGGATATTCAGTAGATGCAATTAAATCCTATGCATCAACCAATAATCTTAAATTATCATTTGTAAATATTGATAATAATCAAACTGTTAGTATTTCTAACTGGAATGAATATAGTTTTCATAGTCAAAAAGAACATAAAGATACTATATTAAATCAATTATCTACACTAACTATTTATGTTAAGAAAAAAGCAGTTGTTAGTACACCAACAGTAAAACAAGACGATGATAAAAAAGATGATACTACTAATACTGAAAATAAAGATGATAAAAAAACAGAAGAAGCATCACAATAGATGCTTCTTTTATTTCCACGAGTCATGTAACTCTGCCATAGTGTTAATAATTGATTTAGCTATTATCAATTGTAAACCGATATTGTCACCAGTTAAATCGATTTTATTTAACGCTTTTAAATACTGAGTTTTATTTCTAGAATCAATATAAATTGGGCATAATTTTTTTAACCTTAACAACCAATTCATAAATGCACGCGCAAATCTTCCATTTCCATCATTAAAAGGATGCAGTACTGTCAACTTATAATGAATATTTGTTGATTTTTACAATTTTTACATTTTAATTATTAATTTTAACCAATTTCATAGTATTATTCATTTAAATAATTAAAAAAAAGAAGATTACTCTCCTTTTACAATGTATAATATATTTTTATCTTTAATTAATGTTATTTTCATAGAATTTTGATATCCTAAATCCTCTTCATATTCCCAATTAGCACTAACAACATAAGCAGGATAATCTTTATTATTATATTTATAACTTGTTTCAAGAACATTAGAAACAGTAACATCTTTTACTATAGGTAATTTTTGAGTTCTTTTACCATCAACATTAATCTCAACATACTTATAAATAGTATTACCCATATTTTCCTTAAAATTCTCTTTTAAATCTTTATGTACAAATTGTAAACCACCTATATCAGTACTACCAAATTTATTATCTAATGTAAACAAATCAATTATAAACAATTTAGATGCCAATGTAGCATAATTTTTATAGTCAATAGTATCTTTATTTAAAGTACTACTAAGTTCTTTAAAATTGTCTTTATATGCCTTAGTATCCCTATCATGTAAAGTATAACCATATAATCCTATTGAATCTACTTCTTTTTTTACATCAGGTTTATTGAAAAAATCATTATATACTCTATAACCTAAATAACCAAATAATAAAACCCCAATAATTACAAAAACAACAATTGTTAAAGCATCATTTTTATTCTTTTTCTTACTCATTTTTCACACTCTCCTATTAACTTTTCTTCTCTATCAATTAAATCATAATTAACAATTCCATTTGAAATATCAAGTATTTTACTAGAATAATCTTTTAACTTTTCTATGTAATCAGCATCAAGTGGATTATCATTAAAAGTAATATATTCATCATTAGAATTACTAAAATAAATATTATTTGTTAATACATTTCCATTAGGAAAAACAACTATTTTTTCATCATCACTAAATATATCATGTCCTAAAGAATACTTCTCTTCAAATCCAAACATATTAGCAATAGTGGGAAGAACATCATACATTCCCATAACATCAGTTATCTCGCTCTTTAAACTCTCTTCATTTGACCATATTACTAAAGGAGTATTCTTAAGTAAATCATAATTATAACCACTAACATCGATATAATCTTCACTATTTGAATTTTTAATCGTATCACTTTGTGGATCATAATTATATAACATATCAAACTCACTTCTAGCAAGTCTAGACTCATGATCTCCATAAAATACTATTATAGTATTTTCAAGTAAATTATCCTCCTTTAAACTCTCTATAAACTCTCCAAATGCCCTATCAGCATAGTGAGCACTCTTAAGATAATTACCCATCTTAGTTCCCTCTAAATAATTAGAAGTATTCTTTACTTTATTACCATATTCATTACGATAAGTATAATTTAATGTAACATCAAATTCATCATATTTTTCTAAATCATCAAAAGGTGAATGATTAGATAATGTAATAATCGTACCATAAAATGGTTTATTTTGACTTTCAATATTCTTTAATATAGGTATAAATTGCTTAAAAAATGAACTATCAGATAATCCAAGACCTATATAATCTTTATCATTCTCATCAGGAACTTCAAAATAATCTCTTGAATAAAAATCTTGATATCCCAGTGTTTTATACATAGTATTTCTATTCCAATACTCTTTATAATTGGCATGAGTACTAAATGTATAATACCCCAAATCATTAAAATATTTAGGTAAAGAATAATATTTCCTATCATAATAATTGACAAAGACTGTACCACTAGATGAAGGCATCAACCCAGTTGTTAATGTAAACTCTGTATCAGATGAAGTACCAACACTTATTTGTGGATAAAATTTACTAAAATACATTCCCTCACTAACAAATTTATTGATATTAGGAGTTACTTCTTTACCATTTATTTTCAAATTAATTAAAAAGTTTTGTATACTCTCAGCATGAATAAATATTACATTCTTTCCTTTGAATTTATTAGTATATTCATTAATATCATTTTTCTTTTTCCATTTACAAGCATAATAATTTCTAAATTCATGAGCAATTTCATCATACTCAGCAGACGATGTTAATCTAGGTTTAACACTCTGCAAAAAATCATTTATTGTATAAGTATATATACCAAACTTATTCACTATATAATTTTTATTCCATTGTTTAACAAATTTAGTTGCCTCAGTTTTACTAAGAGTTATAACAACTATAAAAAGCAAACCTATTGCCACTAAAATAGTATTTTTATATACCTTTTTAATAATATTATTATTCTCTAAACTTTTATTCTTACTAAAAACATATTTATACAGTATTACAAATAATAAAGGAAATAATAAATATATAAATTGATAAAATTTAAGTTTTTCAAGTAAAGAACTATGAACCTTTCCTAACATACTTGCAGTTTGAATCAAATTAACTGATACAAATGATTGATAAAACTCATAATATATTGTATTAATAACACATATAGCACTAGCAATAAATAACCATATAGTTAAATATATAACCCTTCTTTTAGGTTTAATTAAATATATAACAGAACCTATAATTAAAGATATTATTAAATCACATACTATTCCTCTAAAAGTAATACTACCTATTGTTATTAATTTAAGCATAATATCTAAAAGTATTGTTATAAGTATATAAAACAAAAATAAAATATTTGATTTCAAATACAAAATAATTTTTTTATAGTTTAACTTATCAAATATCTTATTACTTTTCATACTTATTCCCTCAAAAATATTATATCACTTTAAGGAATATATTTCAATTATACCATGTCAAATAAAAAATACACTTATGTGTATTAATCTTTCAAATCATTTTTAATTTTTGTTGTAGATACTCCCTCTGTTCTATCTAAATAAACAACCTCACAATAGTCTTTTAAATATTCAAACCTATCACTATTTGCCCAGTCGCTTCCCATGACTACAATATCAACTTTATATTCTTTTACATCATTAATTTTTTGTTCCCAATTTTCTTCAGAAATAACTAAATCAACATATCTTATTGCTTCTAACATTTCTTTTCTTTCATTTTATGGATGGTATGAACTTTTACCTTTAATAGCATTAAACTCATCTGTTGATAAAGCTACAATTAAATAATCTCCTAAAGCCTTCGCTCTTTTTAATAATCTTATATGTCCATAATGTAACAAATCATATGTTCCATATGTTAGATTCTCTTCATATTAACCTTGCTTTAATTATACACTAATCTTTAAAACTATGAAAGTATATTATTAAATTTTTCTGTAAATAAAAAAGAAGCATTGCTTCTAATTATTTATCAGTAGAAATTTCACCATGATTTTTGTCTAAGCAACTTTCGCTAAATGGATGATTAATGCAAGCAACGCAATCTTGATAACTATTATCACCAATTAATTTCATTAATAATCCTACTATTGTAATAACTAAGAAAACTAATACAGCTGCAATAGCTTTTTTTACTAACTTATTTTGAGCTTCCTTAATTTTATCATCACTTTTTTCAGTAACGGCTTTTGCTAAATCCATCATACCAACAACAATTAAAATAATTGGTACAACTACTTTTATACCCCAAATTACTATTCCTACTATTCTTAATACTGGTCCTAAATCTCCGCATATTTGTTCTGGGCCCACCATCATCATCACTCCTTCACTAATTAAAATTTTATACGATTTTTAGTTTTTTGTCAATAGAATACTCAATTATAAACCTATCTTATTAATAAATTTTCTTAATTCTGGATTATCAAGTTTTCTATCATCCATTGGAGGAAGTGTATAGAATAATCTAAGTTTAGTTTCATATTCAAATGTAGCCACATCCTCACGATTCAAACAACACTTGTTTAATACTACATTTTCATTCTTTAATGAATCAAATATATCTCTCTTTTTATGAACTAATTTATTTACCATTAATGTAGAAGGTTCTATTAAATAAAACACCGTTGAACATATAGATAAATCATCATAATCATTTAAATCTATAAGAAGAACATCATACATTTGTTTCTTCATAAATTCTTTAGGAAGTTCAGTAGTAGTAGTACTAATCATATCTTTATCATTATAATATAAGAAGTCTACTTTATTAACTTCTAAAGCTGCACATTTTCTAGTTTCAGATAAAACCTTTTTAAGCATATATATTAATGATGTTGCCCCAGCATGTGGAGTAATATTTTTAAATCCAATTACTCTTAATTTACCACCACTAGTAAATCCTAAAGCAGGATCAGCCGCAGTCATATTATTATTAACAGGCGCAGCACTTTCAGTATTCACAGAATCTATATTATGAATATTAACAACATCTTTATATGTATGAGGATGCACTAGTAAATAATTAATACCCTCAGTATTTCTTGTAAAGTTATAAATACCAAGACTAATCAACTTAGAAAGATAAGTCTTAGAATTACATTCGGGACTATCATCTAATAATAAAATAACATTCTCCATATTAATATTCATTGCTAATTTCTGTAAATTATCAGCATTTTGATAATCCCTAATTGCTGTTATATCAAGAATCATTTTATCATAATAATAATTACTAAAAGTATCTATTATTTCATCAACATTAAAAACCCCTTCAATAGATTTCATAATGTCTAAATTAAGCCCCATTAATAATTCTTTATATTTATTATATACCATTACATTCATATCATCATCTCCCTGATTATTAGTTTTATTATTCTACTGAATAAGTATTATTAAACGCATTATTGACTTCATAATATAGTGTTTTAGTTTCCCCTTTTATTGGAATACTAATTCCAAAATTAATTACAGGAAATTTCATCATTACATAAGTTACTACTTTATATCTAGTAGAACCATCAGTATTTTTAATACGGTACACACAGAAACCACCTGGTTGATATGCATCATCTATTTTAGTTACTTCTGAAATAGTACCATCGTTATTACATACTACTTTATTTTCACTCTTACTTCCAAAATCATATCCAACTGATTTAACAATCGCATATGCTTGCGCTTCTGTACTTCCATTTGATCTCAATTGTTCATCAGTAAGATTCTCTATTGGAGTAGATTCATTATAAAAAGTATACCCTTCACTTTGCTCTATTAAATCGATAACAGAATTTTTCGCTCTAAAAGCCTTAGTATAGTTAATTGAGTATGCCATAAAAGCAGAAAAGAGCACTATAAATAGTGCCACTATACCAATTAACCAAGTTCCACCTATTGATTCCTTCATATGCTCTTTCCTTTATTTTTATTAATTATCATAATCTGAAGTAACACATTTATTCTTAGCGGCATTGTCATTACTACCAGGATTTGTAGTAACTGAAGATGGACAACATACCCACACTTTTACTTCTGCACTACTTCCTGTATCTGAAGAAGTACCATTTACTGATGTATCAGTTACTTTCCATGCTTTCCAATCAGCTCCGTAAGTCTTGCATGTTTGACCTACAATACTCTTTTGAATAGTTGGCCATAAGAACACATAAAATAATGCTGCTACAGCTGCGATTGCCACAATAGTAACAACTGTCATATTTAATTCTCCTGTTGCTTCTTTCATTAAAAATTCCTCCCTCTATATTTTTATATCTACAATATAATTATACAATAATAAATTTTTATAATCAATATTTTTTTACATTGCTGTAAACTGTTGCATAATAGAAAGTACTAATATGATCATTACACCTGCTCCTGTAGCGGTAAACATTGTCATAGTTTTCTTTTCCATCTTTTCAAGTCTTTCTTTATATTTAGTATCTCTTGATTTTGCTTGTAAGTTAGATATTGTTTTTGAGAATACTATTAATTGTTCTTGTTTTCTTTCTTGACTACCAAGACTAAGTCTATATAAAAGTCTCATCATTCTCATTGAATCTCTTACAGGGTATCTTCTAGCAAATGCCATATATGGTTCAATTGTAGAATCACCTGAATCAATTGATGCTATTAATTCTCTAAGACCAGGTTTAAACATCTCTGGTGCTTGTTCTAAACTTCTTGTTATTGCTACTGGTACTGTATAGTGTTGAATTAATATTTCTAAACTTTTTAAATAATATGGTAGTTTTAAATTAATATCATGTAAGTGTTTTTTATAATATCCTTTAACAGAATTATAATCATTTTTAAATATAAAATATGTTACTAAAAATACTCCTACTAACTTTATAGCAAAATTAATATCAGATAATGAAGTAATTGCTATTATTAAACCTATTATAAATGCTATAATAGCGCTTTTTACTCTTGATTGATATTTTACATTTAAATCAACTTGATCACCATATTTTGATATTAATAAGAAGTCATAATCATCTTCCTTTAATTTAGAAAATAATGTCTTGTTATCAGTTATAAATGTATTGAAATTAAATGCTCCAATATAATTAAATAAAAATAATAAAATTATACCTACTAAAACTATTTCCATTATTCAGCCCCCACATCTTCATGATAATATTTAATACCTGATATTAAGAAGTATGTGTTTATAAGTATTACACAGTGAAGTAATATTACTACAAATACTTCGTCAAGTAATGCTACATAACTAGATTCACCTAAGAATAATTGTATTAACAATACTAATAAATATAGCATTAAACCAAAGGTAATAAATTTCTTATAGAATGTTGTTCTATCTATTCTATCCCTATATACACTTTCAACAAGCATATCTATATCTTGAAGCATTCCTTCTAATGCTTCACCTGAATCTTTAGAACCTTCTTTAGTAATTTGTAAGAATAACTGATGCATATTCTTTACTACATAGTAGTCATACTTTTCATTCATAAATCTAATTGCTTCATCTATCGTACCATTCTCATATGACATTTGAATCATTTCTTTAATATCTGCCAATAATGGATCTTCAAGTACTCCTGAATCCCTTACACCTTCTAATGCTTTAACAAAAGATTGTGTTGTATTAAATTCCATTATTACGTTTGTTGTATATACTTGTATTTGTTCAAATATAAATTCACTATATGCTTTTTTACATCTCATATATGCTAAGTATGGAACCATTAATATTGCCGCTAAAGCATATATTACACTCCAAAGTATACTATAAAAATATAAGTATGATACAAATGCTGCCGATACACCAAATATTATTATTTGTACAGCATATTGTCTACTACTGTATTCTTGTCCTAATTCCTTAGCTTTCTCTCTTACAACTTTAAATGAATAAGGAGCATATTTATTATAAGTTTCTCCTATTGTTTTATTAATAAACTTGTAAGAACTATCTCCTGTATTCTTTCTATATATATATATGAATATTAATATAACTGCTATAATGAGAATCTCTATATACATATATACACACCTCCTATAACTCTAACATTTCTATATTATTAGTGTTAACTTTCTTTTCTTCTTTTGCTTCTTCTTTTGGTACATCTTGTCCTTCTTTTATTTCACTCTCTTTTGGTATAAATGGATCTTCTTGCATAGTTACACCCTGTGATGATAAATAATCTATCAAATGTGAAGTTGGATTATTATATATTTCATTTCCCACCAAGTCTCTTGAATATAAAACATTAACTTTTGCTTCACCTGCTTCATCATCAACATAAAACTCAACTACTTGAGTTATTTCTCTTTGAAATCTATTATATTTCTTAGAAAAGAAACCTTTAACATGTATACCTAGTTGTATATATCTATGCATACCTTTAATAAATTGATCAATATCTTGACTTGATTCTAATAGTGAATAAAGTCTCATAGGTATACTACTTGCTTTATCAGAGTGAATTGTTGATAAAATGTTATGCCCAGATGAAATAGAGTTTCTAACTGCCATAACTGCTTCAGCAGAACGAACCTCAGATAGTAAGATCCATCTTGGGTTTTGCCTCATACATGCTACCAAAACATCTGAATATGAAGCAATATTATTTGTTTTCATAGCAATTATATCTCTCGTTGGATATATTTTATCTAAGTGAAGTTCTAATGTATCTTCTATAGTAATTATTTTTTCATCTTCTTTTATTTTACTTGCCAAATATTTTACTAACTCAGTTTTACCTGAACCAGTTTCACCACTAACTAATATGTTACAGTGTCCCTGAACACAAGTAATTAAAAAGTCATGAAGTTTTAATGATACATAATCTTCACTAACTAACTTTTCTTTATTAAGTCGTATCTTTGCCGGAGTTTTTCTTATCAATACAGCAATACCATTAGTTGCGATTGATTCATGTACAAAATTAAGACGAAGTTCAGCACTTTCTGCATCAAGTAATGGATGTGCCATATTAAATGTTTTACCCATTACATTAGAACATTGAAATGCAAGTTTTTCCATAACTTCATTATTAAGACCCTCTATCTTAATTTGTTTTATACCTTGAGAAAGAGTCTTAATATGTACTTGTCCATTATTAGAATATGATATATCTGTTACATCATCATCTTGTAATAATGGCATTAAAAGTCCAAAATCAATTTGTGAAAATACCATATCTTCCATATTATACCCTTTCTTTATCTTTTTTCTTTTTTTATTATTTTATTCTGTTACTTTTACTTTACTATCACTATCAGATACATTATCTTGTACAGCATCATCAACTTGTGATTCTATTAAATTTCTAAGATATTCACTTGTTACTTTATTGCATCCACCCTCTTTGCAATAATCTTGATTTCTTGTTACTGGAATTATATCCCCATCAACAAGACTAGCTTTTCTAAATAATAAATGTAATTCTTCTGATAATGAGAAAATCAAAGTACCAAAATCCTTTTGAGAAGCAGTCTTTTTAAATATATGATTTCCATTAGAGTCTTTAACTGCTAAAACTGTAATACCTTCAATTAATTTACCATATACTAATTTACCATTATCTGATGTTTTATAATATAAATCTATTTTATCTCCTGGATATATAAATGATCCAACTGTAGCATCAGATGCAGATAAATATACAACTGTATTTCCATCTTCTATATCAGACCATGCTGAATCTGGCATTTGATCCCAAGTAATTACACTAGATGAGTAGAATAAACTACCTGCTGGAATAAATGTATTATAATTTACATATTTTCCTATAACTTGACTTTTATCTCTTATAACCCCTTCAGTTACCATAGATGCTGGAACTTTAACAGTATCAACTTTATCTTCTGTAATTTCCGTTCTAACTTCTAATCTTGTTTTAGCATAAGGAACACTAATTGGATTAATTTCCTTATTAACTCTATATCTATATGCAAAGAATAATATTATTACACAAAGTATTCCTCCTAAGAAAGTAACAACTCCTTTATTTCCAAATAATTTTTTCATTAGTTACCTCCTATATTCAAATTATTCAAATCTTTCTCACTTACATTAACTGTTTGTGATAATATAAGTTGTTGTATTTGAGTACTACTTATAACAGTAGCTTTTGGATTTTCTGAATATTTAGCATTTCTTGGCACAGGGAATATTGTTCCATTTAAATATAATGCTTTTTGTAATAACAAATACATATCTTCTGGCACAGCGAAAACCAAATATGATGGTTGAGCAACATCAGTTGTTTTTTCAAATATATTGTTACCAGAACCATCTACTACAGATAATACTTTTATACTTTCTATGAATTTACCTATAATACTTCTACCATTATTTTTCCCAGAATAATATAAATCAATATAGTTTCCAGGGAATATTGAATTACCATATGTAGTAACAGTTGATACAGGTAATGAAACAATAGTATACCCATCAGGTAAATCTTCTGTTAATCCTACTTTTAATTCCTCCCATTTAACTACAGTTGAAGTATAAAACATACTACCAGCAGGAATTTCTGCCTTATCACTTACATATTTATCAACAATATTATCTTTATTTAAAATAACATCTTTTGTAACAATCTTTCCAGCTACTTTACGAGTTCCAACCATCTCATTAGTTATTTGAGTTCTTGGTTCTATCTTTTGTAGTGCATATGGAACATTTATTGGCTCAGTTGCCTTTTTAATTCTCCAATTATATCCTAAATAAATAAGACCAACGCATAATATTAATGCAATCATTGTTACAGTATTTTTATTTTTTATAAAACGCTTAAACCCTATTAACAAATTATTCATTCTTTTTTCCTCCAAATTCAGTACTCTATTTTATTCATGTTAATTATATCACAATTATATTTATCTTTTCAATAAGAAAACTACTTTTTTCACAAAGTAGTTTAACACTCAACATTTAATTTAAATATTACTTGTGTAGTATCTATTTTATCAGTCTTAACATTTCCGTTTTTATCAATTATTATTTCGTTATTGTATTTAAATACACAAGTATTTTTACCTTTAGTTGGCATTATTATTTTAGATATTTCTTCACTATATTTTTTTGATTCTAAATCATATTTTTTATATAATTTTTTATCAGATAATCTATAGTAGAATCCAGTAGCTGGATCACCTAAATTATTTACTCCGTTAGAATCAAGTAATACTAATACAGATTTATTATTTTCAATTTCTTTTTCTATCTCTTCTAAATCTTTTAAATTGTCTAATTCTTCAGGACTAATCCCACTTGAACTTGTATTAGAAGAAGAACATGCTGTTGAAGTTAATTTGCTTAATTCAATATATCTTCCAGTACTAGTTTTACACATGTTACCTTTAGGTCCATAATCACAATCTTTTTCTATTTGTAATTTAGTACACTTAGCAATACTTTCTCCTCCTGACTTAGAAGAATTTGAATATGTTTTTACATTATCGCTCTTAACATATTTTGTTAAATAATCTGTTGTTTCTACAGTCTCAGTAGTACTTGTCTTTATATCTGAATATTCACAATATTGATATAATGTATTATTAAATTCTTCAATTGAAGTTTGTAATTTTGGATTTATTTCACTTAAATCAAATAAGTTTTTGCTTATTTGTTTTCCATTATAAAATACATTGCATTTGCCACCTGAACAAGCAGCATTGTTTTCAGCACTTACACTCTCATAATTAGTTTCAGGTAATACAAGTGTTACACTTTCACCTTTCTTATCATTTGATGTAATATATCTAACAGTTATAGATTTACCATCATTATATTGTTCAAAATTAGTTTCTAATATACCTGTTATTAAAGTATCTACGCTAAAACTTGTTGTATCATTATTAACAGTTGCTTCTCCACTTGTTGTTCTTATTCTTACACTTGCTTTAGGTGGTTCTTCATATATATCATAGAAATCTATTTGATAATCTTGTGAATTTGTTACACTCTCTGCGAATCTTCTTAAATAGATTTCCATAAATTTACTTTTTGATATTATTATTTTACCAGTTGATCTATAAGCAGAATAATCTATTGAATCTAATAATGCTGCTTGCATTGTTTCTCTTGCTAAATAATAATTCTCTTCAGAATGTGTAGTTACTCTTGATACCAAAAGTATTACAGTGGTAACAATTACTCCAAGTATTAATATTAGATATCCCCATAGTGACTCCTTCATTAGTTACCACCTTTCTTTATTAAAGCATCATATTTATTTTTCATTTCATTTGTTAAGAATGAACTACCACATTTATAATATGTTCCGCCATTTGGATATTTCACTTCTTTACATGAAATTGATGTATTATTTAAGTAACCACCATTACTTTGTTCAATTCTGTTATATGATTTTATTCCCTTAATAATTTCAGTTGTTAATTTATAACTTGCTTCTAAATGATCATCATTATAAATATTAGTTCCACCACTTTCAGTTACAGAAACAACAGTATTTTCTGTTTTACTATCTCCTACTTTAACTGTATTATCAGTAGAATATAATTTATCATTTAATATACTTGGAATCATAACTAATTCATCTTTATACCAATTACTTCTATTTGTTCTAGTAACAGGAAGTATATTACTTAAATCTACGTTTCTAAATGCAATACCAATTCCCATCTTCTTACTATCAGTATTCCATGTAATACAATTTTTATCTACTGTGCTATAACCATCACTTGTCATTGTATAACATTTGTTAGAACATTGTGATATATCTACTTTATTACCATTAGTAAATGAACAGTTATTTTTCTTTGTAGTGTTATAAACATTATAGTAACAATTATAATCAAATGAAGAGATAGCATAACTATTATTAGTAAATATATTACTAAATTTATATTTTATATTATTCTTTTCTTTTGTCTCAGTATCTATTTTAACAGGATAAGTATAAGAAGGTAATTTATTTTCTCCATCATCTGATATTATACCTGTAAAGTTTTTATATTTATATGTTGAATTTAAATAATAATCACTTTGATATTTAACTATCATTGTAGAATATATTTTATCACCTATTGTATATCCACCTAATTTACGTTTATAGTACTTAGTTGTAATTGTTCTACCATCCCTAGTACTATTTGAATTTGATTTAAAGTTATTACTAACAGCACTACCACAAGAACTTTTATATTTAGTTGTATTATATTTGTAACAATTACTTCCTACACACCATTTTAATTCTTCAGACAATTTCTTGTTATCAGATTTAATTTCAATATTAGATTTATCTACATCATTATATTCAACTGATAATTTGTTTTCTTTAGCAGAAGATGTAGCAAAATTATCTATTTCAGTTTTAATCGTATTAGTGCTTGTTCCAGAAGGAAGATATGTTTCCTCATTAATCATCTTCTTAGTGTAATTTTCCATCTCATCACTATTATCCATCAAACAATATTCTTTATTTATTTGTAAATCCTTTATATAACCAGGATTATATTGTTGTCTTTGCTTATATGTATTAATAAGTTCTTCATATTCTTTTATCTGATTAGTCAAATTATTCACATTAGTTGTTGCATTTGAACATGCATTTATTTTACTACTACAATCATCATCAGTATTTTTACATTGTGAAGCAGATGCACATAAACTTTCTTTATTTGATTTTGCTTTTACTAAATCTGCTTCAGCTTTTTTCTTCTTATTTTCAGTAATTTTATTTTTTAAATCATAATCCGCTTCATCAAATTGATCTCTTAATAAAGTTAATGTATTATTATAATTTTTACCATCAAACACAGTAGTACATTGTGTATATCTTACTACTACTGCTGTTAACTTTTTGTCTTTATCAATTTGACTATCAATAGCTTTATTTCTAATTAATGATTTTCCTATATCCAATGTAAACTGCATACCTGCATTTACACTAACTGGTGATGGTACATAGAACTTTACTTCTTCTCTACAGTATCCTTTACAATAATTATATTTTGATTTTGCTTTTAAATAAGATGTTTTATCATAATTATTATTATCATCACAACTATTTAATATGCATGCCATATTAGGATCTTCAATAGACTTTTCTTGGAATTCAGAAGATGTAGTTTCACATGTATCACTTGCACTATTAGATTTAGTCTTACCTATATCAGTTTTTTGACTTAAATCACCACAATCTTTATTTGGATCACACTTAGGTTTACAAGATACACTAGTCATAGGTATGTCAAATTCTTCTGTATAATCATCAGGTTCAGTTGTAATTTCTTTGCCGTCAAATACCTTATAATCATCAATATATGTTACCATAATTTGTTTGTTACTATTGTTTGGAGTATAGACTCTTAATTTTGCATATCCAGTCGCACTTGCTCCAATTTTAAATTTAATACTAGGTTTATATCCATTTGCTGTAACAGTTTCACTTTTATTTATAAGTTCACATGGTTTATAGTTATATATTTTAAAATTATATATAAAAGAATCTTTTCCACTAGTTTGGTTTACATTAGGGAAAGAAGTTATTCTATAGCAAGTTTTACCATCATGAATATCATCCCCTTCACAATAACCAATATTCTTACCTGTTGAATCTTGTACTACTATATATTTATAGCAATCGCTTTCTTTGCTTGAATCACATTTTACATAGAATTTTTTTACAAATGTTTCATTTACTTTCACATCAAATGTAATATTCCATGTTTGTTCATATTTAGCTTCTTCTGTAATAGTATTTCTTATACTAGCACTATAATCTTCAAGTACACCAAACCTATTATCTTGAATTTTTACATTTTTATTTTTAACTAAATATCTAAACAAACTAGCGACAGCATTTGTTCTGTCACCCATACCACCTATATTACAATTAGAAGCATTTTTACTGCCTGTTGTCCAATCGTTTACAGAAATACTACTAGAAGATGTCCACAATAAACTACCATTACTATTTCTTGTTAAATACGTTCCTACATCTGTATAGAATCCTCTTCCATAATATCTACTATCTATATTCTTCCAATTGTAATCTGTGTCTTCTAAAGATCCTAAACTAGATAAACTATTATTATTTTTTAAATAATTTAACCATAATCTCATTACAGTCGTAATAACACCATAACTTTTGCTATCATTATTTTTAAACTTGGTATAGTTATTTGTTTCATTTATTTGATACATGATTTCTGCTAAACCACATGCTCCATATGGAACACTTTTATCACCAATTGATTTACATTTTCTTACATCAATTTCAGTATTTAAAGTATACTTTATTGAGGAATCCGGTGCTTCTTTTGCCTCTTGAATACAATATGCAATATCTTTTTTTCCAGTTTTAGAACTAGTAATTTTATATTTTTTAATTGAATGCATTTTTGTATTGTATCCATTGGCATCAAAACATCCCATCGGTTGTTTATATCCTGCTGGTGATTCATCTCCATATATGCTTGAATATGAATATACTATCGTTGCTGTACCTGTAGAACTACCAGAACTTGTAGGCGCAGCATCTATACTAGATATAAAACAAAATATAGTTATAGATAGTAAAGATAACTTTAACAATTTATTTCTCATTTCTTCTTTTGCCCCCTCTTTAAAGATTCTACTTTATAACAATATATAACTCCGACTACAACAAAAGGAAGAACTGCATAATACCAATATTTTAATATACTTTTAATGACTTTACTGAACGTACTTGTACCACTTTCTTGAATCTTTTTAACTTCATCTTCAAAATCTTTAACAGTTACATTTGATGTGTCTTTAAATCTTTGGCAAATATCTTCATTTTTATTTTTCTCTTGATTACAAAAATCCGTATCACTATATAAATTATAAGATGGAACAGAATAATTTATTTCTCTTAATAATTCACCATCACAAGTTCCTTTTCCATAGAACCTTATAATATAATTTTTCTTTTCAAAATGAATGCCACTTCCAATAGCGTTACTTTTACTTTCATCATCATAAGCAATATCATAAAAATCATCAGAATATGTATCTTTTGCTTTAACCACAACATTTTCATTATAAGGAGTAGTTACTAATATATAAGCAAATTCAGCTTCTGACTCAGAATTTTCAGCGTATTTTACCTCTCTAAATTCTATTTTAACTTTTTCTGCCCAATCATTTAAATCTTTATCACTGCAAGAAGCATTAAGGTTAGAAAGACAAATAAATGATGATAAGAAAATAACAAAAATTTTCAACACCCTATTATTCATTTTACACCTACTTTCATATTATGATTATAATATATTTTAAATAAAAAGAAAAGAGCATTTGCTCTTTTCATTAACATTCTGCTTTTAAAGTGATTTGTGTCATAGAACTATCAATTTGACTCTTATCAAAATTACCTTTTTTATCAATTATTACTTTTCCATTATATTTATAAACACACGTTGTTTTTCCTTTAGTTGGCATTTTTATTTTAGTTACTTCATTATTATATGCCTTAGTGTTCACATTGTAATATCTATACATTTTTTTATCAGATAATTTATAATAGAATCCAGTTTCAGGATCGCCTAGTTCATTTACTCCAGAAAAATCAAGTAATATAAGAACAGCTTTATTTTTATTTATTTCTTCTTTTATTTTATCCAAATCTTCTAAATTTTCTAATTCTTTTGGATCAAATTTTGTATTGGATCCTGATGAATTAGAGCATGCAGTACTTGTTAAATAATTTTTACTAATATATCTGCCATTCTTAGTTTTACACATATTACCATTAGGTCCATAATCACAATTTTCTTCAACTTCTACTTTTGTACATTTAGAAATCGGTTCTCTTTCAGAATCTTTGAAGCCATTTTTATATACATGAATTCCATTACTACTAATATATTTTGTTAGGTATCTTATTGTAGTAGTTGTTTCAGATTTGATTACAGGATATTCACAGTATTTATATAATGTTTCATTGAAATCATTAATATTAATTTTTGGATCATTTACCGTTAATGAATTTCTTGATATTCTATATTGTTTTCCATTATAGAATACATCACAAGAAGATCCACCATTATATTTGCAAGATGATTCTGTAAGCCTTTGGCTTTCTTCTTCTGATGTTGATGCAGAACCATTATATATTAAGGTAACACTACTATTTTCTGGTATTTCTCCGATTCTTTCTTTAGTGAATCTTACTGTTATATATTTGCCTTCATTATAACTTCCATCAGCATTTTTTGTTGCTAAATATTGTTCAAAATTAGTTTCTAATATACCTGTTATTAAAGTATCTACACTAAAATTTGTAGAATTATTATTAACAGTTGCTTCTCCACTTGTTGTTCTTATTCTTACACTTGCTTTAGGCGGTTCTTCATATATATCATAGAAATCTATTTGATAATCTTGCGAATTTGTTACACTCTCAGCAAATCTTCTAACATAAATTTCAATAAATTTACTTTTTGATATTATAATTCTACCAGTTGATCTATATGCCGCATAATCTATCGAATCTAGTAATGCCGCTTGCATCGTTTCTCTTGCTAAATAATAATCTTCTTCAGCATGTGTTGTTACTCTTGATACTAAGAGCATAACAGTGGTAACTATTACTCCAAGTATTAATATTAGATATCCCCATAATGACTCTTTCATTAATTACCACCTACCTTAGCATTCCATCCATTTGTATCATCAAGCATATTTAAGAATGAACTTCCTTTGCATTTGTAATATGTCGCTCCACTTGGATGTGATACTTTATCATCTCCACAATCAATTAATGTTTCATTCAAATAACCACCTTTTGATTGCTCTTTTTTATTATATTCTTTTATGCTCTTAATAGTTTCTGTTGTTAATTTATAACTAACTTCTAAATGACTATCATTATAAATATTATTTCCACTCTCTTTAGTTACATTAACTAAAGAACCAACATTAACGTTATCACTTTTTTCTATAGTTCCACGAAGATATGGTACTTTAACTAAATCAGAATTATACCAATTACTTCTATTTTCTCTTGTGACCGGAAACATATTTTTAAGATTAACATTTCTATATACTATACCAAGTCCTTTTTTACTATTATTAGTGTTCCATGCAACACAATTACTATCTACAGTACTATAACCATTGCTCGTCATTGTAAAGCACTTATTAGAACATTGTGTTATATCAATTTTATTGGCTGCATTAGTTATTGAACAATTGTTTTTCTTTATTGTGTTGTAAACATTATAGTAACATTTATATTCAAATTTTTCAAAAGTAACTTGAGAACTCTTTTTAGTAGGATATAAATCACTAAATTTATATTTTATATTATTATTTGATTCAGTATCCCTATCAATACTTACTGGATATGAATTATCTGATAGTTTATGATAATTTTTATTACCACTAACAGAATTAGTGTCTTTTACAATACCTGTAAAATTTTCATAAGAATAACTCTTATTCATAAAATAATCGGTTTGATATTTAACCACCATTGTTGAATATATATTTTCAATATCCTTAACATATCCTTTTAATTTCAAATGATTATATTTAGAATATTTATGTTTATATAAGTCATTCACTCTTGTTTCATTGCTGTTATCTTTAAAACTTTTTCCAACATTAGTTTTACATGTACTTTCTGTCGTTGTTTTCTCATACTCATAACAGTCATCTGTACACCATTTAACTGATTCTTTTTTCTTATTATTACTTTCAGCAAGTTTTACTTGTTTAGTCACTGAACCAATAGTTGGGTTATATTCTTCACTATATTTTTCATCTTCATCATATGTTACTTCCATTTTTGTTCTAGAAGATGTATCTTTACCATAATTTGTCACTATATCTCTTAAGGATGTTTGAGTAGATTTAGTTACACGATCATCATTTATATTCGAAATATATGACTTTAATTCATCATCTGTATCTAATAAACAATATTCTTTATTAACCCTTAAATTATATATTTTCTTAGGATTATTATTATACCAATTTTGATGATTAGCCCATATGTTCCTATCATTAGCTAATTTTGCTTGAAGAGATGAAACATTTGCATTTGCACTACTACAACTTGATCTTAGACTACTACATCTTTTTACTGAATCTTCATCATCAGGATTACTTTTGCAAGAACTAGCAGATGCACATATGCTATCCCTGCTCTTCTTTGCAGCTTCAAGATTTTTTTCATCTTGTGGAATTATATGGTCTCTATATTCATATGGATAATCATAATCATATTTAGCTTCATAATATTGATCTCTATAAGCATTTAACTTTTGATTATATTTTTTACCATCTAAAACAGTTGTACATTGTGTAAATCTAACAACAACGGCAGTTAGTTTTTCCCCTTCTGCTACCTGATCATCAATTGCTTTTTGCATTTTTAATGTTTTACCTAAATCCAATGTAAATTGCATACCAGCATTTACACTTACTGGAGAAGGTACATAAAACTTAACTTCTTCTCTACAATATGATTTACATATACCTTCATTAGAAAAATTTGTATTTAATTCAGAACCTCTATTATAATTAAATGTTTCATTAGTATCACAGTTATTTAAAATACATGCCATATCAGGATCACTTATTGTTCTTTCCTCAAAACTATTTGCTCCTGAATTTGAACTATTGTTACATTCATCTTTAATTTCTGTTGCTCCTGAAGAACTTGCTTTTATATCGGTTTTTTTATTCAAATCATCACATACATCACCTGATTCACATGATTGTTGACAGTTTACATCGTTAATGTTAATAGGATATACATGTGTTCTCTCATCACCTTCTAATGTGCCTGTTTTAGTGTCAAAATTATTACCATCAATGTATGTCGCCATTACCTGTTCATCCGTTGAACTATTTGAACGAGAATATATTCTGAATCTAGCAAATGCGCTTGATTCTTTATATTTGAATTCAACTTTTGGTTTAGATGCTGTCACACTATAGGAATCAGTTCTCTCTGATAATTCACAAACTTTATAATTATGTATTATAAATGTATAAACATAAGAATCTTTTCCACTTGAATCCTTATTATTATCTATTTTAGTTATTCTATAACAAGTTTTTCCATCATGAATATCATTACCACTACAATAACCTATTGTTTTATCATAAGCATCTTTAACTGTAATAAGCGTAGTACATCCTTTTTCTTTCGTTGGATCACAATTAGCTTTAAAATACTTACTAACAGTTGTTCCTAGTGAAGCAGTAAATTTAACATTCCAGATTTGCTTTTTAGCAGCTTCCTCAGAAGCTTGTTCTTTTCCTTTATAATTAACGCTAACATTTGCTCTTTCAGTATTACCAAATCTGCCATCTTGAATTGGTTTATTTCTATCTTTTACTAAATGATTGAACAAAGAATAAACTTGATTAACTCTTGCTACTAAAGAACTTGGGTTAGAACACTTTAGATTATCACCACCATCCATACCTATATATCTTTTGTCACTACTATAAGAAGAACTCAAGAATCTTTTTCCATTTTTCAAATACTCATATACCATTTTATCATATATACCGGCAAATTTACCTTGAAAATAATATTCGCCATCTCTATCTAAATTTGGAGTTTTCTCCATATCCGAAAAAATGTTATGTTTTCCAACATCTTTATATCCATATCTAGTAGGATTTGCTAAAAAAGTTAACCACATTCTCATTACAGTTGTTATAACCCCATAACTAGTCTTATCATTTCTTAAACTTTTATAGTCATCGTCAGATTGTATTTTATAAAATATTTCAGCCAAACCACACGCCCCATATTTAATATTTGGATCGGCAATTTTTTTACATTCTGTTATATCAATAGATTTTACTAATTTATAATTTTGACCAGTTGGACCTTTTTTTCCCATTTGTAAACAATATGCTGTGTCAGTTTTATCAGTTTTAGGATTATATATTTCAAAACGTCCTGTTCTATATGCAAAATTAAAGCTCTGGTTATATTGCTTAATATATGTATTAAATGTTCCAATCCACTGCTCTACCTGTTTACCACTGCTATCAGTAACTTTATATATTTTAACATTTTCAGCTTCCCCAGATGGAGTAACAGCTTTTACATTTAATGTAAAACAAAATATAGACATAAATAATAAGAATAATTTTAAATATTTATTTTTCATTTCTTGCTTTGCTCCTTTTTAAATCCATGAACTTTATAAAAATATACAGCAGCTACTAAAACAACTGGAATAACTGCATAATACCAGTTATTTAAAATTCCTTCAAATATTTTAGAAAGTGTACTTTTATTTTCTTCATCTATTTTCTTTAATTCTTTTTCAAATTTTTCTGGTGTTATATCTTTTGTATCTGTATTCATTTTACATATATCAGAATCTTTATATTCTTCTTGTTCACACTCACTAGTTAAAGTATAAAGATTATATGCAGGTACTTTATATTCAATTTCTCTTAATAATTCTCCCTGGCAAGTATCTTTTCCATAAAATCTAAAAATATATTGTTTTTCTTCATGATGAACTTCACTACCAAGTGCATATCCATTATAATCTTTATCATAATCAACATCATAGAAATCTTTTGTATAAGTATCTTTAACTTTCAAAGACATTTTTTCATTATATGGAGTAGCAGTTAAAACATAAGCAAATCCAAGATCATCTTCTCCTTTTTTAACTTCATATTTACTATATTTAATTTCTATTTTTTCTGCTAAATCATTAAGTTCTTTATCATTACATTCTGCATTAACATTTGAAGTAAGCATAAAAATTAATGGAAAAAAAATACTTACTTTTAATAATTTATTCTTCATATGTCACCTACTTTACTTACATTAATTATAATATATTTTTAAATATAATTAAATATTTTTCATTAAAAAAATAGATATTTTTATATATCTATTCTAAATACCATGTTTCATTTTTCTATATTTATTTGTAAACACTAATATTGATACAGTTAAACTTATCGCTATCAATAAAAATTTAATACCATAATCTAGCATAAAATCTAATACTTTATCTAAAAAAGTTACTTCTTCTGGCGTTGGTTCAGGCAATGGTATTGGTGCATCACCACAAGTATTCTTAAGTGCTCCTTCAAATAATTCATCTGTTGGTTGTACATCTAAAAATTGATTAGAACAATAAACTGTCTTGCATCCTTTCTTAATATATTCTTCACATCTAGGATCATTATAAAATTTATTATAATATTTTAATTTGAATCTTATTGTGTTTAAACTACTTCTACATCCAGCATTACTTGGATAAACTATTACTTCCATACTAATGCCATCTCTTAAATCACTTATCTTAACTTCATTATCACCATTAGGAAGATAACTTTTATTATTATATTCCAAATATAAACCCTCAACAACGTTATAAAATGTAACCGTATATTTTGAACTACTCTTAGAATATTCTGTGTTATAAGTAATATTACCTGCTAATTTACCTAATTCAACTATTTTATTATTATCACATTCAGCATTAACAAAAACAGGTATTAACAATAATATAAATAATAATATTTTTTTCATTTTTTCCTCCTAATCCATAAGAACTGCATGTACTACAAGTCTTTTTTTGCCTTTATTAGCACACGTAGATAATGTTAATATTTTATCTCCATATTCTACCTTTTCATTTGATTTTAACGTACTTCTATTCCTTATCATTTTAACAAAACTGTCAAATTCTTCTTTTGATGAAAACTTAGTTTTTAAATAATCAGTAGTATAATCTATTTTATATATGGAAAATATCTTAAATTTATTACTTTTCTCTACCGTATCATAAGAAATTATTAAATTATTTTTCTTCTTTCTCCATGATGAAGTCATAACTTTACTTAAACTTCCAAACATAGTTTTATTAGGCATATTATGTCCATAAATAACGTTATTAGAATCAAAACTATCATGAGAATTTCTATAATCTAAAAACACCCAACCCATAACTTTCTTTTTCTTATAAAAATCATGATTTAGATAATAACTATTATCAGAATGTTGTACTACTGGATAATTAATATTAGTATTATTTACTTTTAAAAATCCAACTGTTTCATTGTTCGTTTTCAATAGTTCATTAATAGCATTTTTAAACTTATATTTACTTTTTACTTCTTTTTTAGTTGTGTTATCATTACTAACTGCAGGTTCTGCAATATCTGCATCTTCTAGAATCGTAGTATTTTCTGTATCACTAGTGGCATAAGAATTATTAATTATATTATTTCTTACTTCATCAATACTTGCTTTTTCAACAAATTGATATGACTTTACTATAATTATAGATACTAAACTAACATAAACACCAAATACTGTAATAAGTTTTAAATTATTAAATGTTAATTGTTTGAATAAATTCTTTCTTAAAAATGAATTTGAATATATTATTTTAAACTCACATGTATAATCACTTTTACATTTTTCATTTAAATTTCTTAGCCATTCAAAATTGTTACTTATAAAATTATCATAATCATATGCTTGATGTAAAAAAACCATTACATTTCTTGCTTCGTCATTCTTAACTAAATCTACTATACCTTCAATTTTTTCCTTTGAAAAAATATATATGTGTATTGCTTTTAAATTATAATTTATTCTTAAAAACTCTTTAATATCACTAAGTAAATTAGGATAATCTTCTTTAATACATAGATTTTTTATATAATATAAAGTCTCATAATCAAAAGCATCTACTTGAAGCATAAATCTATCAGATATTTTATTTCTGTTATATGAATTAACTATTACGCCTTTACTTTCAAACTTATTTTTAATGAACTTTGGCATGTAATAACAATCTATTTGTTTTAAACTATCAAGTTCTAAAAATAGTTCATAATCATTAAGAGATATGGTTGATCTAAAATCTAATTTAAGATTTTCTATTTTTAATACATTCATCATATCTTTAACATATTCAAATGTTACTAGTCTTTTAACATACATAGTTTTAATGTTAGTAAATTGTTTACAAATATTATTTATATTCTTTTTAAAGTATTTTAGGGTATAAAAAAGAGTATCTTCAAAAAAACTATTTTTATCAACTAATTTAATAACTTCATTAGAAATAGTTTCATAATTAAAGACAATCATATCATTATCTAATTTTAGAGTAATATATTCTTTCATACATCACCTATCATACTTAATATCATATCATAATTTACGGTAAAAAAAAATACATAATTAAAAATATGGAATTATTCTATTCCATACTTATCTACTAATTTATTTAAAGTTTTATAATCAACCATTTTTAGTTCACTACTCATTGCTTCTACTGCTTTACCATCTTTAATATATATGAAAAGAGGTGCAGAATTTAATTCATTATCAATATTTGGAAATTTATCTCTTAAAATTTGTATATATTTATTATTTTTAGTATATTTAGTAACATCAATATATATAATTTTATCAGTTAAATTAGTATTTTCAATTTCTTTGAATAATCTTTTTTCCATACTATGAATTTCATTCGAACCAGTATAACTAACATATAATATAGAATCTGATATTTCAGCAACTGCATAATCAAAATCATCCATATGTATTTGTTTTACCATTTGATTAGAAAAAATACTTTCTGATAATTTAGAAGACTTATAATTTAAATAAAATGATCTTATAAATATCATTAAAAGAACTACTAATATTGTAACAACAATAACAATATAATAATTTTTACTTGGGATTTCTTTTTTCTTAAATAGTTTAATCATAATATCTCCTTATCTTACATTTCATATTAATTTTAACACACTATTTTCTCTTTTTCAAATTATTTAAGTAAATATTTATATTTCTATCAAGAACTTTTTTGCCTCTCCAGTAACTTGAATTAGATGAATATTTCTTCTTATATTCTTCATCAGACATATTTAAAAATTCTTCATAATCTATGTCGTTTTTTATTGTTTTAATTTTGTTATTGTATGGGCAAACGCTAATACATATGTCACATCCATATATACAATTATTAAAATATTTGTAATCGTTTTCATCGACTTTTTTACTTTGAGTTAAGTAACTTAAACATCTTTTAGCATTTAAAATACCATTTTCATTTAAAGCATGAGTTGGGCATTTTTCAATACATCTATCACAACTAATACACTTGCTATTTTTTATCTTATCGCCTTCAATTATTGCATCAGTTAAAATTTCCCCTATAAAAAAATATGAACCTATGTCTTCATTTATTAATAAATTGTTTTTACCAAAAAATCCAAGACCGGCGTTGTATGCTAGTAACCTTTCATCTAAAGGATTATTATCTACGAATGTTTTATATATATATCCTTTGTTTTTTAGATATTTACATATATCTTCCATTTTTTCCTTTAATTCTAAATGATAATCTTTACCATAAGCACATGAACTCAAACTAACAGTTGATTCATCACTAAAGTCTACTTTGCTATAACTTACTAAAATAACTATTGCTGTGTTATAAATATTATATTTTTCATTAGTGAGTGTTTTATCAGATAAATCACCTACTTGAAAAGAACACCTATAATCTAATTTTTCTTGTATTTTATATTTATCATATGGTATTTGTAAATTCTTAATACTACAAAAACCAATTTTATCAATATTATTATTTTTACTAATCTTTATTATTTCTTCTTTCATAATTAAATAATAACATAAATAAATGGAAATTTTAATATTTTTATTATATAATATTTGAGAGGTATTGATATGCAAGAGAAATTTAATAAAGAAATTAGTTATATAAAAAATGAGAGAATTAAAAATAGTTTAATTACGATGATTAATCTTTTACCCGAATATTTTTTTCATGTACCAGCATCTTCAACAGGCAAATATCATCCATCTTTCTCTTTAAACGAAGGTGGTCTTTTAAGACATACAAAAGCGGCAGTTAGAATAGCGAAAGAACTTCTGGATAATGAAAGCTTAAATAACTTTAGTGATGATGAGAAAGACTTAATCATTATGGCAATAACACTTCATGATGGTCTTAAGCATGGTAGAGTTAAAAGTGAATATACTGTGTTTGAACATCCTATAATTATGAGTGAATATATAAAAGAAAATAAGAATAAGTTAGAACTTACTGATAATGAGACTGACTTGGTGTGTAGATGTATTGAGACTCATATGGGGCCATTCACAAAAAATTATAAGGGTGAGGAAATATTGAAAAAACCTAAAGATAAATATCAAAGATTTGTTCACATGTGTGATTACTTATCAAGTAAGAAATTTTTAGATATTAAGTTTGAAAATGATGAAATTATATATTAAAAGATGATTTTTACAACCATCTTTTTTTAATACTCATCATCAAATTCACTTTCATTTATTTTTTTTAACTCTTGATATTCTGGAGAGTTTTCTTCAATAACTTTTTCTATTTCACAAAAACATTCAATGTATTTTAAATAGCTTTTGTCATCTTTTTTAAGCTCTTCTATTTCTTGATTAATATCATTTATCATAATTTTTCCTCCAAAGAAACTATCGCAAGATTTTCTCTTTTTGCTACATTAATTATTTCATCAGTTACAACTCCAGAAACAATAATAAATTTAGGAATAAGACTATTATTATTAATAATTCTATCTTTATTAAATTTTAATATGGTTCTATCATCATATGTTGTAAATCTGAAATTAACATTGTCAGGTATAAATTCATAGCAATATGAATTCTTTAATATTTCACTAGCATTACTGTAACTATAGTGTATTTTATCATCGTTATATGAAGATAACACTTTAAAGTCATTGCCATAAACAGTGTATACATTAATTCCGTCAACTTCCTTTTTAGTTACAAACTCTATTTCAGAAGACATTTCATCTAGTTCTTTTAATGATACGATTGATGAATTAATAATTTCTCTTTTGTATTTTTTTAATTTTTCAAATAAATTGTTCACAACGACAATATTTCTTTTTATTTTCTTGTTAAGCATCTTATCGACAAAGGAAAACAATACTTCATCATCATATGAAAATAATTTACTTATAAATGTTAGATATAATAATTCATTTTTGCTAAATACATTTTTATTATCTATTTTGAAACTTTCTAATACTGAAGGATCATATACATCTATTATTTGTTTAATAGTGGTCATTTCTAACCATCCACTATTTCCTTTTGAATTAAATCCTTTGTTAAACAAATACTTGCATAATATATTTTTATATATTGTACTATCTTTAATATTTGAAAGTTCAATTAAAAATTGTTTTAAAAAATCTATATCATAATTGTTAAGGGCTTTATAATCGCTGATGTTAAGCGGATTGTTAAATGAAGCTAAGGCATTTATAAAACCTTCTATTTCTTTAGAAGATAATTTTTTATCAATACTAGACATTAATAATTCTTTATTATATGTAAAGTTTTC
>ERZ857629.983-NODE-983-length-34757-cov-3.049911_pt1 | contig 34757 bp, 26 predicted proteins | sample MGYA00519700_ERZ857629 | MGnify/ENA primary metagenome ERZ857629 (study PRJEB31778, sample SAMEA3449351) | human gut metagenome | biome: human gut; feature: human-associated habitat; material: faeces | place: United Kingdom | collected 2010/2012 ... | reverse complement strand
TTTCACTTTAAAGTGATCCCCTAAATTCACTCGAAAGTGCCCCCTTAAATTCACTCGAAAGTGATCTCCTAGAAATTGCGCATCATTCTTGTTTATCCGGCCTATAATTCTATTTTGTTTGTTAAAAACAAATAAAAGTCAGTTATGCCCAATAAACAATTAGGAATGGAAAAGATTCGTCAAATGTTACGTTGTTACTCCCAGGGTCATGGGACTAAAAGTATCAGCAGTATGTTAACCGTCTCCCGCAACACGGTAAAGAAATACTTACAGGTATTTCAACGCAGTGGTTTGGATTATGAAGGGATACTGTCCCTTTCAGATCAGGAACTCTCTGAGTTATTCCACGAAAAGACCAAAGTGAAGACCGAAAGTGAGCGGATGGAAGAACTAAAGTCGTTGCTGCCTGAGTATTGCAAGCGGCTTCAGAAGAAAGGGGTTACGCGTGAGGCTTTACACCGCGAGTATCTCTCTTCCCATCCGGATGGTTATGGACGCACCCGCTTCTATATTCTGATTCAGCAGCATATAGCTTGCAGCCGTCCTATCATGCATCTTGAGCATAAAGCCGGTGATAAAGTGTTCATAGACTTTGCCGGGGACAAACTCTCCATCATCGATCTTGATACGGGAGAAATCATCCCTGTCGAGGTTTTTGTCTCGATTCTGCCCTGCAGCCAGTTAACCTATGTGGAAGCGGTCATGAGCCAGAAAAAGGAGGATTTGATCCGTGCTTCGGAAAACGCTTTGTTATACTACCAGGGAGTTCCATCTGCCATCATCCCGGATAACCTCAAGTCCGCTGTTACCAAGAGCAGTAAATACGAGGCGATCCTGAATGAGGATTTTGCAACCTTCGCCGAACATTACGGTTGCACCGTAATCCCCGCCAGGGCTTACAAGCCACGTGACAAGGCACTGGTCGAAGGCGCGGTCAAGCTAATCTACCGCAGTATCTATCCCAAGATACAGGAACGTGAGTTTTATGACCTGGATTCACTGAACGCGGCTATCCGTGTTGCACTGGAACTCCACAACAACGCTCCCCTGACAGGTCGTAAATGCAGCCGGCGGGAACAGTTCGAGGAGGTAGAACGGGATTCCTTGCGCAAACTTAACCCTATCCGCTTTGAGCTAAAACAGCGTTATAGGGCTACCGTCATGAAAAACGGCCATGTCCGCCTGGGGGAAGACGCCTATTACTACAGCGTGCCTTGCCGTTATATAGGCAAGAAGGTCATCTTGCTGTATAGCTCACGCGAGGTATGCATCTATTGCGGTTACGAGCTGATCGCTTCCCATATTCGTAATAGAGCCCGTTGCCGGTACACGACCCTGGAAGAGCACCTGGCCTCACATCATCGCTATATCACGGAATGGAATCCGGACAAATTTATACGTGAGGCGGCGGCTATCCATCCGGATGTGGAGGCATATATCCGTCAGGTGATGGAAGAGAAAAAGCATCCGGAGCAAGCCTATAAATCATGCCAGGACATTCTTAGCTTCGCACGCAGGGTCGGCAATACCCGACTGACCAATGCCTGCCGTTGGGCCACAAGCTACGGGCTGTACAATTATCCCATCATCGAACGCATACTTAACAACCGGCAAGATGAGTTTCCGCTGGAAGACAGTGCCGGGCAAGAAAAGGAAATGCCTTCCCACGGGAATATCAGAGGAAAAGAATATTATCAATAAACTAATCAGACGCAATATGGAAATGAATCAAGACACATTGGAAAAGATGTTCGGCATGAACCTCAAAGGCATGTATTATGCCTTTAAAACAAGTTTGGAGACACATCGGACGGAGAGCATGACCACTGACCAGTTCGTCTCGTGGCTGATCTCGAGTGAATGGGATGACCGCAGAAACCGTGCGGTGGAGAGGGCTATCCGGCAGGCCTCATTCAGATACAAGGCCACCATTGAAGAAATAGACTTCTCGGTGGAAAGAGGGCTGGACAAGAATCTTACCGGGCGTTTGGCTGACCTGACTTTTGTCAAAGAACGCAAAGACCTGTTCATTACCGGAAGTGCCGGAACAGGAAAGAGTTATCTGGCAACCGCTTTTGGCTTCCAGGCTTGCCAAAAAGGATATAAAGTTTTATATGCCAACACATCCAGACTTATGGGGATACTTAAGGTCGCCAAGGCGAAAGGTACGATCCTGCAAGAACTTAAGAAAATCGAGAGGTTGGACATGCTCATATTGGATGATTTTGGCATACAACCCTTCGATTCCCAGGGACGGATGAACCTGATGGACATCATAGAGGACAGGCATGGTAAAAAATCTACCGTCATAACATCACAGGTTCCGGTAAGGGATTGGTATGATGTTATCGGAGAAAAGACGATTGCCGATGCCGTCCTGGACAGAATTGTACACCAGGCTATACGCATAGAACTCTTCGGAGAGTCGCTACGGAAATGCAAAAGTAAAAAAGAATCATTATATTTATAAACGAAATTTAATGTATAACCTGGTATAACTGACAAGAAGAATAAGAAGAAAACAAGAATGATTAGGATGGAAGAATGGAAAAATTTAACAGGGGTCAAATTGCTGTGAATTAAGGGGGATAGTTTGAGTGGATTTTCCACGTTTGTTTTAAATTAAACATATTGTTAGTTGAAAAATTGATATTTATCTGTTTTCGGGAAGTCGCTCCATCCTGTACCGGTAAGAGTGACTTACTAACGCTGGTAGGGGACAATTACCAATTTACCGGATTATTCGATTTCCGGGCGGTCGCTATTGCCGCCGTCACCCACATGTACGTCAACCGAAACTTCGCGGGGTTCTTTCAGTTGATGCTTACCGGCGCCGAACTGGGTGCGTACGGTGAGCAGGTAGTCGCCGTCGGCGAGGTCGGCGGGGATCAGGAGCGTGAGTTCCGAAGGGTTGTTTTTCGTAATCATGTCTTCATCGAGTTTCACTACGGCTTTTGTCGTGGTGTTGGTCAGGGTGACGCCTACCGACTCGTCCTCGCCGAGCACTTTGAGGTTGGCTCCGCGCACGAAGAAGTTGCGTCCCGGTGTCATGGTGCCGTCCTTCAGACCGGTCTTGCGGTCTTCCGTTCCGGTGATGTACATCACGTCGGCTTTCGTGCCCAGGATGCTGATCGTTGTCAGGGCGATCTCTTCGCGCATCACTTTGTCTTGCGAGAAAGCCACATAGATACTGTTGCTTTCGGGGTTCCATTTGCCGTCTTCAGCCAGTCCCAGCAGGCGGGGCACGGCGTAGAACAGTCCGGTGTTGAGCTGCCAGCCGTTCATCAGCAAACGGGCACAAACGCGTTGGAAGAGGGTAACCGAGTGCACGATCGTTTCGAGACGCAGTCCGGTGTCTTCGGCACGCATTTCTTCATAGATCTTGTGGATGTCGGCTTTGCCGGTGGTTTCGAGTACAAAGATCTTGTCTTTCGGATCGGGTGTCACCGAGTTGGGTGCCATCCAGACTTTTAATGTATTCGCCATATTAATTAATTTTGTGGCTTGCCGCCCGTTGGGGCGGGGCCGGGTTGATAATGCTTGTAATTTTGTCTATAAATCAAATAATCGAATCAATCGAATGATGAAGGCAATTCGCCTTCATCTAACGGGAAACGCACCGCACCTGACGGCTGTTAGACTTGCCGATGTTGAGCACGGACGCGTAGGAACTGAAGAAGTCCATGAAGTACGCGTTGGAACTATTGCGCTCCGTCGACGACCAGTAGCGCGTACCCAAAGCAAACACGCCCTTGCCTTTGTATTCTTGAAATACTGCGTCGGCTGCCTTATTACTTCCCGAAGTTCCGCCCAGAATAGTATGCCATTCATCGGCGCTGGGCACATACCAACCACTCGGACACATAGAAGATAAATTGTTATTCCAAGAACTTGATCCGGCATCTACAGGAGCTATTAAAAATCCATAGTATCCCCATGCCTGCTGACCGTTATACATAGCATCAGCCACTGTTATCTTACAAGTAGAAGCTGTACCACCTGTACCGTTAGGTACGGATATGTTAGCAGTACCCTTACCTTTTGCAGTAACAGTGACAGTAGTTCCACTTACAGATACAGTGGCTACGCCGGGATTGCTGGATGAAATTGTACCAATACTCCCGGCAGGTTTGGTGAAAGTAAAGGTTGTTGTAAAGGCTACTGTAGCGTTTTTAGCAACAGCATTAAGTGTTCCGCTTGTCGCCGACAGCGTCGGTGCCACAAACCCCGTCGGTGTCACTGTAATATCCTTAGTGGCTCCGCCGGAAGCTTTGCTTGTCAGGCGAATAGTCACAGGCTTCATGATCGTGTTGTTGTTGGTGCTCAACTGCTTGATCTGTATCGTCTTGTTATTACCATAATTTACGTCGGCTGTATTAAATTGAAACCATTCTCCGCCACCGGAACCCCAGTTATTGTTGAGGACGCTGGCCGTGCAACCGAAACTACTGTTGACAGAGATATTGGTTGTACCGCTGAGAGCCGCTGTTACCGATAGATTGTTTGCGGTGATAGCATCGGCTTTCTTCTTGACGGTAAAGGTCAGTTTGTCCAGATTGGGGGCTACTTTGTTTGCTATGACAAAGCTGCCCTGGTTTCCGTTGGTGGAAGTGATGGTGAAAGTATTCTGTTGATTGGTCGTATTGCCTCCGGTTACTTTGACATTGCTGGGAGTGCCGGACACGCAACTTCCTCCGATGGCGTCGATCGTCACCTGGATGGAAGAGTTGTCGATGGCCCAAAGCTCAATGGTTGTTCCGCTGCCGGTGTTTGCCGAAACGGCGGTGGCGGTGGTGATGGAGGGGTTGCTGTAGCTCGTCACTTTAGGTGCCGTTGCCCCGACCTTTACTTTGAAGGTGGCGTTGGCTACGCCGTCTACGGCATTGGTCAGGGTGACGGTGGCCTCCTTGGGGTTGGTGTTGGCGGTGTTGGCTGTCACGTTGAGATCCACGTTCGTGCCGCCGGCAACTGTCGCGGGCAGGCTGAACCATTGCGTACCGCCGCCCCAGGCAACGCTATACGATTTGTATCCGGCGCCGGAGGTCAGCTTCAGCGTCTGCACGGTTCCGTTCGAAGGGGTCAGGGTGACCTCCGTCTTGTCGAGCTTCAGCGTGGGGTCGGGCGCACTGACGGTGACGGTGTGTATCTTTGCCGGGTCAGACTTGTTGACGATGTTGAACGATCCGGAGGTGGCGCCGGCGGCGAGTGTGACGGTGTAGGTGTTTTCCGTCTGGTAGGTGTCGCCTCCGCTGACGGTTACGCCTGCCGGGTCGGTTGCCCGGCTGCTGCCGATGGCGGTGGCTTTCAGTTGTATGGTGGAGCCGCTGACGCGGTAGAGCGTCAGGGTGGAGGCATCGTCGCCGGCCACGAAGGTGTTTTGTGCCGGTTTGGCGCTTGTGCTGATAACGGACAGCACCGGCGTGGCGTAGACAGGGGTGACGGTGAAGCTGTAATTCTTGCCGCCGATGATATTGACCAGGGTGACGGTGGCTTTTTGGGCACCTCCCATCGATCTTTCAATGGGCTTGAACGTGATATCCTGTGTCCGGAGGGAGGCAGTAGCCTTGGTTGCGACTGCGGTTGCGGCTGCGGCTGTCGCTCCGGTGAAGCTCAGCCATTCCGGCGTTCCTTCGGGGTAGTCGATCTTCACCTCTACGCCGTCGATCGAGGAGGCTTTTACGGTGGCGGAACTGTTTTCTTTTATCCGGATGGCCAGGTCGTCGGGAGTCGTGCCGTCGGACGTGCCGGGTGTATAGGTGTTGTCGGAGCCAACAGCGGTGTAGTCGGTCTTCACGGGGGCATCCATGATGTTGACGGTGATACCGGTTTGCAGTTCGTTCTTCTTTTTGTTACAGAACACGACGGTGCCCTGGTTGCCGTCGACGGGCAGGTCGCGGTTATTGAGAGTCAATAGGAAGAGTGTGGAGGCGCCGTCTACCGATGCGGGGGTGACGTCGAGCCAGTCGGGGTGTTCGGCAGGTTCCACGCCGTCGGGACAATTGATGTATACCCGGGTGGTGCTGCCGGTGATGCGGTAGAGGCTGGCTTCGAGCTTATCCACGTCGAAGTTGTTGGGGTTGTCCGATCTGTTGTTCGGCGTTTTCGGGGGCTGTTGGGTCGCGATGGGCTGCGGCACGGAGAGGGCCTCGACATAGAGGATGCTTTCCGAGGCGTCGGTCAGGCTGATACAGCGGATGGCGGCTTTCGGGTAGCGTCCGGCCAGGTAGGGCTTTGTCAGTGTCGCGGTATATTTATAGGTAGAGATGCCGTTGGCACCGAGGGTGATGTCGGGGTCGGAGATGCTTATCCAGTCGTATCCTTTCACGATACCGCCTCCGGCATACGCTTTGCTGATGATGAGCGCGGAGTTGCTGGTGGTGGTGATCTCGAAGCTGCTGCCTTCCTTGAGCGACATGCTGACGGTTTTCGTATCGGCGTCATATTCGCTGTCGTCCTTGAATGCTTCGGGTATGGTCACGACAATTTCCCCCGGCTTGTTGTCGGGGGTGTATTCGATGCTTCCGTCGTCCGCCCAGTCGGTCACCAGGATATTGGCGTCGAGGTGGTAGGCGTCGGCCTTGGTGACGGCGATGGTGTAGCGGTGGTTGCCTGCAATGTCGAGCCAGGCGGCGTTGCCGTCGGCCGTCGGTTGCGTGAAGGGTATTTGATAGGATACGTTCTTCATTTCCGTTTCGTTTACTTTGTATTTACCGTTAAGAATGAGGAATGCCTTGTCTTGCCTGGGGCTGGGATAAGCGTAGAAAGCGCCTGTGCAAAGTCCGTTGTTGGCATTGTCGCCGTAGAAGGCATGCACCGGGTAGGTGATGAGCTGATCCGGTTCTGCCTCAGGCAGGTTGCCGTATACGCGGATGGGGAAAAGGCCCGATCCGCGGCGTCCGTTGCCCATCGAGACAGTCTCGATGGTGAAGCGGGAATCTCCCGCTTTGTTGTTGATATCGAAGCGTGCGACGAGGCGTGTCAGGCGGAATCCGACCTGTACGCGTGCCGAATTGTCGAACGAGGTGAGGTCGATGGGCGTGGTGCAGGCGCCTGCCATAGCAAGGGGCGTGACCAGGGTATCGGCTTTCGCCGTAGCTGTCAGCAGGCGGGTATGCCAGCCGACGAAGGTGCTTTCCTGCGGCTTGCCTTCGGCAGCGAACCGGGGTGTGCCGTCTTCGCTTTCCGTAAAGGTGATCGGGGTGAAGTCGGCGGCCTTCACCACTTTATCGGTAGCGGGGTCGACCAGGGTCGTGTCGTTGGCGATGCAGTAGAGCTTGACGAAGAGGCCTTTCTTGAGCTTTATGAGGGCGGTCGTTTCCTTGCCGTCGGCTCCGGTGGTATTCGGTTGCAGTTCTTTGGCATCTTTAGGCAGTTTGTCATTGCTGTCTGCTCGATAGGCAAAGCGTTCAAGGAAGGTGTAGTCACCGTTCTCGGACTCCGCTCCGAAGACGTATACGTCGAGTGTGGAGATGGCGTTTTCGGCGGCTGTGGCGTTTGCTTTGGTCGTCGTGGCGGCTGTGGCGTTTGCTTTGGTGGCGCCTTTTTGCAAAACCAGTTGGCTTTTGAGCGTCATCATCACTTCGCGAACTTCGGCAATGGAATCATCTCCGGGTCGGGGATCACCGCCGTCAGTCTGTGTCTCTTTGGTGCAGCCTCCCAAAAGGAAAGCGCTGCAGAGCAGCATGGAACAGAGTTTGTAAAAAGTTTTCATCTCTCTATGTTTTTTATTCTTTATCCGATAGAACCGCCTTCCGCCCAGTCGGAGGCAGTCGATTGTGTCACTATAATTTCATTTTCATATACGGTGATCAGGAGGTCGAACTCCTGTTCCATATTCAGGTCCATGTTCATCGGTAGCTTGGAGAAAAAGAGGTGGAGGTCGAGATCGCCGATGACTTGCTCGCCGTCGCACCAAAGGCTCCACAGCTCGTGGGTGCCGGCCGTATAACGATAGGTGACGAATTCGCCGGTCACTTCGTAGTCGTAGTTCATGGCGGCCCGTGTTTCGTGATAGGTTATTGTTTTTCCGCTCCGGGGAATCGTATAACTGCCATTGCCCGAGGGGACGGTCTGTTCTGTTCCTCCGGTAAAGTCGTAGAGGGCGGGGATGCCTTTCAGGCGCATCCGCCAGGTACCGTCGAGCGGAGGTTTTTCTGCGGTACGCCACCGTACGGTGATGTTGAGGGCGGCGTGTGCATGCGACAGGTAGACACGCTGGCGTTCCGTAATCCCGTCTTTCAGGGTGAAGGTAGACGTGCCGTAATAGAGCCGGGCTGTGTTGCCGCGGTATCCGGGAGGTACTCCGGAGGTGATGGCGCTCAGTGTCATTTCGTTCATATTATAATCGCTTTTTGTTGTTACCGTGGTTGCTTCTTTCCCTTCTTCGCCCAGATTGCCCCAGACAACGAGGGTGTAGGTGCCGTCTTTCAGGTCGGCATTCCAGCCGGTGATGCTGTCGCCGCGCAGGGTGGTACCGGCCAGCAGGTTGCCTTCTTCATCGAATAGATATTGACGGATATTGTCTACGTAGGTGGGTAGTGCGTTTTCGGCGCTGCTGCCGGCGTACCAGTATTCCATCCTGACGTTGTAGGGGCAGGGGGACGGTTCGTCGCCGAAAGAGCAGGCGGTCAGCATTAATGCTAACATACCATATATTACGCAGGCTATCCGTTGTTTATCCATTGTTGTATCTATCTTAATCCGATCTTTTGATCTGTTATTTTATCATTCTTTCCACCAGTTGCAGGTTTGCCCGTGCTTTTCGGGGTTCTACGCCGACGGCTTTACGGAACCAGATGGCGGCGCCTTCGGGGTTGCCTTCCATCAGATTGAGTACGCCTATATTGTTCCAGGCACGCGGGTCGGCTTCCACCTTGCTCAGATAGTTCCAGGCCGAGATCAGGTCACCCGTCAGCATGACGGCGGAGGCGGCGTTGACGTTGGCCACCACGTCGTTCGGGAAATGGTAGGCGGCTACTTCGTACACTTCGCGGTACTGGTCGCTTCCGGGACGGTAGTAGCGCGCCACGGCATACATTTCATCCAGGCTGAGCAGGTCGGGATGCGTGTAGATCAGTTCGGAGGCTTCTGCTCCGTTCACTTCCCTGACATCGTATTGCACCACCACTTCGATACGGCGCAGTTTCGGGAAGAAACGGCGCAGCATATCCTTGTAGGGAGCTCCTCCCTGCAAATCCATCAAATGCTTTTCGCGTCCGTTGAAGATACCGTAGCGGCGGATAATATCGAGGGCGGCATCGGTATAGGCCGGACGATAGGTCTGCAACAGGTCGACAAGGCCTTCCCAGTCTTCTGCCTCCGAAGAAACTTCGATGCTGCTGCGCGGAATGTTGTAGGCATCGCGCAGGTAGCGGGCAAAAAGCCCCGAACGGGCTTTGGCCAGCCGCTCGTTGTCGCCGTAAGGCCCGTCGGGTGAGGAGTATCCGCGGATGCGCAGCCGGGCAAGCGTTGAGAAGCGGTTGTCGGTGAGCGGCCCCAGTATTTTCTCCACTTTGTTGATCTCTTCCCGGTTGTTTTTGTAATCGGGGTATATATCGTCTTTTCCCAGCGGGTAATCGAAATAGAGGACGGCGCCTTCGGTGCGGTGCTTGTTGCCCATGCCGCCTTCCGACGGCAGGAAAGAAACCATCACTGCGTACTGGTCTACATCGGCGATGCTTAAAACGACGGGGGCAGCGGGTTTTCCTGTCGCAGGTATGTTCTTATATGTATAGACGGTCGTATTTCCGCCCGATGTGTTTTGAATAGATTCCTCCTGAACCGGCCGGGATTGAGGCTTGGCTTGGAATTCGTTTTCCCGGGCAGCCGGGGGAACCGAAGATATTGACAGACTTCGTTTCAGCGTATCGAGTGCCAGCAACTCCTTTCCGCAACATTCCTTATATTCCTGCTGGAGCAGGAGGGCAGCTTGTTGCATCCAGGAGGCATAGGGCACTGCTATCTGGTAATTGATTGGAGCGTTCGGATAATTTCTTCCTGCTATTATCTGCCGGAAAGGTTGTGGCTCATTTCTGTCCGGCGAAAGAGGAGAAAGGAATGCTTCGCGACGGTCATTGCGAGCCCGGCGTTTGCCACTGATAATAACGGCGGGCAGGGAAAGGCTTTGTTTCTTTTTCCCCGACATGACAGGGGTAAAGAAAAAGGCTGTTCCGCTGCCGACGGAAATTCCGTCCAGATACATTGTCAGGTTCACATGTAGGCTGTCCTTTTTTACGTACAGTTTGCCGGGAACGATGCGTATGCCTTGCGCCGTAACCTTTCCATTAAAATGGAAACAAAACAGAACCACTAACAGTATTAATATTAAATTATGTGATAACAGGATGTGTTTCATATATAATAGGCTTCAAAAGACTTATTTCAGAAAATAGATGATAGAAAATCCGATTCGTGTCGGTCCGATATAGCTCCTTGTGAAGGAGCCGACTTTCTCGCCGCAGTCGGCACACCGGTACTTGTCGTATTTCATATAGGCGTATCCGCCTCCTATCATCGCTTCCAGGCCCCAGCGGTCGCCTATCGCCCAGTGATACCCGTAGGTGAGGCCGCCTCCGTAGAGGTCGCCCCGCAATACATACTCTTTCAGACCGGATATAAAAGGGATTTGCCCGATATTGAAATGTCCGTAGTGTCCGTGTACTCCTACGAAATGTCCTTCAAATTTGCGGCAGAACCAGTAGCGTGCTTCAGGTTGGATAAGGTATAGATTCAGTTTCATGTCGTTGGAAAACTTCCATGCGTTGTAGGCACCCCATACTTCTACCGTGAACTGTCTGGCTATACCTACTTCCACACCAGCATTCGGCGTAGTAGTTCCCCAGAACAATACGTTCGTCTTTAATGCCGTTTGTTGCCCACGGAGGTTAACAGATAGGCAAATAAATAGAAGAAGTAGGAGGTGGCGCTCTCTGATCTTACCCTTATACATATTAATACATTTAGTGTTTTGTATCTATTCCGTCTCTTACTAAGAGACAGAATGTGGAATACAGGGTAATTGAGTTGGTCTGATTTTTAAAGGAAGATGAATATGACAAATACCTCTGTAAAGAGAAATGTAAAACAAATTGTCAAACAAATTTTCCGTAGTTGTAAGAAATAGGCGGATAAATACTCAGAAATGAGATTTGTGCTGAAGTACATTGAAAATATTATTTTTCAACAGGATTACTAATGAATACGTGCTGAAAGTAGAAGCATTTGCAAAACTGTCTGAATTGGATTGCATTGTCAAACAATTGTTAAACATCTGATAAACAGGATATAAAAGGCGGAAATATTAATAAATAATTGACATAATAGACCAGTAGGAAGGGGTATTTGCTAGATAGCTCTTTCCTTAAAATATGTATCAATATTCAGAAAAGGCCTGAATATTAAACTCTTTATATTTTATTTTTATCTCAAAATATTTGTTTTATCAAATAAATGTTATTACGTTTGCAACGTTTTAACAGACAATAAAGTGCCTTTTCTGTCTCTTAGTAAGAGACGGAATTTATGGTTCTAAGACTTCCCTTGTTTTTCTTTCCCGAAATTACATATTTATTGATTTGATCGAGTTGGGGATTATCAAATGTCGCTATGTAAATGCGGGTTGTTTTTACAGAAGTGTGTCCCATGCTTTCCGAAATCATCTCTTCGGATACACCTTTGCTTTTTGCTGTAGTAGCCCAGGTATGGCGGGGCACATAGGTCGATAGTTCAGTATCTACCAGATTGCCTATATTTTTCAACCGCAGGTTTTGTAGCCGGAGTGCACTTTCATAATCCTTATATGAAGGATCAGGCGTTCGTAGTACGGGAAATAGAAAAGGGGAATTGGAGTGATAGCGGTCGATCAGTTCCTGTATTTCCGGGAGTATCCTGATCTGTAGTTCTTGTCCTGTCTTACGTCGTTTATAAACCAGGTAGTTCACTTTTATATCGCATGTGAGATGGGCAATATCGACGAAAGCCATGCCGCTGGTATAATAGGCGAACATCAGCAGGTCGCGGGAGAAGATCAGGCCCGTTTTTTTCAATGTCGCATCGCTTAAATTCTTTATCTTTCTGATCACTTTTTCTTCTATGGTCCGCTTGGGTGTTTTTTCAATCCGGGTATTTACGTTTTTGAAGAAGTGTGTGCACTCTTTTATCAATCCGCTGGCCGCTGCTTTGTTCATGCATATAAAACGAAATGGTGTTATCCATCAGCTTTTTGGCCATTAAATATTCTTCATATAGCCGGATCAGCTTTTCGTTGATTTCGTCTATCCGGATGTTCTTTCCGAAAAACGAGAGGAAACTGTTCCCCAGGCTTTGGTAAAGGCGGGATGTGGCCTCTTTTCCCTGCGCCAGGAGAATGTCCGCCAGTTTTTGTATATAGGCGGACAGGTACATGCTTGCGGACCTTTCTTCATACAGTTTCACGATGTCATCGACGGAAAAGTCTTTGTTTACCGGCTGTTCTTCGATTATTTGCCGGATCATGCGACAGGTTTCGCAGGCTGTTTCCGATACTTGCAACAGGTATTCGGTTCGTTGCCTGTCTGTTCCGGGTGGTATCTGTACTATTTCCGTGAGCGGGTCCCACTCTTCTTCGTATACCTTTATATCCAACGGTATACGTTTCATTTTTCGCCGGCAGATCAGCTGGATGTATAGCGGGGTTTGTTTGCCCGTAACCTTCGATTTCCGGCGTTTCACTTTTACTGATACGTTATTCGTAACTCGATCTGTTTATTGATGTTGGTAAACAACAAATATAAGCAGGATTGAGTTTAAACGGGGGAGCCTGCCATCGGTGTTTTTATTTTCGATCGTATCATAAATATCAGAGGAATAATTATCCCGACAAAATTCTTTTTATATCTTTGAGCGGAATGAGCGGTTTGTTTGCGACACATCCGCCGATTGGAAAGCGTATTCAGATTCTGGAACAATTTTAATGGAAACAGATGGATATATTATTGATCATACTAGGAGCGATTTGTCTATTGGTGGGGTTTGCCGGTTGTTTTTTGCTGGTCCTTCCCGGTCCGCCGTTGTCGTATCTGGGGTTGATACTGCTTCATTTTACAGATAGGGTACAGTTTACTGTAACCCAACTGGTGATATGGGGTGTGTTGGTTATTGTCGTACAGTTGCTGGATTATCTGACACCGGTGTTGGGTACTAAATACGGTGGAGGCAGTAAATGGGGAAATTGGGGATGTGTCATCGGAACCGTAGCCGGAATATTCCTGTTCCCGCCCTGGGGAATTTTATTCGGTCCGTTTGCCGGAGCGGTGATCGGCGAATTGCTGGGTGGAAAGAAATCAATGGAAGCTTTTAAAGCCGGGATAGGAGCTTTTGTCGGATTCTTGCTAAGTGTTGTCGTAAAGATGGCTCTTTGCGGGTATTTTGTTTATTGTTTTATCAGTGCTTTGATATAAAAAGAGGACGTTGCCACAGTGATACTTTTGCAACGCCCTCGTTAATTCTTTCTTTGTTTTCTTTTTATTCAGCAGGAGTGCCGCCCGAAGAGATCACTTTACTGCGTTCGATAGATTGCAATGCCAGATAATTGTCTCCGAACTTTTCCAGATTCTCGATTTCTGTTTCGAACTGGTCCAGATGACCTTCTTCTTCTACCACCAAACCTTCGAATACTTTCTTTGTGGCTGAGTCTGCGTGTTGTGCACATTCGTTGGCCCATGCGTTGTAGTCGTCTACGCTACCGGTTTCCATTTCTGCGGCTTTTTCAAGCATAGCTTTAACATCGTGGATCTTTTCTACCGGACCGGAACATTTCATTTCCACTTCACCTTTCAGGAACAGGATACGTTCGGCGAGGCGTTCTACATGCATCATTTCTGTTATAGCCGTACGTTTGAAAAGGCTGGACAGAAGGTCGTATCCCATATCGTCCAAACGGAAATGGAAATACATGTACTGGTTAACAGCTGTCATTTCGTCGGCTACTGCTTTGTTTAGCAGTTCAATACTTTTTTCTCTTTTAATCATAATCGTTGAGTTTTAAATCTTGTTTTATAAGACATCTTTATTCTAATGCTGTAAAGTTAACAGTTTCCATGATACAATGGGGTCGGCTTGTGATAATATTTTTTATCTTTGTCATAGATTCTATTAATTAAAACGAAATCTTATGACAAAAATACAGGAATATCTGGCTGCTCTGCCGGAAGATAAGAAAGCATTGTTTATCCCCGTGTTCGGAAGTGTAGATAAATTTTACACGGTGGTATATCTGATAATTCGCAATGAGCATGTGACGGACCAGGAAAAGCCGGAACGCTACGAAGACCGTTTGCAGGTGATTCGGCAAGTGAAAAATAAAGTGGAAGAACTGGTTTCTTCTTATGGTTTGGACGGAAAAGAGATTGTGGCGGATATCGCCAGTTATTAGTTTGAAGATTTTGTCAATTATAAAGAACCGGAACTGGATATAACGAATGAGGAATTTATTGCGATTATCCGGAATTTATAACAAACGGGAATAGTTCGTTTGTCGATACTTATACTTACACGATAATTCTAAACTTGAAATATATGAGAAACCTAAATCTATGTGCCTTATTCCTGTTATTGGGAATGAATTGTTTGAATGCACAGATTACTGTGGTGAAGGACAGCAAGCCTGTTTCCCGTATCCTGGTGGAAAAGGGAGAAGCGGTGGATAATCAGGCGGCCCTTTTATTACAGGATTTTGTGAAACGGATAAGCGGTGCCTCCCTGCCCGTAGTGAATGATAAATCGCCCCGGAAAGGAGATATCGTCATAGGTGGGAACGATGTATCCGGACTGACCGAAGATGGTTTTCGTCTGAAGACAGAGAATGGCATTGTTTTTATCAGCAGTGGTGGTGATAAAGGGAATATCTATGGTGTAGTAACTTTGTTGGAAGATTATCTGGGAGTTGCTTATTATGGAGCAAACGCCTATACGTTAACAGAACGTTCTACTGTCGTTATTCCGGAATTGGACAGGGCGGAGAATCCGGCTTTCCGTTACCGCCAAAGCCAGTGTTACGCTTTGCGTGAAGACCCGGTTTATAAATTATGGTTCCGCTTCGAAGAGCCTTCGGAAGTATTTGCCGGTGGCATGTGGGTACATACATTCGACCGTATCATGCCCTCCGATATATACGGAAAGTCTCATCCGGAATATTATTCCTTTATCAATGGTGAACGCCGTCCCGGAAAAGCCAGCCAATGGTGTCTGACTAATCCGGAAGTATTTGAACTGGCCTCGCAGAAGATTGATTCCATATTTAAGGCGAACCCAGGGAAGAATATGATTTCCGTCAGCCAGAACGACGGTAATTTTACTAACTGCGGTTGTCCGGACTGTAAAGCATTGGATGAACAGGAGGGAGGCCCTTCCGGCAGTCTGATTCATTTTCTGAATAAGTTGGCTGCCCGCTTCCCGGACAAAGAGTTTTCCACGCTGGCTTATCTGTATACGATGCATCCGCCTAAGCATGTGAAGCCATTGCCGAATGTGAATATCATGCTGTGCGATATCGATTGCGACCGTGAAGTTCCTTTGACCGACAATGCTTCCGGACAGGATTTCATGAAAGCAATGAAAGGCTGGGCTGCCATCAGTAATAATATATTCGTGTGGGATTACGGGATTAATTTTGATAATTTTGTATCTCCGTTCCCCAATTTCCCGATTCTGCAAAAGAATATCCAATTGTTTAAAGAACATCATGCAACCATGCATTTCTCCCAGATAGGAGGTTCCAAAGGAGGTGATTTCCCGGAGATGCGTGCTTATATGGTTAGTAAGTTGATGTGGAATCCTTACCAGAATGCCGATTCGCTGATGCGTGCTTTTATGGATGGCTATTATGGGGCTGCCTCTCCTTATATTTATCAGTATGAGAAGCTGTTGGAGGGTGGTTTGCTTGCCAGCAAACAGCGTCTTTGGATATACGACTCACCGGTTACGCATAAAGACGGTATGCTGAATGCGAATTGCCGCAAGCGCTATAATGAGTTGTTCGATCAGGCGGAACAGGCAGTAGCCAGCGATCCCATCCTGTTGAAACGTGTACGGCTATCCCGTTTGCCGTTACAATATGCCGGACTTGAAATAGCACGCGCCGAAGGAAATCACGATTTGGAAGAAGTCAAAGCCAACCTGGCTTTATTTGAAGAACGTACGCGCGAATTTAATATACCGACCCTGAACGAACGAAGTAATCCTCCGGCTGAATATTGCAAATTATATACCGAACGTTATCTGCCTGGTAAAGCAAAGAACTTGGCAAAAGGTGCGAAAGTGATCTGGCTTCAAGAGCCGTCCGGTAAATATAAAACGTTGGGAGAAACTGCCCTGACTGATGAACTGTTCGGCGGAACTACTTTTGTGGAAAGTTGGATCGGATGGGAGGGCATTGACGGTTCGTTTGTTCTTGATCTGGGTAAAGAGACGCCGGTCAGCTCGATAGAAAGTGATTTCCTTCACCAGTTGGGTGCCTGGATATTGCTTCCGAAGAAAGTGACCTATTCCACGTCGTCGGATAATAAAACCTATCAACCGTTTGGTGAAAAGAGTTTGGCGGAAGACCGTTCCGTACAGGTGAAGTTTGTGGGAGTCAAGTGTGAAGCCCCTTCTCCCGTGACAACCCGTTATATAAAGGTCGAGATTGAAGGAATCAAGACCTGTCCTTCCTGGCATTATGGGGTAGGTTATCCGGCTTGGTTTTTCTTGGATGAAGTAACTGTTCAATAGGAAAAGACGGTCGGAATTGTGTGAAATAACTTTTTTTGTATGTGGTTTGTATAAGTATATGCTGAATAACAACTACTTTTGCAGTTCGCCCGGAAATGAAAGCCGGAAGAAGATAAAAGAGTAGTTGTTTTTCAGGAATATACGGTATATCGATGAGTTATTTTATAAAGTTGAGGAATTGGTTCACTTCCCAGGAACATTTGTTGTTCTTGTTTGCGTTGTTGTTTATCGTTCCTAATTGTGTGTTGTTCTTTACGGAGCCCTTACCTGTCACAGTGGGAATCGCATCTTTGATATTGCCTTATGCCTTTTGGGTCGGTCTGCTTTTGTTGGCACGCAAACCGGGTATTGTCGTCTGGTGCCTGCTACCGAAAGTTATATTGGACGGGGGACAGCTTGTGTTGCTTTATCTTTTTGGCGAATCGGTGATTGCGGTAGATATGTTTCTGAACCTGACCAGTTCGACTGCATCTGAAGCCAGCGAATTACTTGGAAATATATTTCTTGTCATTATAGGTGTCTTCTTCTTTTATACATTGCCAACTCTGCTGCTGGCTGTCTGGTCTGTCCGGATGAAAAAGAAGCTGACAAACTCTTTCCGAAAAAGATGGGCGGTAAGAAGTCTGGGTGTGTTTATACTGGGGATCATTCTTTGCATGCTGGCTCCGATACAAGGCCATATGGTTTCACTGAAAAATGATTTTTATCCGGGAAATGCGCTTTACAACCTTTATTTTGCAATCAATAAAGCGGAAAAAAACAGTAATTATCATATTACATCATCCGATTTTACCTTCCATGCGACAAAGAACGTGCAGACGGAAGGAAAACGTGAAATTTATGTATTGGTGGTGGGAGAGACGTCTCGTGCGATGGAATGGAGTTTGTATGGCTATGAACGTAAAACGACTCCCCGGATGGAGAAACTGGATGGGTTGGTTCATTTTACCGATGTGGTTACCCAATCCAATAATACTCATAAGAGTGTGCCTATCATTCTGTCTGCCGCCAGTGCTGAAGATTATGGGGTGATTTATGATGAGAAAAGTATTGTGACTGCTTTTAAGGAAGCCGGTTTTCATACGGTTGTAATTGCGAACCAGAATCTGAGCACGTCGATGATCGGTTCGTTTTACCGGGAAGCGGATACATTTATAGATATGAGCCAGTTTAAACCGAAGTCTGCTTATCTGACATCTTTGCATGACGGTGAATTGCTCCCTTATTTGCAGAAAGAAGTGGATAAGACGGATGGTAATTTGTTTTTTGTGATTCATACTTATGGTTCGCATTTTAACTATCATGAACGTTATCCGAAAGATTTTGCATTTTATACACCGGATAAAGCGGAAGGAATCCGTGCCTCTTATAAGAAGCAACTGCGTAATTCTTATGATAATTCGATACATTATACCGATTATGTGCTAGGTGAGATTGCGGATATGATGAAAAAAACGGACGCTTGCGTGTCGATGCTTTATCTGAGCGATCACGGGGAAGATATTTTTGACGATGCCCGTGCCCGTTATTTGCATGCGTCTCCAATTCCGACCTATTATCAGTTACATATACCTTACATTATTTGGTTCTCGGATGCTTACCGGGCTACTTATCCGGAGAAATACCAGACGACAATGGCTCATCAGACTCTCCCGGTCAGCACGAATAGTGTGTTCCATACCGTATTGGACCTGGCAGGAATACATACGGCAGTTTCCGATTCTACCCTGGCTGTTTCCAATCCGGCTTTTACGGTGCGCGACCGCATGTACCTCGGAGATCATGACGAACCGGTTCCTTTCTGGAAAGTCGGATTGAAGAATGCCGACTTCGAGATGTTGGACAAATGGGGAATTGTTTACGACAAAGATTGATATTTTGATAGAAACTTCTACCTTTGTTTTATGGCAGAACAAAGTGGACACATCACTCTTAAGGTTATTTTAGGTTATCTGTTGTTGGTTGCAATAGCAGTATGTTCTGTCGTATATATTTATCAAATCATCGAACAGGTTGCCGGTGAGGAAGAACCGGACAGTAAAGCCCGTCAGAAAGTTTATCTCGTAACCAATACATTGTCTTTGCTTTATGAAAGCGAGGCGTTGGGGCAATTGGTCGGTATGCCACAGAATAATGTGAATCATTTTAACCGGACGCTGAATAAGGCTCACAGCAATATGGACTCCCTGCGTGTCCTGATAACCGACTCCGTTCAGTTGCTAAAGATCGATACGATAGATATGCTTTTGAGGCAGAAACGACTGAATACCCGCCGTCTGCTTGAAACCTGGAAAGAAACGAATACGGAGCATCTTTATACGATTAATATCGAAAAGGTGATTGCCGAACAAGATACGTTTATCGAACAGAAGGAAATAAAAGAACATGTTGTAGTCAAGCAGGATACGATTCTTTCTCAAAAGAAACCCCGCGGCTTTTTCCGTCGTTTGGCAGATGCTTTCTCACCCAGCCGTGAAGACACGAGCATCATTGTCAATACGACCCGCCAGATAGTGACAGACACTTTGGTGAATGTATTCAATCCGGCGGATACCATCGCCAGTGTGTTGAAAAACTTGCAGGACAGTGTTGCAGGGCAGCGTAAATTGCTGGCTGACCAGTTGCTGGAACGTGCTGCCAATCTGCGTTATAATAATAGTATAGTTACCCGTAAGATTAACCAGATTTTGCGTGATATCGAGGAGGAGGAAGTGAATGCTTCGCTGGAACGTATGCAGAACAAACAGAAGATTCTGCGTGAGACTTCCTTGCTGATTGCCGGCATTGCTATTGTTTCTGTTGTTATCGTGATTATTTTTATCTTCATGATCACCCGTGATATTTCGAAAAGTAAATATTACAGAATGCAGTTGGAAAAGGCGAAACAATATGCCGAAGACCTGTTGCATAGCCGTGAGAAGATGATGCTGACAATCAGTCATGACATCAGGGCTCCGCTTTCGTCGATCATCGGGTATATAGACCTTTTGCTGCGGAGGCATCCGGATGAAAGGCAACAATATTACCTGGATAATATGTCTGGTTCGGCCAGCCATATCTTGTCTTTGGTCAATGACTTGTTGGATTTTCACCGTCTTGAATCCGGAAAAATGGAGATACAGCGGGTGGCTTTCAGTGTATCGGCTCTATTCAATGAGATATTTACCAGTTTCAGACCGATAGCCGAATCGAAAGATCTGACTTTTGTCTTGAATCTGAAAGAAGAAGGAACGGAAAAGTTATATATCGGTGATCCGATTCGTATTCGTCAGATAGTGGGGAATTTATTGTCGAATGCCCTTAAATTTACCCGTGAAGGACGGGTTGTCATGGTGGTGTCTATCAATGCTCTGGCAGACAACAGTGCACTACTGAATGTGTTGGTGAGCGATTCCGGTCCGGGTATTCCGCCGGAAGAACAGGAACGTATATTCGGTGAATTTACCCGTCTTTCCGCAACTGAAAAGGCGGAAGGGTTTGGACTGGGCTTATCTATAACCCGGAAGATGACGGTTTTGATGGGAGGAAACCTCTCTTTAAAGAGTGTCGTGGGGCAAGGTTGTGATTTCACAATAGAGCTGCCGCTTACAGTAGCCGATGTGCAGGTGCTTCCCGCGGCGGAAGAGGAAGCCGTGTCTGAACCGGAGTTACCATCTTTTGTTGGTCGCGATGTATACTGTCTCTTGGTCGATGACGATCCGCTGCAACTCGCTCTTACGGAAGAATATTTGCGACAGAACCATGTGGAGGTGAGTAGCTGTACTGATCCCTTCTCTGTTGTTGCTTTGTTGCAGAAGACCTCTTTTGATGCTGTCATTACGGATATACAGATGCCGGGAATGGATGGTTATCAATTACTGGAAAGCATACGTAATTCCGGTATTCCGGGAACAGAGAGTCTTCCGGTTATAGCCCTTTCTGCTAGCGTGGAGAACGAGCATGACCATTATCTGGAATCCGGCTTCACAGGATTTTTGAATAAACCTTTTACGGCCCGGCAGTTGATTACCCTATTAAATAAACTTTTATCAACAGAACTGCTTGTTACCTCTGATTTCAACTTTGATTCATTGACAGCCTTTGCCGGCGAGGACAAGGAAGCCTCCGCATCCATCCTGAAAACATTTGTGGAAGAGACAACCAAAAGCAATGTCTTACTCGAAGGTACATTGCAGGATGACGACTGGGAACAATCTGCAAAGATATCTCATAAAATGGTGCCGTTGTTTACCATGCTCGGCGCTACCTCATTGGTGGAGAAACTGAGAGTTATCGAAAAGAATGCCACCACTTTACCTGTGGAGGAATGGAAATCGCTGCTTTCGGAAGTAATCGCAGAAGTGAAAAAAATCATTGAACAGGCAATGACCGTTTCGAAGTAAACGGTTGTGGGATAATTCTGTGGAATATCTTTGTGGAATTTTTCCCCAGTTGGGTATCTGTTTTCCCCGTTTTTTGTCTTTATCTCTCCGTTGTCTAAAACATTTTATCTTTCTTTTCTGTTAAGTAGTAAGAGTTTATGATACATACGAAGACCTTTTGCAGATTCTGGCACGGTATTCGCTTTCATATTTACAGAATCGTAAGTGGACGTTTCTACATTTAAACCGTTTAAAACAAAGAAAGATTATTTCTGAGTATTCTATTTAAGTCTGCGAAACAAAAAAGGCATCTGTTGGGGATGCTTTTTTTGTTTCGTTTCGTTTGTTTGCCTACCTTTGCGTCCATTATTAAAAAAGACCAATAGTTATACCATGAAGCACGAAATGCCACTCAAGTCGGCACGCATTGAAGTTGTCGACGCCCTAAGAGGTTTTGCCGTTATGGCGATTATGTTTTTGCATAATATCGAACATTTTAATTTCTATGAGTTTCCCGAAACGACTACCGAGTTCATGAAGTCGTTGAACGGAGGTGTTTGGGATACGTTGTTTTTTCTCTTTGGCGGGAAAGCGTATGCTATCTTCTCCCTGCTGTTCGGATTTAGTTTCTTCATACAATATAATAACCAGGCTAAGAAAGGGAAAGACTTCCGTCTGCGTTTCCTGTGGCGGTTATTCCTGCTGTTCCTGATCGGATGTTTTAATGGTGCATTCTTCCCCGGTGATATCCTGGTGTTGTATGCGATAGTAGGTGTCATCCTGCCCCTGGTTTGCAAATGGAGCGATAAAGCTGTGTTGATAACGGCTGTTCTCCTGATGCTTCAGCCTGTAGAATGGGCAAAGTTCCTTTATGCGCTGAACAATCCCGACTATGTGGCTGCTCCGGGACAATGGCTGGTGCATCATAGAAATATGTATCCCTTCCTGGGACAGACGGACTTCTGGGCGATGGTGAAGTCGAACCTGTGGGACGGACAGCTTTTCAGCCTGTTGTGGGGTTGGGGGCATGGCCGTTTCTTCCAGACCGCTTCCCTGTTCCTGATCGGTATGTTGATAGGACGCCGTCAATTCTTTGTCGATCTGTCCGGTCACCGGAAGTTCTGGCTTCGCACGCTCCTGATCAGTGCTGTCTGCTTCATTCCTCTGTATTATTTTACGGAGGCTTTACCCGATCTGTTTACAAATAAGAGTATGTTGTCTCCGCTCAATACGATTTTCTCCTCTTTCCGTAATTTTGCATTTATGTGTGTACTGGTGGCTGTCTTTGTTTTCCTTTGGCAACAGGTTTCAGGACACAAAGTGTTGCATGGACTGGTACCCTATGGAAAAATGAGTCTGACTAACTATCTGAGCCAGTCTATTATAGGTTCATTTATCTATTTCGGTTATGGTTTGTCGCTGTATAGCGAATTGGGCGTTGCCGCCAGTTTCGGGGTGGGAATCGTGCTGTTTATCCTTCAGCTGGGCTTCTGCCATTGGTGGTTAAAGAATCATAAACAGGGACCGTTCGAAGGAGCCTGGCGCAAAGCAACCTGGATTTGTTCCTGATTTATTCCTAAAATATATATCTTTGCGTAAGGATTTAATATAATTAAGTATGCTATCAGTTCTTATTGTTGAAGATGATATAACTTTTTCTTTAATGCTCACAACCTGGTTAGGAAAGAAAGGTTTTGAGGTAAAAGCACTTAGCTCGGTTTCGGATGCAAAACGCCAGATTGAGAGTGTCAGCTACGACCTGATCTTGTCGGATTTACGTTTACCGGACGGTGACGGGATCGACTTGTTGAAGTGGGTGAAGGAAAAATATGCCTCTTTGCCTTTGATCATGATGACTAGTTATGCGGAGATACAGACCGCCGTGCAGGCCATTAAGCTGGGAGCATCCGATTATATAGCCAAACCTCTGAATCCGGAAGAGTTGCTGAGTAAGATCCGTGAGGTGGTGAAAACGCCTGCGGTAGAACATACGTCGGCAAAGAAATCGCCGGAAGGGAATACTTATATTGAAGGGCAAAGTCCTGCCGCCCGTCAGTTGTTCGACCACGTCCGCTTGGTTGCCCCGACGGATATGTCGGTACTGATCACCGGGGCGAGCGGTACGGGGAAGGAATATATAGCCCGCCGTATCCATGAGCAGAGTAATCGCAGTAAGGCTCCGTTTATTGCAGTCGACTGTGGGGCGATCCCTAAAGATCTGGCGGCATCTGAGTTTTTCGGTCATGTGAAAGGTTCGTTTACCGGGGCGATAGATAATAAGACCGGTGCTTTTGTGGCTGCTCACGGAGGAACGATCTTTCTGGATGAGATCGGTAACCTGACCTACGAAGTGCAGGTACAACTTCTTCGTGCCTTGCAGGAACGTAAAGTGAAGCCGATCGGTACAAATGAAGAGATCGCTATCAATGTCCGGTTGATCTCTGCCACAAACGAGAATCTGCGGACTGCCATCGATAAAGGAGATTTCCGTGAGGATCTTTATCACCGTATCAATGAGTTTACTGTCCGTATCCCGGATTTGAAAGAGCGGAAGGAAGACTTGTTGCTTTTCGCGAATAATTTCCTCGACCAGGCGAATGCCGAGCTCCAGAAAGATATTATCGGTTTTGATAACGAGACGATCCGTCTTTTCCAGTCTTATTCATGGCCGGGTAACCTGCGTCAGATGAAGAATGTCATCAAATATGCCACCCTGCTAGCTACCGGCCGGTACATCACTCGTCGTGAACTCCCTGAAGAGCTGACGGAAGCCCCGGAAAAAGACACTCGCATCCTCCTGAAAGACGAAACCCATGAATGCGAACTCATCAAACGTGCCCTCCAGGAATCCGGCAACAACAAAACCCGTGCCGCCCAACTATTGGGTATCGACCGGAAAACGCTTTATAATAAATTGAAGCTTTATAATTTGGATTAGTTATACATCAATATATACCCATTCAAATAAGTTGCAAACAACAGCCATATTACGTATGGTATGAAAAGTATTGAGCTGGCTTTGTTTACCTGATAACTCTTCAATGTATAGTTGATAACGAAGATGTCGAGCAACAGGATATTGATAAATCCGATAAGCGGGTTCTGGATATAAAAGAAACTGATGCTCCAGGTGAAATTGAAAAATAGCTGAAAGATAAATGCTTTGACGAAGAACCTTCTTCGCTCTATGGTCGAGTTGATAAGTAGTCCGATGGATAACCCCATGCATACATAAATAATGCTCCACGCAATCGGGAAAACAATATTGGGCGGAGTAACCGCTGGTTTGATAAGGGTTGGATACCAGTTTTTTATTGCGTCAGCTTGAAAGTAGTTGGCGGAAAGCCCTACAAGGAAACAAACCAGGATAGGGATAATAATATTCAATGCTTTTCTCATGATTTTTCGTTTTTCTTATTGAATAACAATAGGAACTTCGCTCTTGTTGTCTGAAAGTAGAAAGTTTTTGTGATATATGATATGGGCGGGATATCTACTCTGTTTTCTGCTACTCCTGAAAATTAAAGGGTGAACTCTTTATTTTAAGTTAAAATATTAGCTGTTAATACCCTTTGGTATAGTATTTTGTTTATTTTTGTGTTTCGAAGGATTTGTATAATCTTAGTCTCTTTGGAATATGAATATAGAAGTGTTATCCGGAATCGCCCCGAGGCTATATGAATTAGTTGCTCCACTAGTTATGAGTTGCAGCGTTTTGCGACAGAATAATAATTATCCTTTCAAAACATCTAAACATTATTTATGGTTTGTCGCTATGGAAAGAGACACGGTGATAGGGTTTATACCCGTTGAAATCAAAAGTACCTGTGTCGTTATTAATAACTATTATGTGAAAGGAGAGGACAACGCGGTATTGGCATCCCTGATCGATGCTGTTTTGGAACATTTCAAGAATATTTCGGTTGTCCGGGCCGTTGCCCATACCCGGCATAAAGAGCTCTTTGCTTCAGCTCATTTTTTCGTAACTCAAGAATGGAAACTATATAATAAAATGGAGTATAGATGTGATGATGAGAGAGAAGCTCAATGTGTACGAAGCAGTACAAGTTCGGTTGGATAAGATATTTTCCGACTTCGATAACGTATACGTCTCCTTTTCCGGGGGTAAAGACAGTGGTGTTTTGCTGAATTTGTGTATTGACTATATACGCAGACATCGCCTGAAACGGAAACTGGGGGTCTTTCACATGGACTATGAGGTACAGTACCGGGAAACCACTTCCTATGTAGACCGCGTATTGTCTTCCAATTCCGATATCTTGGAGGTCTACCGGGTGTGCGTCCCTTTTAAGGTTCCTACATGTACTTCGATGTTCCAGAATTACTGGCGTCCGTGGGACAGGGAGTTGCAGGATTTATGGGTGAATAAGATGCCTGAAAACTCGCTTTGTATAGAGGACTTCCCGTTTTATGATGAGAATATGTGGGATTACCAGTTTCAGTTAAAGTTTGCGGAATGGTTGCATGAAAAAAAGGATGCCGGACGCACCTGTTGCCTGATAGGGATACGGACACAGGAAAGTTTCAACAGATGGCGGGCTATCCATATAAAGAATAAAGTGCAGACTTACCGCCGGCTGAAATGGGTTCACCAGCTGGCACCACGTATATATAATGCTTATCCTATATTCGATTGGAAAACAAAAGATATATGGGTTGCCAACGGTAGGTTCGGTTGGGATTACAATCACCTGTACGATTTGTTTTACCAAGCAGGAGTCCCGTTGGAAATGCAGAGAGTGGCAAGCCCTTTTATTTCCCAGGCCATAGCCAGCTTGAAATTATACCGGGCAATAGACCCGGATATGTGGGGGAAGATGATCGGGCGTGTCAACGGAGTTGGTTTTGCCGGGTTGTACGGCGGCACTTCCGCACTGGGATGGCAGTCGGTCAAATTGCCGCAGGGAATGACCTGGAAGTCTTATATGGAATTTCTATTGGGAACCTTGCCGGAGAAGACGCGGGAAGGATATTTGCAGAAACTCTCCGTCAGCATAAAATTCTGGCGTGAGAAAGGTGGTTGCCTGGCAGAAGGCACTATCGAAAAACTAAAGCAGGCAGGAATTCCGATACGGGTTGAAGGCCGTACAAATTACAAGACGGTAAAGAAACCGGTTCGGATGGAATATCTGGATGATATCGATATTCCGGAATTCCGCGAACTCCCAACCTATAAGCGTGTCTGTATCTGCATATTGAAGAATGACTACTATTGTAAATATATGGGCTTCTCACTAAATATTCACGAGAGGAAACAAAAGGAAGACATATTAAAACTTTATAACTCTGAATTATATGGAGGAATATACTAGTCCTGTGTACAAGGTAAGGGCTGTCCCTGTGGAAAAGGTGGTAGCCAACAGCTATAACCCTAATGTCGTAGCGCCCCCGGAAATGAAATTGCTGGAAGTTTCTATCTGGGAAGACGGATTTACTTCCCCGTGTGTATGCTACTATGTTCCGGAGGAAGACATCTATGAACTGGTCGACGGCTACCACCGCTATATGGTGATGAAGATGTCAAAACGCATCTATGAGCGTGAACGCGGCTTGCTCCCCGTCACTGTCATCGAAAAAGACCTCTCCAACAGAATGGCTTCGACCATCCGTCATAACAGGGCCCGTGGTACCCACAATATTGAATTAATGAGCCATATCGTTTCCGAGCTCTCCAAATGCGGCATGTCGGATGCCTGGATACAACGTAATATCGGTATGGACAGAGATGAAATATTGCGTTTAAAACAAATATCAGGTTTGGCGGAATTATTCTCTAATAAGGAGTTTAGCTTGTCGGAAGAATAATAGTTATATGAGTTTAAGGCTTTTAGGATGATGGAATGGTGTTTATAGTAGAGTTTTTGCATATTTGATAATTACTATGTATCTTTGCCGCATGTTAAACAAACTATTTAAATCGGATTTGGTGTAGTAAACAATCTGTATTCCTTGTACAGGTTGTCCTTTTGTTTATTCTCGGGTAATTCTATCCGGGCATAATTCCTATTGTATTAATTCAATTTTAATCAGTGTACAATGATGACGGCATTGTTATGCTTTCACGGGTATACTATATACATAAAGAAATGAGTAACGAAAATAAAACAATTCACGAATTCGATTTTAATTTAATCTGCGAATACTTTTTAAATACAGAGCGCCAGGGACCCGGAAGTCCAGAAGTGACTCTTAAAGCATTGGGCTTTATAGACAACCTTACCGACCAATCCCTTATCGCCGATTTGGGTTGTGGCACAGGCGGCCAGACAATGGTATTGGCCCAGCATGCACCGGGACATATTACCGGTCTTGACTTTTTTCCGGGATTCATCGACAGGTTCAACAGCAATGCCCATGGGTTGAATCTTCAGGATAGAGTGAAGGGAATCGTCGGTTCGATGGATAACCTTCCTTTCGGAGAGGAAGAGTTAGACCTGATCTGGTCGGAAGGAGCCATTTATAATATAGGCTTTGAACGCGGACTGAACGAATGGCGCAAATATCTGAAAACAGGAGGATATATCGCCGTTTCTGAAAGCGCCTGGTTTACTGAAGAACGTCCGGCAGAGATTCATGATTTCTGGATGGAAGCTTATCCGCAAATAGATACGATACCCAATCAGGTTGCCCTGATACAAAAGGCCGGGTATCTTCCTGTCGCTTCTTTTATTTTACCTGAAACTTGCTGGACAGAGCATTATTTTGCACCGTTGGTTAAAGCCCGGGAAAAGTTTCTGGCCAAATATCCGGGAAATAAAACCGCCGAAGAACTTGTCGCGATGTCACATCACGAAGAGGTGTTATACCGCAAGTATAAAGGGTTTTACGGCTATGTATTTTATATCGCTAAAAAGATAACGCTATGATTCGTTTAAATATGTATGGTTGGAACTACCGGTTGAACCAACTAAAACAAGAATCGGCATATAATACTTTGTCTCACGGACGGATAGCCATCGTGCATCGCACCTGTTACGAGGTTGTATCCGATAACGGACTGTACCAATGCGAGTTGACGGGAAATATGATGTATGGGAAATCTGACTTTGAACTGCCCTGTACAGGTGATTGGGTACTGTTTCAACCATTCGACGATAGCAAAGGCATTATCGTCGGTATGTTGCCCCGTGAACGGACTTTATACCGCAAGAGAAATGGAACGGTAGCCGGAAAACAGGCAATTGCTTCGTATGTTGACAAGGCGTTTATCGTGCAGAGTCTCGATGATAATTTCAATATGCGCAGGGTAGAACGTTTCATGGTTCAGATATTGGAAGAAAACATCCAACCCGTATTGATACTCAATAAGGCAGATTTGCCTTTTGATAAACAGGATACAGAGGAAGCAATCAGGCACCTTACCCGTAGGATGCCGGTGTTTTTCACAAGTATCCATCACCCTGAAACGATCTCCCGGTTACGGGATTCCATATCGGAAGGCGAAACGGTTGTCTTTGTCGGTTCTTCGGGGGTAGGGAAGAGTTCTCTTGTTAATGCACTTAGTGAAAGGTCGGTGCTGCTGACGTCGGATATAAGCCAGTCCACCGGAAAAGGGCGGCATACTTCCACCCGGCGGGAAATGGTCTTGATGGACGGCTCAGGTGTTTTAATCGACACTCCGGGTATCCGTGAGTTTGGATTGACTGTAGATAATCCCGATTCACTAGCCGAAATGCTGGAAATCTCCAACTATGCAGAATCGTGCCGTTTCAAGGATTGCACACATACCAACGAGCCCGGCTGTGCTGTTCTGGAAGCAGTCGCTGAAGGTTTGCTGGACATCAAAGTGCATGAAAGCTATCTGAAACTAAAGCGTGAAGCCTGGCATTTCTCCGCTTCCGAGCATGAGAAACGTAAAAGGAAAAAATCCTTTACAAAGCTCGTGGAAGAAGTGAAGAGGCGCAAGGCTGATTCCTGATTTTATATTTATGGTGCAGGTGTCTTCGGATTCCTGCACTGTATTATATTTGTATCCATATTTTATATTTTTTGGCAAGTAGGACAGTAGTAAACGGCTCCGCCGCCGTTAGATGTATCTTTAATAATAGAATTACCACATCTTGGACATGGATTATTCAATGTATTTCTGGACAAAATGGTTTTATAGTTCCCATGTTTGCCGAACAGGTCTGTTTCAGTATCTCTTCCGCCTTGAAGAACCATACTCTTTAAGGTCGTTTTGATCGATTGCAATAAGGCCGATTTATCGGTATCTGTCAATGAACTTATTTCCCTTTTAGGATTAATTTTTGCATTGAACAGTATGTCTTGCAATATTCCGTTCCCCAAACCGGGAATGCGTTGTTCTGCAGCCAACAACATTTTAACCGATAATTTAGGCTTTAAACCAACAAATAGCTTCTCAAAATAAGAATCATTGAATTCACTATTTAGCGGAGAGATGCTTTCTGCGCTTTTTTTGTAATATACTTCGTCATATATTCCGGTATATGCAGCTATCACTCCAAACATACCTACGGTAAAAGCAAGATAGGTATTATCATCAAGCGTAAGCAATAGTTGATAATTATCCGGCATCTTGCCCGATATTGTACCGTATTTCAGGTTTGTTCCATCTCCGAAACTGATTTTTGTGCCTTTATCCAATATTATATCTACATACATACCAAAACTTTCGGAAGATTTGATTTCTCTTCCGGTAAGTAGTTTGCCATAAGTGAGGGGATCGCCATAATAGAATGTATTCTTATGATATTTTGTGGCATTGAATACTTCTGTGATAACTCTACCTTTTAAGGCAACATCAATCTGCTTCGCTAATGTTTGATTTTCCGGTAATTCTTTCATGGTATTATTTCTTTGTTGTTTTTTCAATAGGAATATATATTTCTGTCAATAGGTTATTATAGTCTTCCTCTATCGGAGTCTTAATATATAACTCGAAACTTAGTGTGTTTTTCTGTCGATATTCACTCTGTAGAAGCCATGTTAAGTAAATGTATCTATATAAATCGGGTAAAGAGGAATAATCGCCTTCATATTTGAATACCGCATAATGTCCGGCAGGTATTTCCATCATTCCGAATTTGCCTTTTGCCTTCACTTTTTGATTAACAGTAAGTCCGATAAGAAAGCGGCAATTGCTATAAGCAGTAATAAGCGGGTCATCCATACTCACGCTTATAAATCTGTTTTCAGGACTTTTTGTAATATTGCTTTCTGCAAAAGATAGTAGTTCTTTCCATATATCCTTATAGGCTTTCATCGTAGAACACGTATTATCAATGGTTCTATAAATCATACTTAAACTACTAATATTCTTAATTAGAGGTAATCTTTTTTCTGAAAGTATGGGCACTTCATTATAGGGCTGTTGTTTGTATTGCTGTTTATAATCTGATGGAGACAACCCAAAGTGTTTCTTAAACGCTTTGGATAGGCTGTGTTTGGTTTGATAGTTAGTTTGCAGCATGATGTTGTTCAGAGAAAGGTTTGCTGTCAAAAGTAGATGTGCGATATATTCTAAACGTATACGCTGGATATAAACTCCTATGCTTTCGCCGGTGTACTCTTTAAATATACGCAGGAAATGGAACTTTGATAGTCCGGCAATTTTGGATAATTGTTCGGTATTGAGCATATCAAACAAATGGCTGTTGATATAAACCTTTATCCGATTTATTATTTCATGATAAATATTTTCAGTGTCAATCTTTTGCTTCCATCGTTTAAGGGTAGGTAATCTTTTGTTAAGAACAGTTCGAAGTTCATTCGGTGTATATTGGGTATGAACATGATTATTGAAAAGATCAGTATTCTCAACCCATACATCAATTACTTTTTTCATTGAATAATCCACTGTGTATTGCCCATTTTGATAACAGTAGGCACAATATTCATCACATTTCGTTTGATCGCCATTAGTTCCAAGAAGTTCTTCCTGATTTATATCTAATGGCATTCCGCAACTTTGGCAATATCTCTTTTCTATTTCCAACTCCATAATTAACTATTCGAATTATATAATGCAAATATAGAGAAGATATATCCGGAAAGGTTGTCCGGTGTTGCTATCTTATTGTGAATTAGTGTCTTTTTTGACATAACTACTTTAGAATAGGATAAGTTTTATTCTGCCAATAAAATGATAAGTGTGCATTTTTGTTTTGTGTATAAAACAAAAATAGACTTTTCCGCTCGCCAGAAAGTCTTACTTGTTATATCAACAGATGCAACAACTATTTACATAAGACGTACAGTGTATAACCAATTAACCTATTCTTTTTTTGTAAATGCCGATCTTTATTGCGTACTTTGCGTAAAAGGTATTACTTCAATCAGATGAATTATGGCAAAGCTTTATCCTATCGGTATACAGAATTTTGAGAGTCTTCGTCAGGACGGATATATCTATGTTGACAAAACAGAGCTGATTTATCAATTAGTGAAAACTGGACGCTATTATTTTCTGAGTCGTCCACGCCGTTTTGGGAAAAACTTGCTTATTTCTACTTTGGAAGCTTATTTTCTGGGGAAAAAGGAGTTATTTGAAGGGTTGGCTATCGAAAAGCTGGAAAAAGATTGGTTGGAATATCCTGTACTTCACTTAGATTTGAATGCTGAAAAATTCGATAGTCCTGAACGTCTCGATGCTTTGTTAAGCAATCAGTTGACACAGTGGGAAGAACTTTATGGCCGTGGACAGGATGAAACGACGCTTTCCTACGCTTTGAGGAGTGATCCGCAGGACTGCTAAACAGACCGATCAACGCGTTGTAATCTTGATTGACGAATACGATAAGCCGATGTTGCAGGCATTGGATAATGATGAACTACAAGAGATATATCGTGATATTTTAAAGTTTTTACGGTGTACTGAAAAGCATGGATGAGGATATCAAATTTACTTTTTTACTGATGTCACTAAAATGTTCTAGAATTTTCTCTCAACCGAACTTACGAAGATACTTGTGCAGAATTAAGAGAATGTTATGACGGTTATCATTTTGTATCAAATGGAGCAGGAGGCGAATCGTTTTTATCTGAAAGTTAAGCAGGACGAAACAGCTGATGATCTTGTATTAGATCAATGAATACGGCTATGCGCTTCTTTTTGCTTCTGAACCTTGTAAATTATTCAAGAAAGAGTAATTTCTGTGTATAGGCTTACAATATGAAGGAGTGAAAATAGTCAAACAGTCTGTGCTAATGGTGTTTTGTGATTGATGTGGTTGGCCTTTATTCTTTTTCGACGAAAAAAATATTATTGAAGGGCTATTTCGTTACTATTTGTTTAGTATAAAGTTTCATGAAAAGTTTGATTAAGGTTTTTATTTGGATTTAGCATTGAGTGATAAAATTATGGAAGATAGTGTTTATACTCCTATTTCATATATAATTTTGTTGGAGTGGATCTTTTGTAAGATTTTTATTTTTATATTTGTATTTGCTAACTGTTAATTTGAATTAGATATGAGTAATAAATTATTTCTTATTGGAATCAATGAGTATAAATGTAAGCCTTTAAATAGTTGTGTGAAGGATGTACAAGATTTTAAACAAATATTATTGGATAAATATGACTTTGATCCAATAGATGTTTATGAGATATATAATGAAGATGCTACCCTAAAAAATATATTTGATGCTTTAACTAAATATGTTCAAATTTTAAAAGAATCTGATAATCTTATTATTTATCATTCAGGACATGGAAGTTATAATGAAAGTTTAGAAATGGGGTATTGGGTTCCTTTTGATGGAACTAGAGGTGAAAGTTCATATTTATCAAATCAAACATTAGTATCTGTTTTGGAAAAAATGAAAGCACAGCATATTTTTTTAATTTCAGATTGTTGTTTTTCTGCATCTCTGTTAAGAACTATTTCTACAAAACAAAGCCTGGATTACGAAAAGAAGAAATCAAGGTGGGCTTTAATCTCTGCTTTCGGAGAAGCATTGGATAGTGACAAAGGAGAAAATAGTTTATTTGGAGAAACAATAATTAATTTTTTAGAACAACAAACTGCTGATTTTAAAATAAGTAGTTTAATAGAGTATGTTAAGTCTGAGTATGAGATAAATCGTTTTCAAACTCCTCAAGGACATCCTATTGCTATAAAAGGGCATGAAGGTGGTGAATTTATTTTTCATATAAAAACAGAGATTGATAATAGGCAACTTAAGGGATATGCGGATTTTTTTAATATTCTTAAGTTGTATAAAAGAACTTCAAAATTTGAGGAGATTAGTAAAGTCGAAGATAAAAGTAGTAAAATAGGTTATCAATTATATCGAGAACAAGATAATGTACAACGGAAGGTTTACTATTATTTATATTTATATGAAGGTGTTAATTTGACACAAACAGCAAGATTTTTTAAAGAAAATAATAAGGTGGAAAATGATAAATTAATTCTCTTTTTACCAAAAGAGAGAGAACAAACTCATTATGAAAAAAGAAAGAAAAACGTGGATTTAAAATTTAAACCCTTAAATATATTTTATATTGATGAGTTTATTTTGAATGAGTGTACTCCTTTTGTTAATAGAGATGATGATTCTTGTTTTCTGAATATATCAAATTTTGTTTTACCATCGTATAAAGCTGCTTCGAATGAATTAAATTTAGATATCTATATTCGTGAATGGTTTGAAGATATTGAAAATCCAATATTAGTAATAAAAGGAACAGGTGGTATTGGTAAAACTACTTTTGCGCAATATATTGCAGATAAGATATTTAGTACAAATAAGAATGGAACTACTCTTTTTATTGATTCAGCACAAATAAAGGATAAATTAGTGAAAAGAAGTGCTGATCCTCAAAATATCAATTTATATGATTTTTATGAGGCATTATGTGAAATAACTTCAGAGGATAAACTGAACAGAGAATTGTTTAGACTTAATGTGGATGCAGGAAATATTTTAGTTATTATAGACGGTCTAGATGAAGTTATATCTAAAATTCCTGATTTTAATATTTCCATGTTTTTGAAATCAATAAATGATACGATTAAAGATATAAAAGGAGGAAAGGTTATTATAACTTGTCGTACTTTTTTTTGGGAACATATAAGAGTAGAAAATACAGCATTTTCTACAATTGAGTTGTTGCCATTTAATGAAGATCAAACTAAGTCATTCTTTGAAAAAAGTTTTAATAATAACGAAAGTAAACAGAAAAAAGCATTGAAGCTTGTAAAGGATTTTAAATATGATGGAGATGAGAATGGTACATTCCATCCGTATGTATTAGATATTATTCGATCTATAGTTGTTGACCAGCAGTCAATTGAAACTGACTTGTCTGAATTTAGTTCTAGATATTTGAAACATAAGATAAAAAATGATTATATTATTTTTAGAATATGTGATAGAGAAAGAAAAAGAGTAGGGCAAATTAGTATTGATGAACAAATATCTTTTTTTATATATATGGCCGTATATAGAAGAGGTGTTATTAATAAAGAAATCTTTAATAAAGAAATATTGTTGGCCTTGGATAAACATATAGATACAACAAATATTGAAGCGTTTAAATCTCATCCTTTTTTGTATCATAGAGATAGATATATTACTTTTAAATATGATTTTTTGTTAGATTATTTTAGAAGTATCTATTTGTCTAATTATTTTTTATATTCTGGAAATAAATCTTTTGCT